>Ga0206815_1168_pt1 | contig 15894 bp, 17 predicted proteins | sample Alteio_BWOrgCont_91_FD_152864 | JGI IMG/M metagenome (GOLD analysis project Ga0206815, IMG submission 152864) | Enriched cells from forest soil in Barre Woods Harvard Forest LTER site, Petersham, Massachusetts, United States -... | ecosystem: Environmental > Terrestrial > Soil > Temperate forest >...
ACCCCTGGGTACGCGTTCTGCGCCTGAAGCAAGGCCCTCATGAGAAAACACCTGTCTACGAGAGCCCCGCTTCCGTGACGGTTTATCTGACCGATGTCGATCAGAAATTCGCGGGGCCGGGCGGCAAATCACAAGAAATGAAACATAAGTTAGGAGAGGCTTCTTACGCCGATGCAGGAAAACATTCGCTGGAGAACCTTTCCAGCGAACCACTGGAAGAGATTATTGTGGAATTAAAACCGGACGCGCCCAAGGGTGCCGGCATGCCGCCTCCCGAACTCGATCCGGCCAAAGTGGAACCGAAATACGCCACAGTGCTTTTTGAGAACGATCGCGTGCGTGTACTGCACACTGTGCTTGGAGCCCATGTCAAGAATCCGCTGCATGCGCATCCTCACAACGTCGTGGTGTTTGCGATTGCTCCTGACACGATGACGACAGCCGACGGCAAGACAGTGGACAATCCCAGGAAGGCGGGCACGGTGCGTTGGGTCGAGGCGACACAACACGCCACGGGAAACACGACGGACAATGACACGCTGGAGATTCAAGTCGAGCTTAAGTAGCGCCCGGGACGGAGACGTTAAGCTGTCTCGATATGATTGAACGAGCCTATTATAAGAACAAGATCTCAGCCTTCCTCGTTGATAGCCAGAGTCAAATCCTCGGTGAACTCGCTAATAAACATCATTTTGCGCTCGATATCATGCAGAAAAATGCCTGGATCGAGCAGATCATCGACCTGAAAAGGCATCTGGGTTACTTTCAGGACGGCGATATATTTTTTGAATTTTCAATTCCCAGGATGGGGAAGCGTGTTGATGTCCTGCTCTTGATCGGAGGAGTCATTTTTGTCATCGAATATAAAGTAGGTGCACAAAATCATGACACGCATGCCATTGATCAGGTCACAGATTATGCGCTCGACCTTAAAAATTTCCACGTGGGCAGTCATGAAAAATACGTAGTACCTATCCTTATTTCAACTAAGACTGATAGGCAGACTAACGATATTCGATGTGCTGAAGACCATGTTGTAGTTGCATTGCGTTCGAATGGTAATGATTTAGGTGAAATAATCAAACAGGCGCTTTCCGAAATTCCCGTGCAGGAAAAAATTGAAGCAGGCGAATGGGCTAATAGCGGGTACAAGCCTACGCCTACAATTGTCGAAGCTGCCCAAGCACTTTATCAAAAGCATTCCGTTGAAGAAATATCTCGCTCCGATGCGGGTGCTACGAATCTTACCCATACATCGCAGTGCATCTCCGAGATTATCGATTTTTCTAAAGGTAACGGGAGAAAATCAATTTGCTTTGTCACCGGCGTACCTGGAGCAGGAAAGACTTTGGCGGGTCTGAATATCTCCGCTCAGAGACTGCAAGCAGAAAAGGAAGAGTACGCCGTATTTCTGTCGGGCAACGGGCCCCTAGTAATCGTACTCAGAGAGGCATTGGCGAGAGATAAGGTGGCGCGGGCAAAAGAGCAAGGCCAAAAGCTTCGTAAAAATGCGGCTGCTTCTAGCGTAAGTGCATTTATACAAAATATTCACCATTTTAGGGATGAAGGATATAAATCCGATGCTGCGCCTCTTGAGCAGGTTGTCATTTTTGATGAGGCTCAGCGCGCTTGGAATCAGGTATACGCAGAAAAGTTCATGCGTCGAAAACGCGGCGTAAAGGACTTTGGCATGTCTGAGCCTGAATTTTTAATCAGCTTAATGGATCGCAAACACGACTGGTGCACAATCGTCTGTCTTATCGGCGGCGGACAAGAGATCAATATGGGCGAGGCTGGCCTCGTAGAGTGGATTGACGCACTTCAGAAACGCTTTAACCACTGGGATGTATACTATTCCGATCACATCGCCCACAAAAACTACAGCTGGGACCAGAATTTGACCTCCAAATTGGCCTCGTTCAGGTCCGAAAGAAAAGAAGCCCTTCACTTATCCGTATCTATTCGATCCTATCGGGCGGAAAAACTTTCGGCTTTTGTCAGTGCTGTCATTGATGGTGAGATCGATGTCGCGTCTCGCTTGTACAGCGCTATACAAAAAACCTATCCTCTCGTTCTCACGAGAGATATCGGGCAGGCACGCGAATGGCTCAGAAACAAGGCAAGGGGTACGGAGCGTTATGGTCTCGTAGCCTCTTCTGGAGCGATCAGATTGAAACCAGAAGGAATTAACGTCAAAACCTCGATAGACCCCATTAATTGGTTCCTAAACGACAAAGACGATGTCCGTTCGTCATATTATCTTGAAGATGTGGCGACGGAGTTTGATATTCAAGGTCTAGAACTCGACTGGACCGGCGTTTGCTGGGATGCCGATTTTCGCAGGGAGAGTGACATTTGGGGTTTGTACGCGTTTAAAGGTACGCGCTGGCAGTATGTAAATGATATGTATCGCCGCGTTTACTTGGCGAACGCCTATAGGGTGCTCTTAACCAGAGCGCGCCAGGGGATGGTGGTTTTTGTCCCGAAAGGAGATGAACAAGATTATACGCGCCCACCCAAGTTTTATGATGAAACGTTCGAATTTTTGTCATCGTGTGGCATAGAAAAGGCTTAACAACATCATGGACTGAATTTGCAAATTGCCCATTTCCGGAACGCCATGCGAGCGCGGTAAATGCTCTCCGACGTCCACACACTAAAATCTACGGCTAAAAATAGAAGATCAGCCCTGATCCGATCGAGTAATTCGATTGCTCCGAAGACTGGAAGGTTGTGCCGATGTAATCGACTTGCACCCGCCAATACACTGGGCGCGCGGTCAGCACCCTGACGTCAACTCCACCCCCTCCCAAGAAACCAAACGCGGAGTTTGAGCCGATCTTATCAGTTTGCGCGAAGCGAAAATGCTGCCAGCCTGGCACTAGATGCAGAAAGGGCTCAATACGCCCTGGACTCTCAATGGAAACGCGTGGCCCAACGCCGAGGAAAACTGAATTCGCGCACGTGCAGATGTTCGGGTTCGGGTTTGGGGGCGTATGTCCGAAACCGACTGTCGCCGTGCCCTCCACCGCTACAGTCAGCCTCCACCCAGCTCCTGTAACCCAATCGAACACATGATGGCTGAAATCAGCTTTGAAAGCGTTGTCGTGAAAGGTCTGACCCAATACGTTATAGTGCTGAAACTGATACCCGACTCCAAGTTCATTCGGACCTCGGTCAGGCGCAAATATATTCGCATTTCCCTGCGCGTGAGCTGACGGAATCAGACAAATAGCCGCGAGGCTCAATACTGCGCCGCAAACAAACGACATCTTCCGCATCGAATAGCTCCTCCTAGATCGATTTGATAGCGCGAGTATGAGGCGGTTCTTATCTTGGCACCACCCGCCATGATTAGCTAAATGCCACAATTCAAGAATCGCCGTTTATGCCGAGAAGCCGGGTGGAATGGACTGTATTTCGAACCATCCCGACGAACAGTATATACGGTGAAACTAACACGAGGCATATCATTATGATGAGGGAGGGGGTAATCTTTTCGTGGCAAGAGACTGGCCCCATCCAAGGGGCAAGGCAGTGCGAATTACGGTCCGTCGGGTGCCGATTTAGAACAGTGCCGACTGTCTACGTGGAGAAAGCGCGCGCGTGGGTCTGTCAAACACTTTGGCGGTCAAGGGATTGCGAAATCGAATTTTCGTGCCGGAGCCATCTGCGCGGAAATGCCTTTGGCGGTTTTGGTTCAAAGAGAAAAGCCCACCCTTGCAAGAATGCGCAAGGGGTGGGGCACCCCCGAAGGTCAAAATCGTCAGGCGCCGGCCGCATCGGTCCATGTCACTTCAGAATCACTCAAAGGCTGGCGCACCCGGCAGCCCGACCACCTAACCCGAAAGTCGGTCAGTTTGAAATTAATCTTAGCTGGCTGAAGCGGACTTGAGCATACATGCGGAACCCGTCATGGCGACCTCCACCTCTTCAATGGAGAACTGTTCACCAATGCGCACAAGTTCTAGAGCACGCTGCTCTGCTTCCTCGCGGGTGTCAAAGCATTGCCAATCCAAACGCTTTGTTGCGGTCCAAAAGATGTGGAAGTGCGTCTTGTGGGACGCGAAGGGTACTACGCCATCCATTGTCCCCCCTCGGAGAAAACCGCAAACCTCATGTCGGTATTCTCCTGGAACAACGATCAAAGCATAACACAGCGGCGGCATGTTTCGTGACAGGAAAATCCTAAAGCAAGAGCAGTCAACTCCCCCGGCAACCTACTTGCGCTAACGCACAAGTTAAATAGGTACTGTTTAGTCGAGTGTGCTATTTGCGAGACGCGAGAACCCGAGGAGCCAATCCGCATAAACTGCCGGGGGATTGTAAGGCGGCACCGGTCGTGAGCTTGCTAGTCCTGCAGAACAATGCTCAGTAGAGAAGTGTTGATGTGTAACCCGCCGTCATTTGTGATGAAGCCCAATTTCTTAAATTTATTCATGAACAAACTGACGCGAGAGCGTGTGGGTCCAACAATTTCCGCCAACGTCTCTTGCGTTATTGTGGCGAGTACTTTTTGACGTTCATTCTGCTTGCCGTAGCGGGCAAGCAATAGGAGAGTGCGGGCCAGGCGTTTCTCGCTGGAATTGAAAAGCTGATCGATCAAGTCTTCCTCGATCCGGATGTTGCGCTCAAGTATATAGGCTATGAAGCGATCAGAAAACGCGCTTTCCGTGTGGAGTACTCGAAGCATTTCTTTGTTGTCAATCTGCAGCGCAGTTACGGGCGATAAAGCGGTTGCCGTCGCCATTCGCAGGGGATGCCCAGCCAGAGCCCCCTCGCCTACGAAATCACCTTGCCCTAACATTGCTACCACGGCCTCTTTGCCGCTATTGGAAACGACTGAGATTCTGACCTGTCCTTTTCGAATATATAATGTATAAGTCGATGGATCGCCTTGCACGAATAGTGGCTGTTTCGGGCGGAAATCTATTATCGCCCTCGACACGCCTGCTGAATTGAGAAAAACCTCGGGATCGAAACTGGTCGAATTGTTCTTTGCGGTGGCGCTCTTGGCAGTTTGCATATCCGTATCCTTAGTATTTAATTAACCTGTTAGTTGCTGGCAATAACAAGCGGAGACAGAGCAGTCCCTGTCCAGTGTGCAATATTGACCAGGTACCTGTCGGGCAAACGCTTAGTGTGCCAAACGGGGAAAAAAGCGGAAGCTCGTTCGTTTACACTTTCGGAATGTTCGAGACCCGTCGCCAGGGTATCGAGCTGTTCTGCCAACCATTGAATTTTTGGCGCGGGCGCAGACATGAGAGAGAGATGATATTCAATGGAGCAAAGAGAAGGATATACCGTAGTTACTGTAAGTTACGCTACCACAATCCCCCTATCCGGTGCCTTTCGAATTTACACAACGCAGGAGTCACGAATAGTGACAGTGTTCACTACGGAACAGCCGGGCGTTTGGTGACTTTGGCATAATCAGTTCATGGAACACCTGTTCATGCTCCAGATGGAATACGAGGAGGCTGGAAACAGGCTGGTTTTCCCCCTTAGCATTGCAGAGCGCCAGGAACTCACGGACCATCGCCAAACGCTCCGCAAAGAAGCCAAAGCACTCGCTCGAAAGCTGAATATTCGGGGAGATTGTTGGTTTAACACTGGGGAATAGCAGCTCCGGTATTCTCCACGACGCGGCGCGCTTAGGCTATTACTGTTCCAACTAAGATGTGGGCATGACTGCCATAGAACGCCAACAATCCCGTTTCCAGGCTCCTACACATTTTGCAATTCGAGGCTGGCTCATGGGTTTTGAGTTTCGAGGCTTTTCACAGCGCCCGCGAAAAGTCCCGCCGAAAGTCTTCCAAGCAGTCTACCAGGCACGCGCCCCGATTTGCCCCGTTTCCTACTACCTTCAAAAAAACCTGTGCTTTATTGGTTAAAAGTGGTGCGCCCGGAGAGAGTCGAACTCCCGACCTTCTGGTTCGTAGCCAGACGCTCTATCCAGCTGAGCTACGGGCGCATCGTCATAGGAAGGACCGATTTCCTGCAGCCGCGTTCGGCGAACACTCACATCCAAACAGGCTACACAGAAAATTACTGCGATGGAAATATTATCACGTCATCCAGGCTAGGGCTAGATGCAGGACGCGAGATTCCTCGCTGCAATTGGCTCACGGCAAAGCCTCGGTGCGAACGCATGGAATGACACCCGAGTTCTCGCGATGCATTGATTCCTCACTTCTCTCCGAATGCTCGCGCATCCGAAAGTTGCCGCAAATTTTATCGCGAAGACGCGGCAATCGCAGCCGTCGTTGGGAGAGTCTGCATCATCGCAGCGAACCCCGGCAAATCGAGCGATTGCGGCCCATCCGAAAGCGCCCGCTCCGGGCACGGATGCACTTCAATCATCAGGCCGTCGGCACCGATGGCGATCGCGGCACGCGATGCGGCCGGCACCAGACTCCGCCGTCCTGTCGCATGTGAAGGATCGACGATCACCGGCAGGTGGCACAGTTCTTTCGCCAGCGCGACGCCCGCCAGATCCAGCGTGTTTCGCAATTCCGACTCGAAGGACTTGATTCCCCGCTCGCACAGCACCACGTTGGGATTGCCCCCGGACAGCAGGTATTCCGCCGCCAATAGCCATTCCTTGATCGTGGCGGATGGACCGCGCTTCAAGAGAATCGGCCGCGGCACGGTCGCAAGTTTGCGAAGCAGCGGGTAGTTTTGCATGTTGCGCGCGCCCACCTGCATCATGTCCGCATATTCCACTACGGCGTCGAGGTCTTCGATGCCCATGACTTCCGTCACGATGGGGAGTCCGGTCTCTTCGCTGGCTTCCTTCAAAATCTTTAACCCTTCGAGGCCCAGGCCTTGAAAGTCATACGGCGAGGTCCTGGGCTTGTAGGCGCCGCCGCGCAGAATCTGCGCCCCGGCGGCCTTCACCGCGCGAGCCGTTTCCATCAACTGGTCCCGCGATTCAACCGAACAGGGACCGGCCATCACGATAATTTCCGGGCCGCCGATCTCCACGCCCTTGACGTTCACAACGGTGCGTGTCGGTTGAAGCTGGCGGCTCACCAAGGTGTACGGTTGCGAAATAATGATGACCTCGTCGACGCCGGGCGCCACCAGCAATCCTTCCAGTTCACTGCGGCGTCCGCGATTCTTTCCCACCACGCCGATCACGGTTCGCTCCGCGCCTTGAATTAGATGTGGCAAGAAACCGCACTCCTTGATTCGATCAATGACATGATCGATCTGCTCCTGAGTTGCCCGGGGTGACATATTCACGATCATCTAAATTCTCCTTTGCCATCTCATCTCACTGTACAAATCTCACGGTACAAAAAAAAACCGCGAACCTTTTGGGTGTCGCGGCCAGTACGGCAATTTTTTTCGCGCTGTCTAGCTTGTCGGTTTAGCTCCGAACCATGCGCGATTCGCCGTTGGCCGCTCCCCACCATGGGAAGCGGTACGTAAAGGCGAACCAATAATGATTACGAACGAGCATGATTCAGTAAATCCTCTTTCCCAAATCTGGGACAAACTTACGCGGAAACAGGCATTCTGTCAAGGATTTGCATGGCCCCGCGGTGTCGCTATTCGTTCAGGCTGCGTTTTACGTCTTCGCCAAGGACAACGGCTTCCGCGACCTCTTTCATGGATTTTCTGCGCTGCCGGCTCTGGCGCTGGATCGTCAGATAGGCCTCTTCCTCGCTGAGTTTCAGTTCGCGCTGCAGAATTCCCTTGGCACGTTCGACAAGTTTCCTCGTTTCCAATTTTTCGGAGAGATGTAAGTTCTCGCTTTCCAGGCGCGCCATCTCAATTTCAGCGCCCACCAGAAAGCCGATCGTTGAGATCAAATTAATTTCGCGTTCCGTGTACTCGTGCGGCTCGCGATTCTGCATGTTGATCACACCCACCACTCGGCCCCGGCACAACACCGGGACGGATAGAAACGCTTCGAAGCGATCTTCCGGCAAATCCTTAAATAATTGAAAGCGCGGATCCTGCGAAGCATTGAGTGCCACGGCGACAGGCTTGCCATGCTCCGCTACCCAGCCGGTGATGCCCTGGCCCAGCCTCAGTTTCAGACGGTCCAGAACATCCGGATGCGCATTCTTGGAAGCGCGAAGAATCAGCTCACCTTCTTCCAGGGCATACAGGAAACAGGAGTCGCAACTTACCACCGAAGATGCAAAATCGACGACATTCGTCAGCACTTCGTGCAACGGGTCGGCGGCCGCCATGCGGCTGGCCATCTTGTGCAGGAAATCAACCTCGGGATTGTTGGTCATGTTTGGGCCCATCGTATTAGAGGTCACATGACCAGCCTAAAGCTTCCGCGCTTGGAGTGTCCAATTCGTCCTATGAATGTTACTAATAGCTGGTATCAACGCTGAGGTAATGCGCCACATTGCAGAAGCGGAGCTTCGAACGGCAATCGAGGGGAATCGCCTACTGACCGATGGCGCGTTTTTGTTTCAGAAGTTCGGCGCTTTTTGCGGCAGCTTCTCCGACGAGGTATCCCATCTTCGGGTGCGTAGGCTCCATATCCACGGCAACCCCGTATTCGTGAAGTCTTAGAGATGTCACCGGACCAATGGATGCAACGAGGATCCGAGAGAAGGCACGAAGAACGTCTTCCTTGATTTTCAATTCCGAAGCGACCTGCAGGAGATTGTTTACCTGCATGGCTGAGGTGAATAAGACAACGTCGATTTCACCGTGCGCAATCGCGAAGGCCGCGGCGCGAAGAGGTCCCACATCGTGCGGCAAGCCCCATTCGTACACCGGGACAGAAGTGACTTGCGCACCGCGCTGGGCCAAAGCTGCCATCAACTCCGGGTTCGAGATGCCATATTCCTGGACGGCCACGCGACGTCCCTGCAACGGAAACGAGTCGGCATTTTCATCCAGGGCGCGCAGGATTTCGCGCCAGGTATTAGGCTCCGGCGCAGCCAGCGTCACCGGAACGCCCAGCTCTTTCAGCACGGCCAGAGGCTTGGGACCGCGGGCAACCACAGCAACTTTCCGCAGCGCAGCCACGAACTCTTCAATCGGATAAGTGGTTTCGACCACGCGGGTGAGAGCGCGCGTTCCAACTCCCGTCAGAAAAATTACCATGTCAAATCCGCCCGCGACGAGCGTGCGGGCAAATGCCTGCGCCTCGGTGTTGGATTCAAGGGGCACTTCACGCATGGAGGGAGCAACGATGGCTTCGCCGCCGTAATTGCCGATCAATTTTGCCATTTCCTGAGCGCGGCGGCTTTCGAGCGTCAGAACGCGGAGGCCTGCAAATCCATTCACTGGGTTACGGATTTCCACGGGCACCATAATGTCGCACACACCGGATTTCTTCCACGCGAAATAAAAATACGACTGGGTCCGCGAGTGAACTCTATTCCTCTATCCCAAGTTTCTCTGCAAATGAAACCTTGCGCGCCTCGGGTCCGGAGGCGACTACAATGATGCCCAGCACCGCAACGGTAGTGGCAAAAATCCCCATGGACTCAGCGTAAGTGAGATGACGGGTCATCACGGCCTCCAGATAGGGCGCGGTGGCTGCGATTAGAACTCCAACCTGGTAGGCAAATCCAGGTAAAAACCCTCGCACTTCCTCGGGTGAAAGCTCGTTGATATGTGCCGGAATGACTCCCCATGCGCCCTGCACCATGAACTGCATGAAGAATGCCCCAACTGCGATCCAGGCAGCTTGCGGTACGAAGATCCATAGCGGGATCAGGAAAAGCGCGCATACCTCGGCAGTGACCATCGAGCGGCGCCTGCCATGACGATCTGAGTAGGATCCAAAGAAAATCCCGCCCGTGATTGCGCCGACCATGGAAATGATGCTGATAATGGTTATCATGCCCGGGCCGAAATGGCGCTGCTGCAGAAGATACGTCGGAAACAGATCCTGTGTGCCATGCGAAAGAAAGTTCATCGTGGACATCAATATGACAAGGTACACCGCGCGCTTCCAATTGGTCTTGAGGATACCGAAATATTCTGTCCAATCCTTCTTGGCGGACGCTGCCGCTTTCCACGTATCGCTTTCTTTTACGTTCGCGAGCAGGTAAAGAGTCAGCAGGGCGGGTATGACGCCAAGAAAAAACATGGGGCGCCAGCCCCATCGCGGAAAGACAGTCCAGAACGCGATTGCCGCGAGCAAATTGCCGAGCGCGTATCCTTCCTGCAGGATTCCCGAAAAAAGTCCGCGCCACTTGGTGGGAACCGATTCCATGGCGAGCGAGGCGCCCACTCCCCAGGCGCCGCCCATGCCGACTCCATAGAGAAGGCGCAGGATGAGGAATATCTTGTAGGTTGGCGCCAGCCCCGATGCCACTTCCATCGCGGAGAAGAAGAGGATGTCGAGCATCAGCGGAATGCGCCTTCCATAACGGTCTGCCATCAGCCCGAAGACGAAGGCGCCGATTGGGCGCATCAGCAAACTCGCGGTGAGCGTAAATGCAATACTGGTAATCGGCTGATGAAAATCCTTGGCGACCTGCGTCAGGACATACGTAAGGATGAAGAAATCAAACGCGTCGAAGGTCCAGCCCAGGAAGCCTGCGAGAAAAGCGTTGCGGGAATTCGCGGACAGCTTGGGCGACGAATCGATGGTCATGATGTCCTTTGATCGTGCAGCATTGCATTGATCGACAAGGAATCGGCCACCTAGTGTCACCATATGGACGAAGCGTGTCAAATAAAAACCCGCGGGCAAAAAGCAGGTTGGCGAGCAGCCGGCGCGCAAAGCGTCGGTGGAACTTGTTTGGTACAATGCCGCAACGATGCCAAAACAAAGGATTCGTCGCATCATCAAAAACACGACCAGGAACAAGAACGCGGCCAAGAACGCCCGCGCTACGGCGTCGGTTCTGCCTCACGCCGTGAACCTGGTGGATTTCGAAATCCTGGCCAGGCGCCGTGTTACTCTCATGGCCTGGAACTATCTTTGCGGCGGAGCAGGCGACGAAATCACGTTACGAAGAAACCGCGAAGCATACGATTCAATTTTCCTGCAATCCCGCGTGCTGCGCGACGTCAGTCAAGTCGATACGACCCTCAAGCTTTTCGGCGCGACAATGCCCTTCCCCGTCTTGCTTGCGCCTGTGGCCTCCCAAAAAATAATGCACCGCGAAGGCGAGATCGCAACCGCTCGCGCCGCCGGTTCCCTGGGCGCGACCATGGTGGTCAGTTCCTTTGCAACCACGGCCATCGAACAGGTCGCGCGTGTTGCAACGGCGCCGCTCTGGTTTCAGCTGTACGTGCATCCGGATCGCGGTTTCACTCGCGAACTGGTCGCTCGCGCTGAGGCGGCCGGTTGCCGTGCGCTTTGTCTGACCGTGGATACCGCTGTATTGGGCGCGCGGAATCGCGAAGCTCGCACCGTGTTCCGGCTGCCACCAGGTCTTGCCGCTGAAAATCTTCGATCCCTGGGGACTCGGGCCGCAAGTCTGGGCCACGGCCATGCCGACAAGACCGACAAAATTTACAGCCCCGGGATTGATGCGTCGCTTACGTGGCGGGATGTGGATTGGCTTCGATCTCTCACGAAGGTTCCGATTGTCCTCAAGGGCATACTCGGTGCCGAAGACGCAAAACTCGCGGTCGAGCACGGGGTAGCAGGCCTTATCGTTTCTAATCACGGAGGCCGGAATCTGGACACATTGCCTGCAACGATCGAAGCGCTCCCCCGAGTTGCGGAAGCAGTAGCGGGTCGCGTGGAGATCCTGGTGGATGGCGGCATCAGGCGCGGAACCGACGTCGTCAAAGCGCTGGCCTTGGGTGCACGTGCCGTGCTGATCGGCAGGCCCTATATCTGGGGTCTCGCAGCCAACGGCGCGAACGGAGTCGCCCAGATTCTGGACATCCTGCACAGGGAGTTGCTGGCAGCAATGGCTTTATGCGGTGTAACCAGTCTGGCGCAAATTGACCGAAAACTTCTCTGGATGAAGGACTGATTTCGAAGGGTAATCGGAAAGAGAAGACCCCGGGTTCGTCAGGGGGATGCAAACCCGGGGTCGGGGGGATTAAGCAGAGGCTGGGCCGGTGTAAAGTCGATATGCAGATCGGCTATGCCGGAGGACGCACTACCAGGCAGCACAGTCGATATAAATCCTCATAGGTAAAAACGCGATTCTTGATTCCACTCGCGGATTCTTCCGGTCGCAACCCGCACGTTTCACATAATTGCCGCAGTTGCTCTATGGTTAGTCCCAGTAAAACGGCGGCTCGGTCTTCCTCGATCAGTTTTTTCTGAACGGATTCGATTTGCATGGGCATACCTAGTTCATGCTCAGGCTGACCCAACTGTCCTGCTCCACAGCCAGGATCATGGGCTTATAAATGTCGATGTCCCATCCTTCTCCGACGCGAAACCGGACTGCGCCTTCTGACTCCCCGACGATGATCCCGCGCAATGGAACTCGCAAATCTCCGGATGCTACTTGGAGGATCACTGCCTGGCCCAGCCACGTTGTGTAAGCACTTGGCATGTTGGCGTCCCTCAGGTCGATCAGACTGCATTGAACAATTGACATTTTGCATTTCGTTACGGTGCACGACAATAGTACGGAGGCCTCAAAACTCTGGGCAAGAAGTACTGTTAGCGGTTGCAGCACAATTATCTAGACCGCCGTACGCAAGTACTTCGCGACTAGCCCGTGTGCTTCATTGCCGCTTCATGGCCATGCGAGCACACTCACTTCATGACGTTTTCTCGCGCTGCATGCCCCGACGAAAACCGTGGCAGGTATCCAGGATTATTCTGGAAGGCCGTCGGTACACTGATGATTGTCCCAATTCTCAAAACAGTTATTGCCACGTTGGCCTTCGAGTGGCAATTCTGCGGAGAGAATCCGTTTCTTTTCTGTTACCGTATTTGCTGCAGCTTTTTATCGTCTCCATCTGGAGATGCGGCACATGCGGGTGACAGTTGATTGAATCGCTTAAAAATTTTGTCCATCTGCTTCTCAATGTTCAGGGGTTGATCGAGTGGGGCGGCACATTTCTGGTGTGCGGAATCGTCTTCATCGAGACCGGTCTATTCGCGGGCTTTTTCCTTCCCGGCGATTCCCTGCTGGTAACCGCGGGCGTTTTCGCCGCAACCGGAAGTCTCAACATCGTGGAATTGATGATTCTGGTTCCCCTATGCGCGATTGCAGGAGATCAGATGGGCTACTGGATTGGCAGAAAAGCGGGCCAGGCGCTTTACCGGCGGGAGGACTCCTTCATTTTCCGCAAACGTCATCTGGAGCGCGCGCGACAGTTCTATGAAAAGTATGGCGGCAAGACGATCATCATCGCGCGTTTCGTTCCCGTGGTTCGAACATTTTGTCCACCGGTGGCCGGCGCGGCGTTAATGCCCTACGGACGATATTTTGCGTTTGATATCGCCGGCGGATTCTTGTGGGCCGGAGGCTTAATCCTTGGCGGGTATTCGCTGGGCTCAGTGATTCCCAACATCGGCGAACGAATTCACTACGTCATTGCTGCCGTGATTTTTCTCTCCCTGCTCCCGGCAATCATCAGCATCATACGCGCGAAGTCGGGGGGATCGAAACCTGGCCCTCGCATTCCACCAGTCCAGCCGGAACGCGAATAGCCATGCCTTTGCTGACTGCCCCACTCCGTGAACGACCGCGAGCAGTCATCTTTGATATCGGCCGTGTCATCGTCCGCATCCGCCTTGCGGAAGCGTTTGACGGGTTCGGCGCGCCTGCCGGCCTCACTGCGGACCAGGTTTGGGGAGCCATCCAGGCTGACCCTCGATGGCCGGATTGGCAAGAAGGCCGCATGACGCCGCGCGAATATCACGCCCATTTTCGCCGTAAATTTGGTTTATCTTTGGGGTTCGAAGAATTCCGCGACGCCTGGAATAGCGTGCTCGATCCGGTCACACTCCTGCCGCAATCGCTTTTTGAGGGCCTTTCACAAAGTTGTCGGCTGGCTTTACTTTCGAATACTGACCCCATCCATGTCGAGCACATGGAGGCAAACTTCCCCTTTATGCGGTATTTTCCGGTGCGCGTATATTCGTGCACCGCGGGGACAAGTAAACCTGATCCGGCGATTTATCAACGCGCCTTGCGAGACGTAGGAGTGTCGGCTCACGAGGCACTCTACATTGATGACATGTTAGAAAATGTCGCACCTGCTGCGGATTTGGGGATGACCGGTTTCCACTTCACTTCGCCTAACGAGCTATTCACCGAACTTTCCCGCCTTAGTTTTATTCTTGTCTAGCCGAGCTGCCGCGTACGGAATTTCAGTTATGCGTTCATGTGAAAACGCGTAGGGCGCGTAAACTTTTCACGGGAAACAACGTGCCAGGAATTATGATTTTTCATATGTCTCTATAGCTCATACAGTTATAGGGACACCGAGGTGTCAAAGGGGTGGCCGCCGGCGTGCATGGGTTACTAGGTCGGGAGCATTCATAAGGGGGAACTTATGACAGAAGACTTAAATCGCACAGTCGAAACCCGCCCGAGTACACCAGCGTGGGTTATCGCGGCAATTGCGGTACTTGGTGTGGTTGCGTTGATTGGCCTCGTCGTCGCGCACAATGCTTCAACGCAGGCCCAGGAAATAAAACAGGCCTTCGATAGCCGGGCCAAATCCATGCAACAGGATTTCACAAATCAACTAGCGCAGATCCAGCAACACCAGACGCAAACGGATACGACGGGCGCGGGTGTCCAGAGCGACTTGAGTGTGGTCACAAAACGCCTCCGTCTAACACAAGGTGAGTTGAAGCAGGCTCGCCAGGAAGCAGCGCAAATCAAGAGCGAGAGCGATCAGAAGCTCGCTGAAATGGACGGAGCTGTTAAGACCGAGCTGGCCGCAAAAGCCTCCACTGATGACGTGAAGACAGTTGACGGCAAAGTGGAAGGAGTTCGTACCGATCTGGGCACCACCCAGAATGATCTGAAAATGGCGCGCAGCGAACTCGGCACACTCATCGCACGCAACCACGAGGACGTCGAAGAACTTCGCCGGCTCGGTGAACGTGATTACGTTGAATTCACCATTCCCAATAAGAACAAGCCCCAAAAGGTAGGCGATGTGGTGGTAGAGCTTCGCGGAACCAACATCTCCAAGAAGCGCTATAACGTCGCACTAGTGGTGAACGATGTCCGCATCGAAAAGAAGAATTTGCCTGAGAATGAGCCTATCTTTTTCCACGAAGGAAACTCGCGCCAACCCCTGGAAATGGTCGTTAATACGGTTGGGAAGGACACGGTAAGCGGCTACATCAGTATTCCCCGGTCTGCTGCTTCAACGAAGTCGGCAGCCGCCGGCAATTAGCCTGTGTATTTGGGCACGGTGGTGTGCAAATCCGATTGATGACAAACCGGATGGGCCCGGATGGGTAGGACGGCTGGTGTCCTACCCATCTTTTTTGACTCCTCCATATCGCAGTTCTTCACTCCGCGTTACACTTGCCATGTCTTGCTCGCTCCCCGCCATCTGATATTCACAGCTCTCGAAGGCGCTCTGCTGGACGCACGCACAGGTTCGTTCGCCGATGCGGAGGAAGCTTTATCCGAACTCGAGCACCGTAAGATTCCGCTGATCCTGGTCACGCCTCGCACGCGCGCCGAAATCGAGCCGGTGCGTCGCGATCTGGGCCACTCCCATCCCTTCATTACGGAAAATGGCGGAGGGATATTCTTTCCCGACGGATATTTCAACATTCGAATTCCCGGCGTGGTGCGCTGGGGGCGTTACATGCATCTTCCCTTGGGGCGTCCTTATAAAGAGGTCACCGTCGCGCTCGATGACATAGCCAAAGAATGTGGCGTCGGAGTCGCAGGTTTCCATCACATGAGCGTCCGGGAAATTGCCGAGAACACTGGCTTGCGGCCCCGCGAGGCCGCACTTGCCCGCGATCGGGAGTTCGACGAGCCCTTTTTCTTCACCTCG
>Ga0206815_1181_pt1 | contig 15246 bp, 12 predicted proteins | sample Alteio_BWOrgCont_91_FD_152864 | JGI IMG/M metagenome (GOLD analysis project Ga0206815, IMG submission 152864) | Enriched cells from forest soil in Barre Woods Harvard Forest LTER site, Petersham, Massachusetts, United States -... | ecosystem: Environmental > Terrestrial > Soil > Temperate forest >...
CAGGTATCCATCTCGCAAGTGCCGGGTCATTATGATTTAACGATTTATAATTCCGCGGGGGAACACATTAAAACAATGGACTCGATGTATCTCGATTCCGCCTTTTCGAAGACTTATTCCTGGGATGGAACCAATTCGTTCGGTAATAAATGCGCTTCGGGTGTTTATGTGATTTATCTGACCGAACCGGTTAAGCGGCTTCTGGGCAGGGTGGTTTTGATTCATTGAACTTGCTTACGGGGTTAGCGCGCGATTTTAAAATTCAATAAAGACGTGATTTCAAGCGCATTTCAAAGCTTATTTCGTCTATATGTTATAATTGCGTTCAGAGAAAACAGGAGGAATGATTATGAAACTTTTGGTTTTGTTTGTCGCTTCGTTACTATTGACAGGTTCCACCGGAATGGCTTTGGCCCAGTACGATACACTTGCCGCTTCGAGTCCTACGGCTTCCAGCACACCCGCCTTTAAGAGCAATCCCCAAGTGAAGGAAATCGCTGACCGCATTAAATTACAAGAAGCCCGCATCACCGCCGCCATGAGCGATGGAAAACTTCTCGCGGGTCCCGGTGAGGACCTCAGGAAGAAATTGTCAGCGATCCGTCTGGAACTGCAAGTGGATATCCGGCAAAACAGGAAAAACGGACAACAGGGTCTGACAGGCGACCAAATTCAACAGTTAAACTCGGAACTGAACGCGAACTTAACGACCCTCCGTCAAGACAAGCACGATATCGCTTCTCCCGCGAACCCCTAAGACAAAGCCTTTTTTATCAAGCCGGACGGCCCAAAGCCGCCCGGCTTTTTTATTTACAAGCGAGCCGAGATCAGAATAAGTTTTATGTTTCTGTTATAAAATTGTCGGTGAGTATTTGTTCTTAAAGTCGAAAACAAGATAATGCCTGGCGAATAACTGACTGAATCATATGGATGAGTTGTCTATTATCGGGGTATAAGGATTCTCATGTTGGAATGGTTTTTCTCCTACGTTTACCATTTTATGCACCGGTTTTTGGGTGTCCGGCGTCCACTGTCCGCGCAGGAAAAGACCTTGGCCTGGATGTTCAGCCTTTACGATTTCAATTATGCCCTTTCGGTTATTTTCATTAATATTTTTCTCTTTAAAAAACACGACGATTTAAAAATACCGGTTTTTTTTAACCTGACCCAATTCGCCGTTATCGCGCCGGCTTTCTGGATCGGCGGTCATCTTTCAAAGCGTTGGGGGCATTTGCTTTCTTATCAATTGGGGTTTGCTTTTAGCGCGTTGGTCTTTATCGCGACCCTGATTTTGAGGGAAAACGCGCCTGACCATCCTTGTTTTCTGGGGCTGCTGTCTGGTTTGGCCATCGGTTTTTATTTCCTTGGTGAGCACGCTTTAACCCTAGATATGACCACCGAAAAGACCCGTGATTATTTTTTTGCCCTAACGAATTTTTTTACCGCGGTCCTATGCATTCTGGCTCCCGCGCTGGCGGGCTGGTTGATCACCGCTTTTAAGTTTAACGGGGCAGACCCTTCCGGCGATTCCTCCCTGGGTTATTACATTGTTTTTTCCATCGCGCTGGCGATTTCCCTCAGTTTGGTTTTCAAAAGCATGCGATTCAAGGCGAAACCAGTCCGGAAGGATTTCGAATTTTGGAAAGTCTTAACTTTTAAAAACAACTGGGATTGGAACCGCTTTATGACGTCCCAATTTGTTTTGGGTTTGCGACAGGGTGTTTTTTGGTTCTTGATTTTGCTGTTGATTTTCAGGCTCACCCATAACGAGGCGATTGTCGGCGGCTATAGCATGATGACCAATTTGCTGGGGCTTTTAACCACCTACGCGCTATCCCTGTGGGCCCACGCCCAAAACCGTTGGAGGGGTTTTTGGATATCCTCCCTGATGCTGGCCGCGGCCAGCGTAGGCTTATTTTTTCAGATCAATTATTTCACTATCGTGCTTTATATGGCCTTGAACGCGGTTGGCTCCAGCTGGTTCAATGTGGCGAGCAGCGGTATTTCTTTTACTCTTCTTGAAAGAGCTAAGGAAGCTAAAACCCGTAAATTGGAATATCTGGCTGTCCGTGAGTGGCCTCTGGGCATCGGCCGTGTTTTAAGTTTGAGCCTCTTTTGGTTTGGCTTCACTCATTTCGGCGAAAGCGGATTACATGCCGCTCTACTTGTTTTTGGATGCGTTCACATGCTGAATTATTTTGTTTTGCCAAAAAAATGAAAGGTTGAAGGCCACCAATGAGTACGATTTTTTACACGATTGGTATTTCCTTATTTGACAGTCTGTCCACCACCTACCAAATCATTCTTTTTGTGCTGCTGCTCACCACGGACAAGCCGCTGAGAAACGCCTTCTCTTTTTTGGCAGGGATCAGCGGCATTTATTTTCTTTGCGGGCTGGGTATTTACCTGACGTTGGACCAACTGCGCGATTTACTGACCAAATTTTTAAGCGCCGCCGCCGCGGTATCCAACCCTGTTTACTATCAATTTGAATTTCTGCTGGGCACCGCGTCCATCGCCTGGGGTATCTGGTATTTTTACCGCAATAAAAACCGCGGCCCGACCCGGCATGAAAACTGGATGGTTTCCAAACTGCGCCACATGAACAGCTGGATTGCTTTCGGTCTGGGCGCGCTGATTTCCTTCACCTCGATTTCTCCCCAGTATGTGGCCGCCTTAACCAAGTACGCGGCGCTTCAACTGGTCTTTCCCGCGGCGGCGGGGTTGATTGTTTTTTATAACCTCGTCTACGCTTCGCCGATGATCCTGATCCTGGGGCTGTACCTGGCGGCCCGGCGGGGAAACGAAGATGATCACGACGCGTTGCATGAAAAAGCGAGGTTGTTGAATCTCCATCTCACTACCTGGACACTGGCAGGTTTCGGACTTTTTTGCGTGATTGACGCGGGAAGCTACTTTGTCCTGGGCCACGCCTTGATCCAGGAAAGATTCTTTTAAGGCCCAAATTCAAGAAAATATGGCTGTATTTGCTTTGAAAGTTTTTGGTGATATAATTGAGAACGTTCTCTTTATTAAACGGTTTTTAACGAAATTGAGTGTCTTTGCGGATAAGGAGCGGCCATGAAAAAAGAACTGGAATGGGTAGTTAAGTTTTTAGGTTTGGCCGGGTTTTTATCCGTTTTAGCGTTGAGCTGTACCCGCGCTTCGCTGACTTCGGTCCCTGGAAATACCGCGACCCCTACTGCCACGTCTACTCCCGTCATTATTAATACGCCAACCAATACGGCCACCCGCACCTTTACCAATGTGGACACCAGCACGCCCACCAATACGCTGACCAATACTCCCAATGGACCGACGAATACTTTTACGAGCACGCTGACCAATACACTCACCAATACCCCTGTGGCGACAAGCACCTTTACCAATACCTTTACCAACACAGTGACCAATACGATCACCAACACCCCGGTAGCAACCAACACATTTACCAGTAGCGCTACCAGCACGGCGACTAATACGGCCACGAATACCCAAGCGACCAGTACTTTCACCAACACGGCGACTAACACGCTCACCAATACCATTACGAACACCGTGACCGTTACGGCGACGAATACCGTTACCAATACGGTTACCAATACCGTTACGGCCACGATCACCAATACACCCGGTGCGGGTGTCTATCTTTATCAATGCGGGACTTTTGCCGCGGCGCCGGATTATGGATCGATCATTACTGGCGGAACGAACGCGCCTTCCGACAACCCCACTTTTACCGGCAATCCGGATAATCTGGATACGGTTTGTTTCTCCGGCTCGGGGGATAATTTGGATATGGGCATACCGCCCAGCGGAGCGATTCTGCCTTTTGTGGCGATTCTGCCGTCCACTGCCACGGTGAACCTGACAGGTTTTACTACTTGTTCTTTCGACGCCTGGTGCTCGGGGACTACGGGATTTAGTTTTGGGGCCGGCATCGCCGCGGGAGATAACACTTTGAATCCCATTACGCTGTCCAGCACCTGGACGAACTATCAAATTACTTTGCCGGTCGCGGATTTATCGGCGGCGGCCACGATGTTTTATATTAACTATACGGGAGCCGCTGGACAGAATCTGGCGGTTGACCAGATTTACTTCCATTAATTGAGGATGAACAATAAAAAAAGGGGCCGAAGGCCCCTTTTTATTTTCTAGACCTTATTTGGTTTTTTTATTGAAACTTTTTTGTCCAGTAATCCTTTTTCAAAATATCCGTGAATTTTCCAACAGCCTTTATGCGCTTTTCCTCATTTTGGAGCTTCTTCACTTCATCTGTGTATCCGGGGACAGCATTGATGAGCTGATCTGCGTAGGCTTTTACTTCCGCGTCGCTCATATAATTGTTCCTGATTTCGTTGAGTTCTCCCGAATCTAAAAAGAATCCGCCGCAGCCATAACATTCATCGACGTTGACTTCCTTATCTCTCTCAAATTTGTGCGTGTGCATGGGAATGGAGCATTTGGGACACTTAATTTGCCCCCGCTGTCCGTGGTTGTTTCTAGGGCTTCGCAAGGCCGCCTCCAGCGCCGGACCCATTCCCTCACCGGGTTGATCCAGCAACTGCAGTTCTCCATGGTCAAACCAAATGCCTTTACAGCCGTTGTTGCAGACTTCAACGTCGATACCAAAATTTTCCTTCACCATCTCTTTGGCGCATACGGGACAATTCATGGATAGTCTCCTTGGGATACGTTGCGTTTACCGGCTGTATTTTGACTTATGCCGGTAGGGTTCGCAACAGAGTAATGAACGCCTTAAAACTCGACGTGCTCCGTGAGGATTTTTAAGCCTTTCACGAAAACAATGGAGTTGTGGGAGTTAAGGATATAAGTCCCTTCCAGCTTTAGGGTTCCTGACTTTTTCTATGCCTCTCGTTTAACAGGGACGAAACACACTATTTGGCAAGTTGGTTTTTACTGGGTCTTGGGAGTATGATGGGCCGTCGTCAAAACTGAATTGAATGGACAGAAATAATGCGCAAGTGTTTTTCGGTCATCCTTTTTACGTTCTTTCCGGTTTGGGGGTGGAGTCAGGTTCCGCCTTCATCCGTCCCCACACAGACATTTCCTTTTCATTCTTCGTCCAACGGCTTATCCAACAATCTCAACTGGACTAACTCGGGCGAAAATTATAATTTTGCCGGGCGTCACTTCCATTCTTCCGCGGTGATGAACAACCGCTTGTGGGTCATAGGCGGCATCGCTTCGGGCAAGGTGATGTCTGATGTGTTGTACTCGATCGACGGGCTCAATTGGAACCTGGCGACAGCCACCGCCGCTTTTGGAAGCCGCTGGGGACAAGCCAGCCTGGTGTTCGATGCGGGCCAGGGAGCCAATCTCTGGGTCATTGGTGGATCCGACAGCAAAAATTTTTTTAATGATGTCTGGCACTCTTCGGATGGGGTCAACTGGTCATTGGTGACCGCTGCCGCGCCTTTTACCGCGCGGTCCCGCGCGGGTGCAGTGGTGTTCAATAATAAAATGTGGGTCATCGGCGGTACGAGCCAAAGCGGATTTTTGAATGACATTTGGTGTTCGTCAGATGGGAAAACTTGGACACAGGTAACGCCGAAAGAAACTTTCCCAGCGCGATATTCCGCCTCGTTAACGGTTCACCATAATCTTTTGTGGTTGGTTGCCGGTGAGAGCGCGACGGGAGCTTTAAACGATGTTTGGTCTTCGCCGGATGGAGTTAACTGGACGATTGTTTCCGCTAACGCGGGGTTTCCCGCCCGGGCCAGCCATACTGCGGAAGCTTATCAAGGTTTGCTTTGGGTTTTTGGCGGGCATGACATCGCGGTTCCCAACATCTTTAATGACGCCTGGTGGTCGGCCAATGGAAGTCAGTGGACTCAAGCGGTTCCCTCAAGCAATTACTCTCCGCGATGGGGTCAATCCAGCGCGGTGTTTAACGGACAAATTTGGATCATCAACGGCGCTACGGGTCCGAGGGATAATCCGGTGGATTATTCGGATGTCTGGAACACGGGTAACGCCCCTTCACCCACACCCGGCTTGACCAGCACCAATACGCCTACCTTGACGGCAACCCACGCCATCGCGACGGTTACCTCGACCGCCACACTGATACCCACCAAGACCAACACGCCCACCTTCACGCCGATGAACAATAATCCAACGGCCATCGCGGTGTCCGCGGTTTCGGTCCCGCTGGTGACTTCCGCGGTGATTGTGCCCCATGTGATTCATAGCGGCAAACCGGTCAAACTTTTGTTAACGCTGGTGGAGCCTGCCCAGGTTCAATGGACTATTTCTTCCTCTTCGGGCCAGCAGCTATATCAGGTCACGGTTCAGGGACAGTCCGGGTTGAACACCCTGGTTTGGCAGGGAACTAACTCTTTCAATCAGCCGGTCGGTGACGGCGTCTATTCCTATGTGATTGAAACCCAGGTGGGTATGGCTCAAACCACCACGCCGGGAAAAATTTTCATCCGTAATTGAAGCGTCCTAATTTAACGCGACACCATTGAAGGACTTTATATGCCGATGATTTTTAATCTGTATGTTCCTGTGGAATATACTTTTGAAAAATATTTTCTTCCGAGAATTGAAAGCCCGTCCTTGGAATTTTTTGAGGTGGATGAAAAACGGCGGGGTATTCAGCGTAAAGGCAATAATCACCTCATTGTGTTTTTGGACTTTTGTTTAAAAAAAGCCTCCTCGGAATTCACCAAAGCGAATGGCGATGGAGTGGACGATTTCCTTATTTCCTCGCCGGATGACATTGAGTTTTTCAACCGGATGTTCATCCTGCAAAATGAAGTGGCTGTTTATTCCTTGTCCTGTCATGGCCGGATGTCGGTTATCGCATGGGAAGTGCTTATTCTGATCGCGGATAATGAGAAGGTTGTGATTGAGGATGAGTCCGGCAAGTTGATGGCGGGGCCCGCCTATGTCCGGGAGCACAAAAAAATCATGGGGCGCAGTCATCCCTCTCAAGCGTCTTAACATCCTGGTGGTTTGACGGACAGATTTTCCAAGAGGAACATTCAGTTTGAATAGATGGACCAAAAAATTCTTGTGGCATTGTCTGCCGCGCGGCGTTTTTGCCAATGGTTTATTGGCTGTCCATGCCTTCATCCAACGCCATGGAAGGCTGCCTCTCAATCCGGCCTCGCCGCAAGCCACTTTTGAGGATTATGTTTTTCACCGGATGATTCGGCCCTGGACGCCCTTTGAGGAAACCTGCGTGGATAAAGAACACGCGAAGGGAATCGCGCAAAGTCTTTCCCCCGGCCTACGGGCATCCAAAACCCATTCGGTTTTCGCTTTCGCCCCAAAAACCACCCTGGAACAGGTGGGAAAGTTCCTTTATCCCTTTATCGGTAAAAACTTCGTGGCGAAGCCCACCCATAGCTCCGGCGGCGTTGTGTTTTTGGGCAATCCTGAATTGAAAGCGGTGGTTCAACAAATTGCCGAACTGTTTAAGTTTGCCCGTCAAAATTATTTTTTCCAAGAATTTGAAGTTCAGTATCTGAATCTGCCCCCCAAGATCATTGTGGAAGAAGGACTCCCTTCTTTACAGACGGGCGCCTATCAACCGCCGCCGGATTTTAGATTTTACACTTCGCGGGGAAAAGTGCTTTTCTGCCAGTATGACGAGGGGCGGTTTGTCGACCACCGCCAGGCGCTTTTTACCGTGCCGGAACATGAGCATATTCCCATTGCGGATATTTATTCTTTGCCCGAACCGATGCCTGAAAAGTCGGCCCATTGGAACGAAATGCTTAAAATAGCATCTGACCTGTCGAAACCTTTTGATTTTGTTCGTGTGGATTTGTATGACCTGCCCGATGGGGTTTATTTCAGCGAATTTACCTTTACGCCCAACGCGACGCTTTTCCCCTACAAAGATCAGGCCTTTAGCCACAAGCTGCTGAAAGACGTACTGACAATTTTAAATTCTCAATTATGAGTTCGCTTATTGAGCGTGTTTTTTTCGGAACGACTCCATAAATTCCAAAAGCTTAGCTACGTCTTCCTGGGTGACTGCGTTATAGAGCGAAGCTCTCAAACCGCCCATGGAGCGATGGCCTTCCAGGCCATAAAAGCCCGCATCAGAAGCTTCCTTCAGAAAAATCGCTTCGAGCTCCGGTTTGGGCAGGTGGAAGGTGACGTTCATCAGTGACCGGTCCTTTTTGGCCGCGTGGGCCTGGTAAAAATCAGGATGCAGGTCGATAAGGCCGTAGAGGGCCTGGGCCTTGCGCTGATTGAGAACGGCTATTTTTTCCAAACCCCCGATTTTATTCTTGAGCCAGCGGGCGACGAGGAGGGAAACGTAAATCGCGAAGACTGGCGGGGTGTTATAAACCGAGTTCATGGCCACATGGTTTTTGTAATCGAGCATGCTGTGAACATTGTCCGGGGCTTGTTTGAGGAGCTCGTTCTTGAGGATCACCAGGGTGAGGCCGGCCGGGCCGAGATTTTTTTGGGCATGGGCATAGACGAGACTGTAGTCCAGAACGTTAAAAGGGCGGGATAAAAAGTCGGAGGACATGTCGCAGACGCGCGTTACGGTTTTGAGGCCTGGCAGATAGTGGAACTGAAGACCCTCTACCGTTTCATTGGAAACGTAATGGAAATAAGCCGCAGTGGGATAGTGGGTTACTTCGCCATCGAAGGGAAGACGGGAATAGCTGTGGCTCTCGCCGTCATAAAGCACCCGCACTTTTCCTTCTCGCTGGGCGTCGGGAATGGATTTAGCGCTCCAGTAGCCGGTTTTCAGGTACTCGGCGGTTTTGGTTTTGCCCCGAAGAAGCAGGATGGGAATCATGGAAAACTGAAGGCTGCTGCCGCCCTGAAGCTGAAGAATGTGATAGTCGGGAGGAATATTCAGAAGCGCCCGGAAGTGTTCTTCAGATTCTTTAAGGATGTCTTGGAACCAGTCAGACCGATGGCTGACGCCCAGAATGGATTGATTAGTGCCGGGGGCCTGGATAACCGCTTCGCTGGCTTCCAACAGCACTTGCTGGGGCAGGGCTCCGGGGCCGCCGGAAAAATTGAGGCTCGTGTGGTTGGACATTTCGGTTCGTTGCCTTTTGAGAAAGGGTTCTAATAACGGCATTATAGCTGAAAAGCTCCATCCCATTCAGGTAGCGATTCTGTTAAATTAATCGGGCTATGCATTCCACTTTTCACCTTTCTTTATTTCTCATGATCGCCTGCTCGATCATCTTCGGGCTCCATTTCTACATTTGGGTCCGGCTGGTCCGCGATATGGGTTTAAAAAATCCCTGGCGTCTTGGGGCGAGTGTGGTTCTGGGTTTGTTGGCGCTGTTTATCCCTGCGGGTTTAATCTTTGCTCACTCGGCGTTCCGTTTCGCCATAGTGCCCCTTTTGTGGATCATTTACGCCTGGCTGGGCGCGGCTTTTTTCTGCTCCGTTTTACTAGCGGTGGTGGATCTGCTTCAACTGCTGACGGTGACGATTCCTTTGGCCATTCAACGAAAACCCCTCAATCCTGAAAGGCGCAAGTTTTTGGCGATGGTCACGGGCGGGGTGGTTCTGCTGGCGGATTTGGGTTTGTCTTTAACGGGGTTGTGGAACGCGACGGCTGACGCGGTTCAGATCAAAAGAGTTCGGGTGGCTCTTTCCAAACTGCCGCCTGCGTTAGAAGGCTACCGTATAGTCCAGATCAGCGATGTTCATGTGGGGGCGACCATTACCCGCGAGTTTGTTCAAACCATCGTGCGAGAAATTAATGCGTTGAAACCTGATCTGGTAGCCATCACGGGCGATTTGGTGGATGGCACCGTAGCCCAGCTTCAGTCCCAGGTAGAACCCCTGGGAGAATTGAAAGCGAAGGACGGCGTCTTTTTTGTCACGGGCAACCACGAGTATTACACCGGTGATGTGGATGAGTGGCTTGCGTGGTTCACCAGCATAGGCATTCGGCCTTTGCGAAACGAAAGGGTGACCATCCGTAAAGGGTTTGATCTGGCAGGTACGGATGATTTTTCCGCCCGAGGCGACGGTCACGGCCAAAATATTCCACAAGCTTTGACGGGCCGTAAAGCGGACAAACCGGTTGTTCTGATGGCCCATCAACCCCGTTCTTTTTTTGAGGCGCAAAGTTTAAATGTGGACCTTCAGCTTTCGGGGCACACCCATGGCGGGCAGATATTCCCTTTTACTTATATCGTGTCGCTTTTTCAGCCTTATATGGCGGGGCTTTACCGCAAAGGTAATGCCCAACTTTATGTCAGCCGGGGGACGGGTTATTGGGGGCCACCGATGCGATTGGGTTCTCCCGCGGAAATTACGGAAATCACCTTGAGTAGGGGTTAGAAAATAAGCTTCTTTGAGTTTATTAGCCGGATGAATGTTGGGATTTCTTCGGCCATAGGTTCCGTTAAGGAACTGATGGTTTTTTTATTTAACGAAGCACTAAGAGTTTGCTGATCGATTTTTTCTGAGGCGTAACAGCCACCACATAATAAAGGCCATTCGCCAAAGCGTTGCCCCAACTGTTCGTGAGCGGCAAGGTGATGGCGGACCCCGGTGTTACTTGCGGGTAAATATGATCCTGAACTTTTCTAAAAGATAGAGTGAATATTTCGACCTCCACATTTTCGGCGACGGTGGTTGGCAGCATGAGTGAAACGGATGGGCCCGTACCGGGGTTGGGGAAAAGGGTTAAGCCGCTAACGACTGAGGTGGGCGTGAACGAAGGAGTGCGACTGACCGTGGCGCTAGGTGTGTTGGTAACGGTATGGGTGATGGTTGGGGAAGCGGTGTTAGCCATGGTGTTGGTATTGGTTGCGGTAGTGGTTAACGGGGGTGTGGGGCTGGGCGTATAACTGTTCGTGTTCGTTGGGGTAGGAGTAATGGCGGGAGTAGCGGTTATCGTATAAGTCTGCGTTGCTGTAGCGGTCAGGGTAAAAGTTGAAGTGGGGCCGGTAGCGGTGGGTGTATTGGTAAATGTTTTGGTAAAAGTGGGGGAAATGGTATTAGTCGCGGTCTTGGTAATGGTGGAGGTGAAGGTGTTTGATGGCGTGAAAGTGAAGGTGGAGGTGGCCGCGGAGGGATTGAATTGAATGACTGAAATGGATGAGGGACTCAAGGTTTGCACGAACGAATTGGAAACGCCAGAAATTAAAGTGGAAACAGGAGCGGTGTCGGGATTGGCGTTGTAAGGCGTGGTGGTGGTCTGCCAAACGTAATTGCTGGTGTTGAAAGTATAGAGATTGGCGGTAGTGGCGGGTGAATAGCCGTTGACCTTAATGGTAGTGGCGTAAGAGTTGGCCGAGTCCAAATTAATGACCATTAAAGAAAGGCCGCCGTCGGGGCGGTAGTCGGCGAAAGAAGCGAGCGTTACAGCGCTGGAGCCGGTGTTGACCAATTGGTGCGAGCGGGAATCGCCCGAGATGGCCCAGTCCGTCGCCATTAACTGCATGGCCCAATAAGCGGCATGGGGCTGGAAGGTGGGAGAGGTATTATCCAGGTAGCCGTTGTCGCCGCCGGTGGGGCTGGTGTGATCGTTGCCCCCGTTCATAACGTCCCAAATATTGGAAAATCCCTGGGGCCCGAAATCCTGGATGAAAGTTCCCAGCCAGTCGGCTGTCCACAAGCCCTGGCCTTCTTGCACATCGGCGACTACGTTACCTGCGTTGTTATTGTATTCGCTCATGATGACCGGCATGGTGGAAGGGCTGAGCCCGACGGGCGACATCCAACCCGTGAGGGTCGTGGGAAAATTGGCTAATTGAGCGGACGTGGTGTATCCCGCTGGATAAGCAGTAATTTGGGGATACCAATGATAGTCAATGCCGCCCACCGCGGTGATGGCGCTGCCACCCGGATTGTTATAAAGCCGTAAAAGAAAATCCTGAATATAGCTGTTGCCGTCATAAGCGTTGGAACTACTGTTGGGGCTTCCGCTAACGGGGCCCACGATGGTGATGGAACTATCCACGGCTTTCATGGCGGTGGCGTACTCAATAAACCGCCGTCCATAGTCGTTGGCGTTCATGGGCCCGCCGGTTTCCCAGTTGCCGTTGGTCTCGTTGCCGATCTGCCAATATTTAATGCCGTAACCCATGGTGATGTTGGCGTAATAAACCCAGGCGGCGGCTTCCGCCGGCGTGCCGGTGCCCACGTTGACCGTAAGGAGCGGAATGCCTTTGGGGGTGGAGGCATTGGCCATAGCCATAAAAGTGGCGAAGTCGGTCGAGCCAGGGGCGTTGGTTTGATAATAATTAGGCGAGTAGGGAGCGCAGGTGCCGCCGTTATTTGCGGAGGCCGGATCAGTGCTGGAAGTCACCATGGGGGATTGGGTGGAGCTAGAACTATTATTTACGCTCACTTGAGTGGCGCCGTTAAACACATAAAGTTCGGCGATGGAATAGGCCCCACCCGCCCCGGCGGAGCTAGCGGTCATGAGAACGCGGACCCAGCGGGTATTGACCGAAGTAAAATTCACCACTTGAGTGCCAGTCGTACCGGTGACGGTGCCAGCGGAAGTGGTGGTCCAAGTTGTGGTTTCGTTGGCAGCGGTGTAAGGCGTCGCGCCGCTATTGTCATACTGCACCTCAAAGCTGGTGGCGTAGGGTGTGCCCCAAATAATGGAGACCGCGCTCACCGCGGTGTTGGTCGCCCCCAGATCTATATAGACCCATTGATGATTGGGCAAGTCCGTATCCACATTGGAGAGCCAGGCGGTAGCGGTGTTGCCGTCGTCAATGTTGGAGGCATAGACGCCACTCGAAGTGGTACCCCGGTAAAGCTGACAGCCCTGAAAACCGGCGGTGTAACTGGTTTCGCTGGGCACCCAGTAATTGCTGGCGTTGTAACTGCCCGTACTGTTCCAGTGGTAATCGTCCGAGGAAGAACCGCCGGGAAACCGCAAGAAATAATTACCCGCGGCCTGGACTTTGGCGGAGACGGCCTCGCTATCGGTGGCGGAAATCCAATAGGCCATGTTGGCTCCAAAAACATGTTCGGGAATAAAAGAAGTGACTGTGGTGGCGGCGTTAATGGTGACCGCCGCGTTGATTTGCGCGGCGACTGGGGAAGCGGCCACTAAACAAAAGAGGAAACTGATTAGCGGAAGGCTGAAATTTTTTTTAAAAGATGTTGGGGACAAAATAGCTCCGGTTAGTTGAGGAGTGGTTGAAGTAGTAATTGTACCAAAGGGAAAGGATGAGGGTGAAAAGCCCATTTTTTCGGCGCTTTAAAGGGCACATGGTCTTGGCTTGATGGTATATCTGCCATCTCGCGCCAAACGACCAGCGTCATCTCTTAATCATCTTTTTTCATTCCGGTATCGATTTTGCCGAGATATTCGATTAATGCTTTTACCTCTCCGTCTTTCAACGGTAAAAAGCGGATTCCCGCTCTTTCCGGGTTGGCCCAAACCACATTGGCGGTGGCCGATATAAAATAAAATCTCGGTATCAGGTAAATATGCAGGCGCAGGAAACCTCCCACCTTCAAAGTTTCTTCTGTCGCGATACACATTCCGGTCAGGCTTACATCGACGCTGTGGGAAATTTTGGTGCTTAAATTATGCTTGAAGATCGTGTCCGCTTCTTTTTCGTCGGCGATCTCGCGGTACCTAAGGGGAATTCGGGTTAAGACCCGCCGGCCAGCCCGCTTATCACTAAACCTATTTTCTTGAGGCATGATGTTCCTTTGGCATGGATGGTGCGGCTCAAGTGATTTCCTATTTTTACCATAATTTAATTCAAAAATGGAGAGGTAGAATGTTCGGTTTTTGAGTTTTGTCGATAAACTCGCTAAGTCTTTGTTTTATTAGGTGTGACTGGTTCCCCGATGAGGTGATGGTGGCTAAACAGGTTTGGTTTTGGGCGTTCTTATTTTTTCAAAGCTTTAAAGGGCACACGGTCCTGGCTTAAAACCGATTTATAAAAACTCAATAAATCTTGATAGTCTTTACCTGGCTCAATCACCCGCTTTTTCAAACCTGTGTAGCGTTCATAAGAAAGGGTCCCAAAATCGACCTTGGCGGTGGCCAAAAATTCGGCCACGTCGTTGGTGATGGAAAAGTCCGCCGGGACATCAACGGGCCTGTAACCATGGGGCAGTTTCACTACCACGCGGGTGACGGAGTTAAAGTTTTGGGGAATGACCACAGGAGTTTGCCGGTTGTCGCGCAGGGTCTCGAAAAAGTCCTCGACGTCCTCAAACACCATGGGGTAAAAGGCCAAACCTTTTTTACTGAACTGGGCGTAATGGGGAACCTCGAAGGTGTAATTGACGACGAGAGGCTGGGTAAGTTCCTCATAATTGCCAAAGGTGTAGTCGAGCAAAACGGCGCCGGGGAAACGTTTGGATAAACCTTTGGTGACCAAGTTTTTGCGTTTGTCATTGTCCGTGGCCCTGAAAAACTGCCGTAAAGCCAGGTCGGCCGCGCCAAAGGTTTGAATATCGACTGAGCAGGTGAGTTTGCCTTCTTTATCAATGGTCATGGTGATATCTCGCTCTTTGCGGTGGTCTTTCGCACTGAAGGAAGGCGTGGTTTGCCAGTTGAAGGGCATGAAGACCGCTAAGGCGTTACGGCCCAAAGCGGGCAAGGGTAAAGAGTCGGGATAAGCCAAGGGTTCCGTGGGATCCATCCAGATCATGGTTTTGCCATAGGGTACGCCGACCAAGACGCCGTCGAACTGGGAGAGGGCGGGCAAGTCGGCGATGAGTTCTCCGCTGGTGGATTGACGGAAAAGATAAACCTGGGCGTCGATGCGGGCAGCTTTAAGAGCGGCGGTTAACAAAATAGCCATGTCATGGGAAGTACCTTTGCCGCTGGTCACGATTTCTTTGAGCGAACGGTCGGGGTTAAGATAAACAGGCAGGCCCGTATCGATCCATTCCACTTTTTGGTGAACCAGGCTTTTGACCTTCGCCAGTCTTTCGACCATGGGAGCGCCCGTATTGCCCAAAGCGTCCACCACAAAGTCATTCATAAAAGTGGGGTCGCTATCCGCTAATGATCTCACGCGGCTGCGGTAAAACTGCACCGCGTCGCCCCAACTTTTATTGAGAGTAAAGGCGGTCAGAGGCGCCAGGTCTTGCGCGGGAGGTTGGTAGGTTTCGAAAGGAATGGGGGCGAGGGTGCCTTGAATGTTTAAGTTGGTCACTTTTTCAGAACCTGTGGCGTCCTCGGTGATTTGTAAATTGTCCGGCAAGCGCTGGCGTATGGCGAAGAGCGGAATGTTTTTGGGAATCTTTATCGAAAGGGCTTTCTTTATGGAGGGTAGGTAG
>Ga0206815_1182_pt1 | contig 15069 bp, 12 predicted proteins | sample Alteio_BWOrgCont_91_FD_152864 | JGI IMG/M metagenome (GOLD analysis project Ga0206815, IMG submission 152864) | Enriched cells from forest soil in Barre Woods Harvard Forest LTER site, Petersham, Massachusetts, United States -... | ecosystem: Environmental > Terrestrial > Soil > Temperate forest >...
GCACCATTTGAGCGAGCATATCGGGCTGCCAATTTTTCTGAAGCTTGAAAACTTGCAGCGCACTGGGTCCTTCAAGGAGCGTGGAGCGCTGAACAAGCTTCTTACGCTTACGGACGAAGAGCGCAGGCGGGGGGTGATTGCAGCTTCGGCTGGAAACCACGCGCAGGGCGTGGCGTTTCATGCGACGAGGCTGGGAATTCGTTCGCAGATTGTGATGCCGCAGGCTACGCCGCTGGTGAAGGTGGTCTCGACGCGCGGGTTTGGGGCGGACGTGATTCTGCATGGGGCGAATTACGACGAGGCCTGCGAGGAAGCGCTGGCTCGATGCTTGCAGCAGGGGCTTACGTTCATTCATCCCTTCGACGACCCGGTGGTGATTGCGGGACAGGGAACGATTGGCCTCGAATTGCTGGAGCAGATTCCCGATCTTGAGGCGGTTGTTGTGCCGATTGGCGGCGGAGGGTTGATTGCCGGCATTGCCTGCGCGCTCAAAGAGAGCAACCCTAAGATTCGCGTGATTGGCGTCGAGCCGGAGAAGCTGCCTTCGATGCTGCGAGCGCGCGAGGCTGGGAGGCCGATTACCCTGTCTCCGCAGGCTACTATCGCGGATGGCATCGCGGTGCGGCGGGCGGGCGATGTAACCCTGCCGATTGTTTCGCGGTATGTGGATGAGATTGTGACGGTGGACGATGAGGAGATTGCGAGCGCGATTCTGATGCTGCTGGAGCAGGAAAAGACGCTGGCGGAGGGCGCGGGAGCCGCGGCGCTGGCGGCGTTGTTGCAGGCCAAGACCAATCTGCGGCAGCGGCGGACGGCGGTGCTGGTTTGCGGCGGCAATATCGATGTGACGCTGCTGGCCAAGATCATTGAGCGCGGCCTAGTGAAGGATGGGCGGCAGCTTCGGATACGGGTGTATCTGCTGGACCGGCCTGGAGCGCTGTTCCAGCTTACGGAGATATTAGCCCGGGAGCGGGCGAATATTGTCGAAACTATCCACAATCGTTCTTATTACGGCGTGAGCCTGGCGGAAACGGTGATCGATGTTACGCTCGAAACGCGCGGCGCTGGGCATATTACTTCGATCAGCCATGCTTTGAGCGAGGCTGGGTTCCGGTTTGAGCGGATACTGTAGGAAGACTATGTATATTCCTAAGTTCAACCAAATCCAGGACCGGACTTTGCTGATCGAGGCAATGCGGGCGTGGCCATTTGCCATTCTGTTTGGGCCGGATGCAAATGGCGCGCCCTTTGCTACGCATCTGCCGCTGGTGGTGCATGACGAGGGCGAACATGGGCTGCTGGAGGGCCATTTTGCGCTGGCCAATCCGCATTGGAAGTGGCTTGCCGGACGCGAAACGCTGGTGGTTTTTCCAGGATCGCACAGCTATGTTTCGCCTGCGCTGTATGTGGAGCGCAAGTCGGTGCCTACCTGGAATTACATTGCCGTACACGCCACGGGAACGCTGGGGATTGTGGAAGACGAGAAGGACGACCCTGCGGCTGCTCATGCAAGGAAAGAGGCGTTGCTGAAGAACCTGATCGTCGCGAATGAGCCGGCGTATGCGCGGCAATGGGATGAGCTTCCGATTGGTTACCGGATTTCGATGACTGCGGGGATTGTGGGTTTTCGGATTCCCATTGCGAAGATTGAAGGCAAGTTCAAGTTGAGCCAGAATCGGCCCGAGCAGGACCGGCGAAACGTTTATGCCGCGCATGCTGCTGGAGACGACGACCAGCGGGCACTGGCGGAGTGGATGCTGAGGTTGATTCCGGGTGTGGGCACAGTGGACAATTCCTGATTCTTTGCAGGGGCTGGCTCATCCGATATTCCATGGCCACGGAAGCGGAGTTCAAGGCGCTCGACAACCCTATCTGGCATTCGCTGACAACTTGCCATGCACGCTTTGGCCAGGGTGATGGACTGGCGCGGCGATTCGAGCCTGGGATAGGGCCGCTGGCTGGAATGATGGAGCAGAGCGCGGAGGCTTATCGTGCGCTGGCGGATCTGTTGTCTCCCGGCGAGGCTGCCGCGCTGTTTCTCGATTCGGAACCGGAGCTGCCGGCAGGGTGGCGTTTTGTTCGGCATGAGCCGATGGATCAGATGATTTGCGAGGCTACGCCTGAGGCTCGCGATGGGGAGTTTCGGTTTCAGGTGCTCGGCGCGGGAGATGTGCCGGAGATGCTGGAATTAACGGCGCTTACCGAACCGGGGCCATTCCGGCCGCGGACGTATGGCCTGGGCGGATTTCTAGGGATTCGCGAGAATGGGCGGCTGGCTGCCATGGCTGGGCAACGGTTGGCGCTGCCAGGATTTACAGAGGTAAGTGCGGTCTGCACGCATCCCGATTTTCGCGGACGGGGCTATGGGCTGGCGCTCGTGGGCGCGGTCGCGCGAACTATTGCGGCGCAGGGCGAGACGCCCATTCTGCATGTGCTGCCGACCAATACCGGGGCTATCCGCGTCTACGAAGCGGTCGGCTTTACAAGACGGCGGACGCTGCACTTGGCGGTGGTTTCTCCTCCTTCTGCGCAGGTTTAAGGCTGCGCGTGGAACTTTGTTCCGGAGGCCGCACTTTGCTATACTTCGTAAGTTGCCCCCTTGCGGAGGTGGCGAAATTGGCAGACGCACAAGCTTGAGGTGCTTGCGCCGCAAGGCATAGGGGTTCAAGTCCCCTCCTCCGCACCAAAGATTTTCCCGTTGTGGACACCTGATTGGCGATTTTTCACCGGGCGGTTCCATAAACGAGGCTCAGGAAAGCAGTCATCGAATGCACTTTTTGCTTTACGCAGTAATCGTGATCCATGTGATCGTGTGTTTCTTCCTTATCGGCGTGGTCCTGCTGCAGCAGGGCAAGAGCGCCGACCTTGCGGGTACTTTTGGCGGACAGGGTTCGCAGACGGCCTTTGGCCCGCGCGCGGCGGCTAATCTATTGACCAAGATGACGGCCTGGGCTGCGGCGATCTTCATGGTCACGTCGCTTTCGCTGACGATTCTGTATCTGCGTTCTTCGGGAAGCAGTGGTTCGGTCTTTTCGGGAATGAAAGGTTCGGCCCCGGTTTCTGCGCCAGCCAAATCTGGAAAATAACGCTCATCTGCAGCGTCGATTCTGAAGGCGGACCCTTGTGGGGTCTGCCTTTTTCGCTTAAGCAGGCTCGCCGGTCCGCGGCCACTGGCCTACAATCGCTGCATGGTGTCGGACAAGTTGATTTTAGAAACCTTCCCCGTCGGTCCGCTGCAGTGCAACTGTACGATCCTTGGCGATCCTGCAACGCATGAGGCGATCGTGATCGATCCAGGAGAGGAGATTTCCAGGATTCACGGTCGGCTCACCGAGCTTGGGCTCAAACTTACGCAGATTCTCATTACTCATGCGCATATCGACCACGTCGGAGGAGCGCTGAAGCTGAAAAGGCTGACCGGCGCGCCAATTCTGCTGAATGAGAACGATTTGCCGCTTTTGGAGATCATGGAAGAGCAGGCCGAGTGGCTTGGCGTAGAGACGCCGGAGACGGAAGCGCCGGATGGCAGCCTCGCGGATGGGCTGCGGGTAGGGTTGGAGAGCTTTCCGGCGCAGGTTGTGCATACGCCGGGACATACGCAGGGGAGTGTTTGCCTCTATTTCAAACCGCTTGAGCTGCTGGTGGCTGGGGACACGCTGTTTGCCGGGAGTATTGGGCGGACGGATTTGCCGGGCGGGAACGGGCGGCAGATTCTGCAGTCGATTCATCACCGGCTGCTGGTGCTGCCCGAAGAGACGACCGTGCTGCCGGGGCATGGGCCGGTTACCACGATTGGCGACGAGAAGCGGCGGAATCCGTTCCTGACCTGATTCCGCCGCTGCCGTGCGCTATTTGCCACTTGCCGGTTCTGTTGCTGCTGGGGGTGGAAGAAGCGATTTGAGCTTCTCGGTGGCTGCGTTGATGACTGCGCTTTCGTTTTCGAGAATCTTGCCTACCGATATTGCCGACTCATCGGCTTCGGTCCATTTGCGCTGCTCGATGGCTTCGCGGACCGCTGGGAGGGTTTTGACGCCGTAGCCTGTATAGGCGCCGGGGGCATAGAGCTGGTGTTTGAACCAGGTTCGCCCGGGTAGGCCGGCCTGGCTGAGATAGGCGCGCTCGGTCTGCATAAGCAACTGGTTGACCTGATCGATGGAGGTGCCGTCTAGGGCTGCGCCGCCGTTGGCTTCTGCTGTTTTAACTGCCTTCTGATACTCCCTGGCGCTGTTGGTCAGCGCGGTTGCGCCATTATCGAGCGGGGCGAAGTTCAGGAATGGCGGCGCGGTCTCGTGCTTGGGAGCGGCGATGGGATTCTTGGGGTCGCTGGTGGCTTCAAAGACGCCTTCGTCGATCTCCTTGTTCTTTTCGGCGATGTCGTCCTGCTCGGTCTTGAGGAGTTTCTTGACTTCGTCGACGTAGGTGGAGACGGTGTCTGCGGTGTTGGCAAAGTTATAAGGCAGCAGTTCAGCATCGGCCATGCGCATGATGGCGGAGCCTGCTACCTGGGCCAGAGCTCGCCCGTAGACGAACTCGGTGTCTGCGAAGTGGCTGTACCAGTAGAAGTCGTCGTAGATGGAGTGGTACTGGCTGCCGCGGTCTTCTCCGCCGAAGCCCAGATCAAGCGAAGGAACGCCTGCGAAGTCCTGGAAGGCAACGTAATCGGAGCCGTCGCCGAGGGCGCTGAGGCGAAGGTCGGTGCGGCTGCGGGCTTCGGCACGGTCGCTTCCGTGGCTGCGCGCGATTTCGACCTTACGCCGACGCTCTAAGATCGAGGTTCCCTTTTCCGGATCTTTGACGTCGGCGGCTACGCCGTTGATGAAGTGCTCTAAGCCATGCGATCCCTCCAGGAAGACGTAGCCTCGGCCATTGGAATCGCTGTTGAGGTACATAACAGCTTTCTGTTTCAGCTCGTCGACGTGCGTCTCGACCCACTCGGTGGAACCGAGCGTACCAGGCTCTTCACCATCCCAGACGCAGTAAACGATGGTGCGGCGGGGCTTCCACCCCTGCTTGACCAGTTCGCCGAGAGAGCGGGCTTCTTCGAGTTCGGCGGAGGTGCCGGAGATTGGATCGTCGGCGCCGTTGACCCAGGCGTCGTGATGGTTGCCGCGGATGACCCACTCATCGGGCGAGGTGCTGCCGGGAATTTTGGCGATGACGTCGTAGAGGGGCTTGATGTCCCAGTTGGAGAACATCTTCAGATGAACCTGGGCTGCGCTGGGAGCTTCGGAGGTTCCCTGACCCTGGCCAATGTGGTAGGTGAGGGGCAGGCCGCCGCGCCAGGTTGCGGGCGCTACGCGGCCGCCGATGGCCGTGAGGAGCGGGGTGGCGTCGGCGTAGGAGATGGGCAGGACGGGAATCTTGGTGATGATGGGGGAGTCTTTGATATCGAGACGCTTGGCGTCCTTGGTGGCTCCGACGCCGGGGGTTAGCGGGTCGCCGGGAAAGGCGGTGTCATTGACGCCGCCGCGCTGGACACCATCTTTGGGACGTCCTGCGCCTTTGGGATAGGACTCCGCTACGCCGTAGCCGTCATTGGCTGGGTCGGAGTAGATGATGCAGCCGACGGCTCCGTGCTCGGCCGCGACTTTAGGCTTGATGCCGCGCCAAGCTCCGCCGTAGCGGGCGATGACTACTGCGCCTTTAACGGAGACGCCAAGGCGGTCGAGTTCCTCGTAATCGTCGCGGGTGCCGTAATTGACGTAAACCAGCGGGCCGGTAACGTCGCCGTCGCCGGAGTAGGCGTTGTAAGTGGGCAACTGCTCGGCGGTCTGGTTAGAGGTCGGATCTTCGGGAACTACCGGCTCCTTGAGCGAGGCGGTGAATTTGGTGGCGCCGGAGGCGTCGAGCAGTTGCACGAGGCGCTCTTTGGGGGTGGGAAAGAGGACGTAGAAGTTCTCAATCTGGGCGTCGAAGCCCCACTCCTTGAATTTAGCCAGCATCCACTCGGCATTGTCTTTGTCGTAGGGCGAGCCGACGTGGTGCGGACGCGCGGAGAGACGGCGCATATTTTCTTTAATAGTGTCGGGAACGGGCAGAGCGCGGAATTTTTCTTCCCAGGCGCGCTCGGCGTCGGAAGCTGCCTTGGAGTAGCCGTCCAGTAGGGATTTGGCGCTGTCGGTCTTCTGCTGGGCCAGAGCGAGTTGAGGCGGGAAGATCAGCGTAGGCAACAGGGCTAAGGCAAGCAGCTTGGAGCAGGATTTGGAGGGGGTCATCGAATCTCCGGTTTTAAAGTAGTGAATGGAATTGGGACCGGAAAGGTCTTACGGTCGGGCAGGTTGATCCGGTAACGCACAGTATATCCGCCTGATACGGCGGCGCTCTTAATGTATTTCTTTCGGCGGCGAAAATAGTTCGAAGCGGACTTTGGATAATCCGATCATCTTGCGGATCAACATTACATCAACCGAAACGCGAGGCCGAAAGCAGCGGCCACTCCCTTATCGGGACCCAATGTCAATTTTTTTGAATTTTGGATGAAACGAAATCTCGCCGATCGCCACTATCAAAACGTGTGCCGGTGCTGCTCTTGGGGCGCGTATGCGCGATTGAGCCAATGCCAACATCGGCGAGACCTGCAACTACCCTCCCGGCGCCGCTGCTTCTGCCTGCAAACCGGAGACTAACCAGTCGAACCGGGGATCACCCAAGAAAAAGCTCTCCCCTGGAGCGGATGGAGCCTGCGCACGATTGGCGGGCTCCGCCTGAAATGAATGGCGAACGCGGCAGACTTAGCCGGATCGATGGATGAACTGCTTCTACTGCATGAGTTTGTGGATCGCGTTGCTTTTGGCGGTCCTGACGGCCGGAATTTCGACGAGTTGAGATTCTTGAAGGAGACGCAATATGTATTGGGAGCAGGCGCGAGGCAGTTTGAGATCAGGTGGGGCGGTGAATCAGGCCACCCTGAAGCTGAGCTATCCCGGATACGCTCCGGTGAATGTATGCGGGCCGTTTACCGGTCAGCTCTACCAGTTTTCGCGGCTGCATCCGGTACAGACGGTGGATGCGCGGGATGCGGTATCGATCCTCAAAACCCGGCTGTTCAGGCAGGCACGATGATCAAAGAGACGTATCGCGAGCAAATTTCCAAGACCCGCAGAGGAACGCGGCAACGAGTGCGCGCAGCCGTGCGCGAGCGGGAACACCGGGCCTTTCCGGCCCCTGCGATCCCTTTGGCGATGCTATACTTGCGCCCTGAAAGGTACGCGGAGCCCGTTTTGGAATTTTGTTCCTTCGATGCTGCATACATCGAGAGTCTTTGCGCTGGAGACCGGCCGACACAGGATCATTTTGTCGGCTACTTTACCACGCTTCTACAATTGAAACTTCGCTCCCGGCTGCAATCGCCCCAGGCGATTGAGGACGTGCGCCAGGAGACATTTGCGCGGGTGATCAAGGCTCTGCGCAACCCTGGTACGCTGCGCCAGCCGGAGCGGCTTGGCGCATTCGTCAATACAGTGTGCAATAACGTTCTCTTCGAGCACTATCGCGTCAATTCGCGAAGCCAGTCGCTGGATGAAGAAGGCCAGCCGGAACTGCCGGCCGTCGGCGCGACTCCGCTGGAGATCGTTGTCGGCAAGCAAATGAAAGAGAAGGTGCGAGAGATTCTGACGGACATGAATCCGCGCGACCGGATGGTGTTGAAAGCCGTCTTCATCGATGAGCGGGATCGGGATGAGATTTGCCGCGAATTCGGCGTGGAAAAGGACTACCTGCGGGTGCTGCTGCACCGGGCCAAACAGGAATTCAAGGCCGAATACCTGAAGCGGTTCAACGATGAGGGTCCAAAGGGTGGTCCAAAAGGACCAAAGAAAACGAATTCATGAAGAACTTGAAACGACAGGATGAGCGCGCACACTATCAAATGGAACGGAAAGCAGCGGGACGGAACGACTAGGGATGGAAACCATGGATCACAGTGAAGCTCTACAAGAAATGCTGGCGGAAAAGTATCTGCTGAACGAGCTTCCGCCGGACGTGCGCGACGAGTTTGAAGAGCACTTTTTCGATTGTCAGGAGTGCGCCTTCGATATTCGCGCCGGGGCTGCCTTTGTGGATGAGGCCAAGGTACAACTGCCTGCGCTGACGGCTGCCTCGTCGCCACAGGGCTCCGGAGCCGGAACCGGGCTGGTGGATAAGAAGCGGAATGGACGATTCTCCTTGTCGGCGTGGTGGAAGCCGCTGTTTGCCTCGCCGGTATTTGCGGCTCCGGTCTTTGCTACTTTGCTGCTGGTGGTTGGCTATCAGAATTTGGTGACCTATCCGGCACTGCGAACGGCTGCGACAGAACCTCGGCTGTTGCCTTCGGTTGCGCTCCACGGGAGCCGCGGCGGCGCCCGTGCGGTCGTCGAGGCCAGCCGCAAACAGGGCGTGGTGCTGCTGGTCGATGCGCCCGAACAGGCTGCCTACGCGACTTATGCGGTTGACTTGTACAATCCACAGGGTAAACTTGCGTGGACTCAGAAAATCTCCGCAACGGAGATTGGAGCTGAGGATGGTACGCTGACGCTGATGATTCCCCCAGCAGGTTTGATGCAGGGATCTTATTCGCTGGCCATCTCCGGGATCGGTCCCGCGGATCAACGCACCGAGATTGCACGCCGCGGCTTTGACATTCATTTCAACGACTAGACATACGTGCCTTACAGGAAAGCGAGAACGGCATGGACGCAAGTTTTGACCGGAAGTCCTACTATTTCGCAGAAGCTACGGCATTAGCCGGAAAGCTGCTGCTGCCGCTGGATCAGGAGATCAAGCCCCAGGCCTTCGCCAAACTTCCCGACAAGGGCGGTTACGTGGCCCAGCGAGCCAATAAGTTTCGGGTCGAGTCGGCAATCTCCTATGAGGCGGCGCATACCCAGGTGGCGGGCAATCGCGAAAAGAAGCCCGGCCATGGATACAGCACACTGGTGACTTCGGTGATCGAGGGGCTCAATATTCTGGACGTGGTGACGGCAGACCTGGTGGTGGCGCAGATCTCAACCGAACATCCGCTGGACGGCTATGTTCCCTCGGTTACATTTCTGGGAACGCGATTTGAGAACCTGCGCATCGCCGGGCACGAGGTCAAGCTGGAACTGTGTCTCGATATCTTCGGCAAGAAGCCCGAGAACGACGAGCCCTACACGCGGAGCCCCGAGTTTGTGAACCACGTTGCGGAACAGCACGCGCGGGTGCGGGAGCAGGAGAGCGGCCACGAAAGCCCTCTTGAAGAACTGCTGCAGCGTTTCAGTCTTGTTCCTGAGAGCTTCGCAAACAGTACCGGCGATGAGGAGAATGTGGAATGCTCCCTGGTCGACAAAGCCGAGGGCGCCTATCCGGGGCAAACCTCCGGCCATGTGATCCATGTTCCTCATTTCGGCACAATTCACCTGGCACGGCTGCGCCTGAAGCATGACGACTTCAAGCCTGGAACACGGACGCCGCGAAGGACACACGCCGAACTAACGATGATCGATGCGGATATGGGTTGCATCAGTCATGGACAGGTTCAGGCGGCTACGACGCGGACGAACGGAATGCCCGGTGGCGGCTAGAAGAGCTCTGGTCCTGAATTTCTACCCAACAATCATTAGCGGTGAGCGAACCATCTTGCTGGTCTGACTGGCGTCACATTTGTGCGCGCAGAGCGGCGGTTATGAGTGGTTTGAAGTGCCCCGCTGAGTGATCGAGAAATACCCTTTTTCCCAAGGCCCGCTTATACTAGGCTGCGTCAGGCAGGTTTGACGTCCACTACTAGAGCCTGAAAGCGGGCAAAATGGCGCAGTCTAACAGTCCAGAACGCAGTCACAAGCCGCAGCGGTTTGAATATCTCTGGATGACCGCGCTCCTGTTGCTCGTTCCAGTGCAATGCACCCGTCCCCAAAACCCTCAAACTGAATATGAACATGCCTGGAGGCTATTCCAGCATGGCTACCTTGCGAAAAGCCGCGCTGAAGCCGAGCGGGGTCGAGAACAATTTCAATCCTCTGATCCCGAATGGGCTTCTAAATTCGCATCGCTTGAGTTGGAAGCGATGGCTTGGAGTGGCATGGATGAAGAGGTATTGCATGTACTTGCAGCACAAGACTTCTCTCAACGCGACCCAGAAGAACAGATCCGGAAACTAATATCGGAGGGCGTCGTCCGGGGAAATCTACAACAGTTTGCCGAAGCATCTCAAAAGCTGTCAGAGGCAGGTCGCATTTGCTCTATCACCAGCTATACTGCCTGCGGCGGCGTTCTTCGTGCAAAGGGTGTTCTGGCTGTCAAACAACGGCAGTTCGTCGAGGGACGACAATTGTTGCTGGATAGTCACGCATTTGCCATTGCCCGTAAGGACAGATGGCAGGAGGCTGTGGCGCTCTTGAACCTCGCGTATGCCTCGATTCAAAATGAACATTTCGACGAAGCTGTGGACTGGGCAAAATCCGCATATAGAACAGCCTCCGAATGTGGTGCAGAAGACGTAGCGCAACGTGCCTCGGGAGATCTTGGGTGGGCCTATCTTAAGTTAGGGGAAACTGAAAAATCACTTGAGTTGTTCCTCGATGCGGAAAAGCATGCTGCCAATCTTGGAGATCGGAGCTCTGAGCTCAATTGGCTCACAACCGTTGGCTACCTGTACACCCGGACGGGTGAGATACAGCTCGCGATTCAGTCGTATCAGCAAGCACTTCAGCAGGCACGGCAGATTAACCACAAGGAAGACATATCGGACATCTTGACGGATCTGGCTCTGGTTGACCTTGCAACGGGCAAGCCCGACGAAGCCGACAGATATGCCAACCAAGCACTTGCCATGGCTCAACAGAGTAGCAGCCGGCCGGACATGCTCGATGCCATGGCGATTCAGATGCAGGCTGCTGCTTTGCGTGGCGATACAGCGCGTGCACAGCAACTCTTGCAAGAGGTTAAGACTGCGCCCGAGAGCCAGACTTCGATGAAGTGGGCGTCGGAAGATGCGATAGCCAAGCTCTACGAATCGCAAGGGCATGCTTCAGAAGCGCGAAGCGCTTACCAATCCGCATTGAATATCTTTGAAGCGGCGAGGGCTGAAGTTCATCTAGAGGATTTACAGCTCCCCTTCATCGCCAACGCCAAGAGCATTTACGACGACTACATTCATTTTCTGGTGACGCAGGGCAAGACGGATGAGGCTCTGGTTACTGCCGATCAGAGCCGGGCGCGGACGCTGGCGGAGGGGTTTGGGCAAACCTCAAATCAACACGCCCTAAGTCCTACAGCACTTCCGCCGCGAGCGGTCGCGCGCAAGGCTGGGGCAACGCTGCTGTTCTATTGGCTGGGCGAGAGGCAATCTTATCTTTGGGCGATTACACCGGAGAAGACTGCCCTGTTTACGCTGCCAGCACAGCGCGAGATTACACCGCTGATCGAACGCTACCGCAAGGTGCTGCTGGGCACGCAAGATCCACTGGAGTCCGGCAACACTGCGGGGCAGCAGTTGTATTCGATGCTGGTAGCGCCAGCGGCGAAGCTCCTCCGGCCGGGTGTTCCAGTAATGGTGCTGACCGATGGCGCGCTGAGCCAATTGAATTTTGAAACTTTGATTGTGCCAGGCGCGGCTTCTGGCTCGGATGTTGCGAAGTCTGGCAGACAGCCGCATTACTGGATCGAGGACGCTACTTTGGCGGCTGCTCCTTCGCTTTCCATGCTGGCCGCGGCAAAGCCGGTACGAGAGACGAACCGCTACCTGCTGCTGCTGGGCGATCCCATTTCGCCTGGCGAAGACTATCCGGAGTTGCCCTTCGCGTCCACCGAGATGCAGCAGATTGAACGGCATTTTGCGGCGCATGATGAGATGGTCTTTACGCGCGGAAAAGCAACTCCCTCGGCGTATCTGGACAGCGATCCGACGCATTTTTCCTATATTCATTTTGTCTCGCACGGCGTGGCGAGCCGGACCGACCCGCTGGACTCGGCGATTATTCTTTCGCGCGCGGGAACGCCTGCGGCCTCTGCAACCGGGGCGGCGGAGGACTCGTTCAAGCTTTATGCGCGCGAGGTGATGCGGCATCCCATCGACGCGCGGCTGGTGACCATCTCCGCGTGCTACGGCAGCGGAACGCGAACCTATGCCGGGGAGGGCCTGGTGGGGCTCTCGTGGGCGTTTCTGCGCGCGGGTGCTCACAATGTGGTGGGAGCATTGTGGGAGGCGGACGACGAATCGAGCCCGCAGTTGATGGACTCCATGTACCAGGGGTTGCAGGAAGGCAAGCGCCCGGATGAGGCGCTGCGCAGCGCCAAGCTTGCGTTGCTGCATTCGACGAACAAATTTCGCAAGGCCTACTACTGGGCGCCCTTCCAGATTTACACTCGGCTTTAGACCAATCTAAGGAGTTGGCGCCTGCGTTGTTCCAGCCGCAGAAGTCGAGTCGCATCCGGGAATTCGTTATCGCCGGCTTGGCATTCACAACCCCACTCATTCTAAAGAGCTTGAAGCTTCTTCTTTGAACCGCAGGTGGTCCTGTAAGATGAGACTTCGGCCATTCCAGCAGAAGATGCAACTTTGACTAGCCGTTACTGCGTCAACAACATTGAGCGGACCAGATTCACCGGGGGTCCGAAAGCAACAATCTGGTAAGGGGGACAGCGCTCAAAGCCTGATCGAATGAATAATCAACCCGTCGGACCTGATCACCAACTTCCAGCGCCCTCGCGCACTCCGCAACGGAGTAAAGCGGTGAGGGTGATTGTTTGGATTGCGATACTTTTAATCTTCGCAGTCGGATTCGTGCTGATCCTGCGGCACCAGAACGCACCAACAGCGCCCACTGGGCGACGCGGCGGTGCCGGAGGGACCGTCGCACTGACGACCGCGACGGCGAAGAAAGGCGACATCGGTGTCTACGTCGATGCAATCGGCACCGTTACGCCGGTCTATACGACCTCGGTGACGGCACAAGTCACCGGTGTTATCACCGAAGTTCATTATCGCGAGGGGCAGATCGTCAAGAAGGGCGATCCGCTGGTTGAAATCGATTCGCGTCCCTACCGCGCAACACTGCAGCAGGCGCAGGGCACGCTGGAGCGCGACCAGAATGTGCTGGCGCAGGCCGAGATGGACTTGGCGCGCTATCGCGATGCCTGGGCCAAGAATGCGATCCCCAAGCAGACGCTCGACGATCAGGAGAAGGTGGTTCTGCAGGACCAGGGCACAGTGAAGCTCGACCAGGGGCAGGTGCAGTTCGACCAGGTTCAGGTGGATTTCTGCCATATCACGTCACCAATTTCAGGCCGCGTGGGTTTGCGTCTGGTTGACCCAGGCAATCTTGTCGTAGCCAACGCAACCACTCCGTTGGTGGTGGTTACGCAGTTGCAGCCGACGACGGTAATCTTCACGATTCCGGAAGATAGCCTTGGACAGGTTCAACCGCACCTGCGCCAGAAGGGCGCGCTGGCTGTTACAGCGTTCGACCGGGCCGGCCAGCAGCAGATCGGAACTGGAACACTGCTCTCCCTCGACACCCTGATCGACACTACGACGGGTACAGTGAAGGCGCGGGCGCTTTTCAATAACCGGAACAGCGCGCTGTATCCAAACCAATTCGTCAATACCAGACTGTTGGTGAACACACAGCACAATGCAACGTTGATTCCGACTTCGACGATTCAGCACAACGGAACGAATTCTTTTGTCTATGTTCTCGACCTCGATAACAAGGTCGCTCACATGCGCAGCGTCACACCTGGGGTTGTCGATGGGAACACTACTGCGGTGACTGGCATCAATCCTGACGATGTGCTCGCGAACAGCAGCTTCGACAAGCTGCAGGACAATTCGAAGATAGTCGTATCCAATACAGCGGTCACCTCAAGCACCAGTGGGAGTACTGCTCCTTGAGTCCCTCACGCCCGTTCATCCTGCGCCCGGTTGCCACTTCCCTGCTCATGGCTGCGATCTTGCTGGTTGGCATCGTCAGCTATACGCAGCTGCCCGTCTCCGCGCTGCCTGAGGTCGATTACCCGACGATCCAGGTGCTGACTTTCTATCCCGGAGCCAGCCCCTTCGTCATGGCGACTACAGTAACGGCTCCGCTGGAGCGGCAGTTTGGAGAGCTTCAAGGGCTGAGCCAGATGACCTCGACAAGTTCAGGTGCGACCTCGGTCATCGTGCTCCAGTTCAACTTGAGTTTGAACATCGATGTCGCCGAAGAAGAGGTGCAGTCGGCCATCAATGCTTCGCAGAGCTTTCTTCCAGCCAATCTTCCCGCGCCTCCGATTTATAGCAAGACCAATCCCGCTGATGCACCTGTACTGACTCTCGCGATTACAACCAATGCCATGCCGCTATCCACCGTTGAGGACCTGGTGGACACGCGGCTTGCTCCCAAGATTTCGCAGCTAAGCGGCGTTGGCCTGGTGAGCATCAGCGGCGGACAAAAGCCGGCGGTTCGTATTCAAGCCAATCCTTCCGCGCTGTCTTCTTACGGCATCAACATGGAAGACCTGCGCACGGCCCTGACGCAGGCCAGCGTCAATGCGGCCAAAGGCAACTTCGACGGTCCGCGTCAGGACTACCAGATTGACGCCAACGACCAGTTGGTGACCAGCAAGGACTACAACGATGTAGTCGTCGCGTATCGTAATGGCTCGCCGGTGATGCTGACGGATGTAGCCCATGTTGTGGATGGCGTAGAGAACAACAATCAAGCCGCCTGGATGAACGAGACGCCGGCGGTCATTCTCAACGTTCAACGGCAACCGGGCGCCAACACCATCACCGTAGTAAAGAGCATCAAGAGATTGCTGCCGCAGTTGGAAGCCAATCTTCCCAAGGGCATTGACGTCACCGTTCTCACCGACCTCACGACTCCGATTCAAGCTTCGGTCGAGGATGTGGAATTTGAACTGATGCTGACCGTTGGGCTGGTCGTGTTGGTAATATTTCTTTTCCTGCGCAACCTCTATGCGACCATCATTCCCAGTGTCGCGGTGCCGCTGTCGCTGATCGGCACGCTGGCCGCGATGTATGGCCTCGGCTACAGCCTGGATAACCTGTCGCTGATGGCGCTGACGATCTCGACGGGTTTCGTGGTCGATGACGCGATCGTCATGGTTGAGAAC
>Ga0206815_1183_pt1 | contig 15064 bp, 14 predicted proteins | sample Alteio_BWOrgCont_91_FD_152864 | JGI IMG/M metagenome (GOLD analysis project Ga0206815, IMG submission 152864) | Enriched cells from forest soil in Barre Woods Harvard Forest LTER site, Petersham, Massachusetts, United States -... | ecosystem: Environmental > Terrestrial > Soil > Temperate forest >...
GTCGTCGGTATGAGTGATCTCGTGCTTCAGGTTGCCCAGGATGGAGTCGTACTTGAGTAGATGGGCGAGCGTGGCCGGCGTCGTGAGGTCATTGACGGCGACGATCTCAATTTCCGGGTTGCCGAGTGCCGTGCGGAAGACGTTGCGGCCGATGCGACCGAAGCCGTTGATGCCAACCTTGACTGCCATTTTTTTAGGACCTCTGTGGAAAAAAATGGGGGCGGGAGAAGGCTCCATACGACTGCGCCCTAACCCTTTGAGGCTACCAAAGCGTCGCAGGCAGCGGCAAACAATCTCCGCCGACAGCTGCCGATAAACGGGCGACAATGCTTTTCAACAAAACAAGAAAATGGCGGCTAAGTACCCTGTTTGGTGCACCGCTTTTGCGACAGAGGTAGCGGTGTGTTACAAACCACCTATGCGCGAATGGTTGCGCGACACACTCATGAGACGACGTTCTAAACGTGGTCCGAACAATTCGGAGTCCACGGGCAAGATTGGGCAGGAGATACCTGCGAACCAACCCGCACCCCTGCGGCCAAATTATCCTGACGCTCCAGCAGCGAAGACGGTAGAGCCCTCCAGCGAGGCCGCACAGGCTGCTGAAGGCTCGACGCCGAAGATCGTGCACGAGACGCAGCCCGAGTCGCTGGGCACGCCTCCTGCGGCGGCGGAAGCTGTAACGGCGAAGTCGCCGCGCGGCTACGTGGTGCTAACGATTGGCCTGCCCGGATCGGGCAAGACTACCTGGTACAAGCGCCGCGGCGTCACGCCGCTTTCGAGCGACATGCTGCGGAACATATTGTTTGACGACATCACCGACCAACGCTACCAGGGTCTGGTCTTCAGCACGTTGCGCAGCCTGTTGCGCGCACGACTGATTGCCAAGATGCCGTGGAACTACGTCGACGCGACGAACCTTAGCCCGCACGAGCGCCGCCAGTGGATCAAGATGGCGAAGAGCTTTGGCTATGAGGTGCAGGCCGTGTTCTTTGACGTGCCGCTGGCCGTCTGCATGGAGCGCAACTCCAAGCGAGAGCGCCAGGTGACGGACGACGTCATGCAGAAGATGGCAGAGCGTCTGCGTCCGCCGGTGTTCAAAGAAGGTTTCGACAAGATCACCGTGGTGCGCGTGAAAGGTTCAGGCGCAACGCCGGCAGAAGGCGCGGAAACTGCGCCGGAAGCTGTGGTCGAAGGCTAAAACTTTAGCTGGGAGTTTCGATGGCCACCCAGAGTGTGGAGTTCGCGAAGGTGAGCTTTACGCCGGAAGGTGGCCGCGAGATTTTGCGCGACATTTCGCTGCGCGTGGAGCCGGGGACTACGACTGCGCTGCTGGGCCGCAGCGGATCAGGCAAAACAACTCTGCTACGCACTGTGAATGCTCTTGTCACGCCGACCGGCGGTCGTGTGCTGATTGGGGACAGCGATGTTGCAACGGCTGAGGTCATCCCACTGCGGCGAAGCATCGGGTATGTCATCCAGGAAAACGGTTTGTTTCCGCACATGACTGTTTTTCGCAATGTGGCTTTGCCGCTGCTGCTTTCGGGGAATCAGAACGCAGATGAGATTGCTCATCGAGTCGAGCAGATGCTGTCGATGGTGGGGCTCAACTATGCCGAGCTTGCCGAGCGGTATCCCTGGCAGTTGAGTGGAGGGCAGCGGCAGCGTGTAGGTCTTGCTCGCGCTCTTGTCGCTGAGCCCAAAGTTCTGCTGATGGACGAGCCGTTCGGTGCGCTTGACCCGCTTACACGCGCGGAGATGCAGACCATGCTGCGTAACCTTCTGCGTGGAGTAGGTATGACCACGCTCATCGTTACGCACGATCTCGAGGAGGCGCTGTATCTCGCTGATCATGTTGTGCTGCTGGAAGAAGGCCGCGTGGTTGCCGATCTTGCAGCCGGTAATGTGCGCTCGTCACAGAATGAGGCCATGCGCAAATACGTTGCTGCAACACGCAGGAGCGATGCGGCATGAGCTCCTTTCTGCGTACGCACGGGACCGAGATCGCTCGGCTGACATTTGAGCATCTGTGGCTTACAGCGTTTGCCATGCTCTTTGCCGTGGGCATTGGTGTGCCGCTGGGCATTTTGTTGACGCGTAAGCGGGGTCTGGCACGACCGGTGCTGGCGTTTGCCAATATCGTCCAGACCATCCCCAGCCTGGCGTTGTTTGGGTTACTGCTACCGGTGCCGTGGCTGGGAGAACGAGCTGCGCGGCTGGCCATTGTGGCCCTTACCGGTTACGCTCTGCTGCCTATCCTGCGCAATACATATGCCGGAATTATGGGCGTCGACCTGGCGCTAATTGATATTTCTAATGCGCTTGGAATGAGCAGCTTTCAGCGATTGATGAAGGTGGAGCTTCCGCTAGCGGCAAGTGTGATTCTGGCTGGCGTTCGTACAGCAACGGTCACTTGCGTCGGCGTAGCAACCATCGCAGCGGCTGTGGGAGCAGGCGGTTTGGGTGAGCTGATCTTTCGCGGTGTAGCATCGGTGGACAACGGACTGGTGCTTGCGGGAGCTATCCCGGCGGCGCTGCTGGCGCTGTGTGCGGATGGGATTCTGGGGTTCACCGAAAAGCGGATGGTGGTGCGGCGGTGAGATACGTTCTGCTTCGAGCAACAAGCAGGTCCTTCGCTGCGCTCAGGATGACAATTCTTATAGGCGTACTGACATCGCTAACCGCCTGTGCTCCACCGCGAAGTTCGCACATTGTCATCGGGGCGAAGAATTTCACTGAACAAGTTGTACTCGGTGAGCTGCTGGCGCAGGAGATCGAAGCCAGTGGTGGCGGCAAGGTTGAGCGTCGCTTCTGGTTGGCAGGGAGCTATCTGTGCCAGCAGGCACTGGTGTCAAACCGAATTGATGCCTATGTGGAATACACCGGTACAGCGCTCACGGCGATCCTGAAGCAGCCACTACCTCAGCCTGGGACGTGCGATGAGACCTGCGTCCATGCGCAAGTCGCGCGGTTGTATGACCAGCGCTACCAGGTGCGAGAAGGACCGGGATTGGGATTTGAGGATACGTTTGCGATGGTTGTTCGTGGCGATGATGCGCGACGGCTTGGATTGAAGACAATCTCCGAAGTGACAAAGCATCCTGAGATCGCACGGCTTGGGGTGGGGTATGAATTTGCCGAGAGGCCAGATGGCTTGCGAGGTTTGAGTGCGGCGTATGGATTGAAGTTTGAGGGTCCTCCGCGCACGATGGAGCTGGGCTTGCTCTACCGCTCGCTGGCAGCGCGCCAGGTGGATATCGTTGCAGGCAATTCCACGGATAGCGCCATCAAGGCACTGGATTTCGTCGCGCTTGAGGATGACAAGCATTATTTTCCCCCTTATGAAGCGGTGCCACTGGTGCGAGACGATTCTCTACGACGCTGGCCGCAGATCGGCATCGCAGAGCAAAAATTGGCCGGCAAGGTGAGCGCGGAGGAGATGCGCGCGATGAACTTTGCGGTGGAATCACAGCATCGAGATGCAGGAGAAGTGGTGCGAGAATTCCGGGCAAAGAAAGGTTTGTAATGGCGATAGAACCGTGGTTGAGCGGAACCCTGACGGACGTTGAACCAGTGGGGCGAGCCGTATTGCATTCGTTGCAAATGGCTCGCGAAGACGTTGGCCTGTGGGGCGAAGGCTTGAGTGAAGAGCAAATGTTTTCGCGCCCTGCCGGGTTGCCTTCGGTAGCTTTTCAACTCCGTCATATTGTTCGTTCGCTGGATCGCCTGCTTACATACGCGGAGGGTCAGCAACTTTCCGAGGCTCAGATCTCGGCGCTGAAGTCGGAGATGGATGACGGTTCAAAAGAAGAAGTCTGGCAGGAATTCCTCGCAGGAATTGCCCAGGCTGAATCTCGCGTGCGCGACATTCAGCCGGAATCTTTCTCTGAAAGCCGCGGCGTGGGAAGAAAGATGTTGCCAACGACAGCTGTGGGTTTACTTATTCATTGCGCCGAACACACGCAGAGGCACGTTGGGCAAATGATAACGACGGTGAAGATTTTGCGAGCTTAGTGTGCGGCAGCTTCCGGGCTGGGCTTCTCTGCTTTCTTTGGCAAGCGCATGATGAAGGGCAGTGGCATCAGGACCACGATGACACCAGCGAGGATGGCAAAGGCGTTTTTGTAACTGAGCATGGAGGCCTGACGGATCATCTGTTGGTAGGCGTATCCGACTGCGAACTGGTTGGCTTGGGCGGCCTGCATTCCGTGCGACTGTGCGGCGTGCGAGAGTGCTGAGGTGTATTGCTGATAGCCATAGCTCCCGGGGCCGGTATTGGCGGCGAGCTGCTGCTGGTGTACCTGCGCTGTGCGTGCGAGGAACGTGGTGAGCAACGCCGTTCCCGCAGAGCCACCGAGATTGCGAGCAAAATTCGACAGCGACGAAATCTGGTTCATCTTGTTCGTCGGAACGCCTACGTAGTTGAGTGTGCTGATGGGGATGAAGGCCAGAGGCAAGCCAATGACCTGCAACATGCGCCACTCCACGATGGTGCCGAAGCTGGTATCGAGCGAGAGTCGCGTGAGGTTATACAGACCTGCAGCGGTAATGCCATAACCAAGGAAGACGAGTAATCGCGGATCCATTTTGCCGAGCAGACGGCCGGCAACGAACATCATCACCATCATGACGAAGCCTGCCGGAGAGAGCGCCTTGCCGGCGAGCTCTGCAGTGAAGCCGAGCAGGACCTGCAGATATTGCGGGATGAGCACGGTCGAGCCAAACAGTACCGTGCCGACAATGAATTGAAGGAAGACCGCGGTACCGAAGTTACGGTTCTTAAGCAGGCGCAAATCTACAATGGGATCTTCGTGGTTCCATTCCCAGAAGACGAAGGTGACGAGCAAGACTGCTGCAATGATGGCTGCGGTACAAATCAGCGGATCGCCAAACCAATCCTTCTCCTGCCCCTTATCGAGGAAAAACTCCAGTACGCCAACACCGGAGGCGACCAGCGCGAGACCGGTGAAGTCGACCTTGAGGCCGCGTGCGGCTTTGCGGCGAGCGATCAACGCGGGTGGGTCTTCCACCATGCGTGAACTCAGCCAGAAGGAGAGGATGCCGATAGGAATGTTGATAAAGAAAATCCAGTGCCAGTTGAAATTGTCGGTGATCCAGCCGCCGAGCGTTGGGCCGATGGCCGGCGCGACGACAACGGCCATGCCGTATACCGCGAAGGCCTGGCCGCGCTTTTCAATGGGGAAGGTGTCGGCGAGGATGGCCTGTTCGCTGGGTGCGAGGCCACCGCCGCCAATGCCTTGCAGAATGCGCGCGAAGATAAGGAAGCCGAGGCTGGGCGCGAACCCGCACAGCATGGAGCAGACGGTGAAGATGACAACGCAGGTGAGGTAGAAGCGCTTGCGGCCGAAGCGGTCCTGCAGCCAGCCGGAGATAGGAAGTACGACGGCAGAGCTGACCAGGTAGCTGGTGAGCACCCACGTGGCTTCTTCCTGCGTGGCGCCGACGGAGCCGGCAATGTGCGGCAGAGCCACGTTGGCGATGGAGGTATCGAGCACCTCCATAAACGTGGCGAGCGTGACCGTGAGAGCAATGGCCCAGGGATTGTGTTTCGGCTTCCAGTCGAGTGAGTACGCCACGGGTTTCTAAGATACGTGGACTACGCGTGTGGATGCATCCCGCTATTTATGCTGCGCGTTGAGCTGATCAAGCGTGCGCTTCAGGTCATCGAGTTTTTGTCCGGCTTCGGAGAGTTTGCCCTGCGCTGTGAGGCGCTGGTAGTCGTCGAAGTCTCGTGAGGCCTGCGCGATGAGTGCGTTTGCGTCGGTGCTTGCTGGTGCAGATGTTGCCGCTGTTGCAGGTGTGGCTTGCTGCGATGGCGCCTGCTGCGGAGCTTCTGCGCTTGCGGTGAGCGAAGACTGCGTTCCGTTGTAGAGCGAAGCCAGCGCCGATGCGAAGGTTGGGCCGTAGGCTAAGCGATCCTGGAGCGCCAGCACGACGATGCGCAGCTCAGGCATCGGGCTTTGCTGGGCCTGGAGGTAGATTGGTTCGGCGTAGAGCAACGCGCGTCCCGATGGAATGACTAGCAGGCTTCCGCGGCGAACATGCGAGCCCTGCTGATTCCATAGCGTGAGCTGGCCTGAGAGCTGCGCATTCTGGTCGATACGAGCTTCAATCTGCTGCGGGCCATCGACAAGGCGCGTTTTGGGGAAGTCATAGACGATCGAGGTTCCGTAGTTCGCGCCGTCGCATCTGCCGGCAATCCAGCCGATGAGGTTGTTGCGGTTGGCGGGCGTGAAGGGAAGTATCTCTACAAATTCATCTGTTGCTTCGCCGGGCAATTTCATCAGCACAAAATTCGGCGTCATGGGTACGGAGACCTGCTGGCCGTTTTCGTCCGAGGATGTTTCCGTAGCAACGGTCCAAACGTCTTCCTTGTTGAAGAACACTTCCGGATCGGTCATGTGATAAAGCCCGTAGACCTCCGATTGCAACTTGAAGAAGTCTTCGGGATAGCGAATATGCCGACGCAGATCGGCGGGCATCTGCGAAGCATCGCGAAAGAGCGCTGGGAAGATGCCGCGCCACGCGTTGAGGATGGGATCGGTTGGATCAAAAACGTAGAAGGTCGTGGTGCCGTTGTAAGCATCGATCACTACCTTCACAGAGTTGCGCATGGAGTTGATGCTTTGCGTCTCTCCATCGTCATTGTGTCCCTGTGCGTAATGCGTGGAGTCAGGATAGGAATCAGTGGTGGTGTACGCGTCGATGATCCAGGAGAGGCGACCGTCATCGCCGACCACGATGTAGGGGTCATGGTCATAGGTGAGGAACGGCGCGAGTGCAGCTACGCGCGCACGGATATTACGACGCATCAACAGGCGGCTGTCCGGCGTTACATCGTCAGAGAACGGCAACTTGCCGAGATCATCGAGTTGGAAAGCCAGCAGGATACGGCGCATCAGGCTGCCAATCACGATGCCGCCGGTGCCTTCGTAAGAGGTCAGAGTGTTGTTCTGGCCTTGTGGATAGTCGAATTCTTTCTGCTTGGTCTTGACGTAGACGTCGGTGTCCGTCTGCTGGCCAAAGTAGATTTCAGGACGCGTGACGGTTAGCCCTTGAATGGTGCTCTGTACAGGCATGTTGCTTAGATACAGCGTTGGCAGGCCTTCAGGCGTGAAGCCGTTGACGGGATTCATGGTGACACCGTAGCCGTGCGTGTAGATCAGCTTCTCGTTGATCCAGTTGCGGCTGGAGTCGGGCAGCTTGTCTACGTTTAGTTCGCGTGCTGCCAGCATCACCTCGCGCGTGTTGCCGTTGAAGCTGTAACGGTCAATGTCGATATCGGGAAAGTCGTAGTAGGTGCGAATCTCCTGCACCTGGCGCAGCGTGTCTTGCAGCGCATGCCAGTCCCACAGGCGGATGTTGTCGAGCGTGGCCTGGTTGTTCGTGGGATCTGTGGCGGCGACGTTGGTTTCGGCAGGGAACTCGCGCTGCTGAAAACGGTCAAGCCCGAAAGCAGAGCGAGTCATCTGAATGTTGTTCGCGATGAAGGGTGTTTCGCGGTCAAGCTCGTTGGGTTTGACAATAAAACTGGAGACATAAGAGCCGACGACCGCGACGAGGATGTATGTCACTATGGCAGGCGCAGCGGCGAACAATACGCCGCGTCCGCTGGCTTTGCGAGCGGCGTTGAATGCGGCCAGCAGCGCTCCGAGCACCAGTGCCGCGCAGACAAAGAGCAGGCCTGGAAGCGTGATGTGTACATCGGTGTAGTTCGCACCATCGAAGATGGTGTGATGCTCAAGCAGCGCCTGGAAGCGGCTGAGCCAGGTATTGGCTGCGAGCACCAGGAGAAAAAAGGCCAGCGCCAGCGACGCCGGACGCCATAGCGGTGCGGAATTGCGCAACGGCTCTTTACTCATCGCGCGTGCGCTGCCGGCAATCGCCGTAACGATGAAGGCCGCGATGCCAATGATGATGGAGAGCGTAAGCAACCAGTCAACGACGGTCTGCAGCGCCGGTAGCGTGAAAAGAAAGAAACTGAGCGGGCGCCCGAAGATGGGGTCGGTGACGGTGGTTGTGCGTGGTGCGTTCAAGAACAGGGCAAATGTCGGCCAGTCCGAGAGCATCGAGGTACCACTGACGAATGCGGCCAGTAACGAGACAATCCAGGTCGCGATGCGCAGCACAGGGTCGATGGATATGTTGAGTGTGCGTCCGCCTTGTAGCATGATCTCTCTGGCGCGCGGAAGGTTTGCCTGCTGCGAGTGGCGGATTGCTTTGAGCGCAAAAAAGAGGATAAGAAATGTCGCTGCCGCGAAGACGGTAAAGACAGCTGCTTCGAGTCCAAGAGTGCGCCAGAAGATTTCGCTATATCCCAGCGAGCTGAACCAAAGCAGGTCCAGCCAGTAAGAGAGCGCAACCCGCGCGAGGATAAAAATCACCACGACTGCGGCGATGACGATGAGCCAGTTGCGCTGGCGCGAAGAGAACTTACGCTTGGGTGCGTCGATGTGATCGATGATGGGCGGCAAGGCGTACGCTCCTGACGTGGGACAAGAGGATTGTAGCGTTTGCTGCGTTAAAAAGTTGTAGACTGGCGCGCATGAGAAAGCTAGCAAGTATGGCTGTTGTGACCGTCCTATCTATTGCTGGTTGTAAGGCATCTTCTATACCTGCGCCCAACAATCCCTCCGCTCAACCGACAGCGCAGGCAGCCCAGGTAGCGCCTACAACCCCATCGCAACCAAAGTATGGTTGGAAGACGTTTCACGAAGAGACATTTGAGATTCAAAATATTCAAGGGAAAGGTTTTCGAATTCCTGTTGGCTCTTCTCGTTTGAGAGTAAGTGTTGATGCAAGTTCTGCCGTCTTTGCCGGAGCGATGTCGTTAGCTGTGCTCTCGGGTGGAATCACCATCGGTAGAGCAAACTTGGGATCGTACTGCGTCATCGTCACATAGTGCAGATCGGCAGGCACCTGTGCCAATGGAATTTCGTCATCCAACTCAGCCGCTTTTGGCAGATCTTTACCACCATTCGCCGTGAGCCCAGAACGACGCGTAAGCACACGCGTAATCTGGCGTACACGGTCCGCGCGATAGTTGAAGCAGATGACAGAATCGTTCTCACTAATCGCCCCCAGCGGATCGCCATGTTCATCGACACAAGTAAAAGGCTCGATGAACTCATCCGTGATGCTGTTGTTATAACTCTCACGCACGCGAGCAAGCGGGTCGCGATGCTTGCCACCCTCCGGATCGCCCGTGACCATCGCGCGAAAAGCCTTGTGCTCCTTTTCCCAGCGCAGATCGCGGTCCATCGCAAAGTAACGACCGCTCACACTGGCTAGCTTCCCTACCCCGTAATCGGCGAATTTCTGATGCAGCTCTTCGAGGTATCCGAGGCCGCTGGTCGGCAGCGTGTCGCGCCCATCCATAAAGGCGTGAACATACACGCGCTCCAGCTTCTGCTGCGCGGCCATTCGCAGCAACGCATATAGGTGCCGCTGCTGCGAGTGAACGCCGCCATCGCTCACCAATCCAATAAGGTGCAGCGCATGTTTCCCTCCACCGGCGTGATGCATAGCTTTGAGCAATGTGGGATCTGCAAAAAAATCGCCATTATCAATGGCACGGTCGATACGCGTGATGTCCATGCGCACAATGCGCCCGGCGCCTAGGTTCAGATGGCCAACTTCGCTGTTGCCCATCTGCCCGTCAGGCAGACCTACAAAATGCTCGCTGGCGCGGATAAGCGTGTTGGGATATTCGCGCAGCAGACGGTCATAGTGGGGTTTACGGGCAAGAGCAATCGCGTTGCCGTGCGTCTCTAAGCGATGGCCCCAGCCATCGAGAATGGTAAGAACTACAGGGCTGTTCTTAGCCATTCGCTGGTTTTGCCTTTGCTGGACGATATCCGGTGTATTGCGTCGATATCAGTTTCCATGCGCTGCCAAACTTCCGCAGCACAAAAGTGCCGCGCATATCGTTCGAGTGACTCGCTCCATCAGGTCCCTTAATTGCATACCCGATCTTCTCAATCACGATGGCCGTGTCATCGCTGAATATCCGCACGCTTGGTTCGCTCAACGTAACAGAGACTCCGCTTATCTTATTCTCCGGCGCATAGAACCCCAGCATCTTGTCACGCGGATCGACATCACCCACCGGCGATACCTCGACATACTCTTCTGCTGTTAGATCCTTCAGCACGGATACATTGAACGCTGTTTGCGCGTCGGTGAAACGCTGCACTACATCCAGCACTTTCTTCTCAGTCTCAGCAGGAGTCTGCGCTTGCAACAACGAAGACCCAATACACATCACGCATCCCAGCAGCCCGGCAACGATTCTTCGCCTTACCATCCAACGCTCCCTTGAATCCTCGGTCTACGCTCCGCAATTGATGCTTGCTCGCCCCAGGAACTCTGCTGTCTGTCCCAGTTCGTCTTCAATGCGCAGCAACTGGTTGTACTTCGCGATGCGGTCGGTACGTGAGGCTGAGCCGGTCTTGATTTGTCCTGCTCCAGTTGCAACCGCCAAGTCGGCAATGAACGTGTCTTCCGTCTCGCCGGAGCGGTGAGAAATGATGGAGGTGTAGCCAGCCGAACGAGCCATCTCAATCGCGTCCAGCGTCTCAGAAATGGTTCCGATCTGATTCACCTTAATCAGGATCGAGTTGGCGATGCCATCCTTGATGCCGCGTTCCAGGCGCTTCACGTTGGTCACGAATAGATCGTCACCAACCAACTGCACATGTTTGCCAATCTTGTCGGTCAAAATCTTCCAGCCGGCCCAGTCGTTTTCATCCATGCCATCTTCCAGGCTCACGATTGGGTACTGCCGCGACCAGTTCTCCCAGAAGCTGGCCATCTGTTCGCTGCTGAGTTCAGTCTTGTCGCTCTTCTTGAAGACGTACTTGCCCTTTTGCTTATCGAAAAACTCACTGGCTGCAGGATCGAGCGCAATGGAAATCTCTTCGCCGGCCTTGTATCCGGCCAACTCAATAGCTTCGAGAATCACTTCAATCGCTTCCACGTTCGATTTGAGCGACGGAGCAAATCCGCCTTCATCGCCCACCGCTGTGTTGTAGCCTTTTTTCTTGAGCACGCCCTTGAGTGTATGGAAGACCTCTGTGCCCCAACGCAGAGCATCGCTGAAAGTCTCGGCGCCGACTGGCATCACCATGAATTCCTGGAAGTCGACGTTATTGTCCGCATGAGCGCCACCGTTGAGGATATTCATCATCGGCGTGGGCAGAATGCGCGCATTCACGCCACCAAGATAGCGATAGAGCGGCAGATCGAAGGCCACGGCGCTGGCTCGTGCACAAGCCATGCTGACAGCAAGAATCGCATTCGCTCCGAGGCGCGATTTGTTCTCGGTGCCATCGAGCGAGATCATCGTGGCGTCAATCAAACGCTGGTTGCTGGCATCCATGCCAGCCAGTTCGGGAGCGATGATCGTCTCAACATTCTCGACGGCCTGCAGCACTCCTTTGCCGAGATAGTGGTCCTTGTCGCCGTCCCGCAGCTCGGCGGCTTCGTGCTCGCCGGTAGAAGCTCCGCTGGGCACAGCTGCTCGTCCGCGCGCACCATCTGTCAGCACAACATCGGCTTCCACCGTCGGGTTGCCGCGGCTATCCAGAATCTCGCGCGCATGTATGGCTACAATCTCGGTCATCGTCTTCCCCTGCTTCTTTTGAAATTTCGTTTTGCTGCCTGGGCGCCCAATTCTATGGTGCAGGCGATCATTCAACGGCGCCCTGCGGTCGACGGCTATCGTTTTGCCGGTTACGCCGGCAATCATTTCAACCAGTTCTGCCATCGCACCACCGCATCGATTTTAGCAAAGCGCTTTGTGTTGAGATATTTCCGGCCTAACCGGGCCATGCGCCGTCGTCTTCGCGGCGCAACGGCATGGTCAGCCGGACGCGCGTGCCGCGGCCAGGACGGCTCACCATCTCCACGGTTGCATCGTCACCGTAGAGCACTTCCATCCGCTCCCGAACGTTCTTCATGCCGATGCCGGTGCCTTCGCGAACCAGCCCGCTCACCGGCGCGGTCACATCTCGACCGGGCTCTACGCCCACTCCATCATCTTCAATTTCGATCATCAACTGCCCCGCGATTAGGCGGCTGCGCAGCGTAACCGTTCCGCCGCTGATGCGAGGCTCAAGGCCATGCTTGATGCTGTTTTCGATAAGCGGTTGCAGCAGCATGCTCGGCACTTCAACGCTCAAGGTGTCGTCGGCAATATCTTTCACTACATGCAGTTTTTCTCCGAAGCGCACCACTTCGATGTCCAGGTAGTCGTCGGTAAAGGCGAGTTCTTCACCCAGCGGCACGAAGGCGTCGCGGTCCTGCAGCAACGTGCGCAAAATGTTGCCTAGCTTGACGATCATCTCGCGCGCCAGTTCCGGCTTTGAACGCACCAAGGAGGCGATAGAGTTCAGCGTGTTGAATAAGAAATGCGGATTAATCTGGCGCTGCAAGGCATCGAGCCGTGCTTCCAACAACAGTCTTCCCTGCTCTTCGAGTTTCCGCTCAATGCGGACGGCGTTCCAAATCTTGAGCGGTATACCCACAACCACCGGCGCACATGCGCAAATCGCCAGTTCGATGTACCAGATGTTGGAGTACATCTGAAAATAGCGGTGCGGATAGACGTGAGAGAGAACGCTGGCGAAGAACTGCACCACTGTTATCAGCACCAGGAGAAAAATCTGCCGGTCAAGATGTGGATGCGTCACAGTGCGCATCACCCAGCGATAAAGGCTGAGGTCGATCAGTGGAGTAAAGGACCAAATATCTTCTTCGTCGGCAAAGCGGCTGAAGGCCCCAAAGATGAGAGCCACGGCAAGATTGACCGGGAGCGACAGGAACTCGCCGTGCTTCATCGCCGGCAGTGCCAGTGCGACTCCACCAAGCATTGCGGCCCACGGCCCCAGCAGTAATCCGAGGATCGCTGTTGCCTGGAAAGAGAGGTCCGCAGCCAGAAAATTTGGGACACGCACACGCACCCAAACGCCCAGCGTAAGCGGCACGCATATCCACGCCAGCAGTTGCAGTATCTGCTTCGGCGTGCGCTCCCGCAGCAGCAACAGGCGCTTGAAGTTCGTAGACCGCGCCAGCGAGCTGGCCACCGCCGCAGCCACGCCCAGCTCCACCAGCAGCGAAATCAGAATCAGCTTGGGGTCATTCTCGTGCACGCTGCAAGTCTACGCGACGGCCTTCAGTTCTCCGAAGGCCGCTCCACATGGTCCACCACCATCACCTGTATCTTTGCCCTGGTAGGAACCAGCTTCAACCCGAGCTGCTCGCGCACAGCCTCCAGCAGCGTGGAACCAGTCGCCTCTTCTGCATTCGGTGCTCCCGAAACATCAGGCGGCAAGGCTACCACCGAAAAATCCCACAGTCCATTGAGGCCCGTACGGTCCACCACTGGCCGTGTGACCTCGCCCGACCTTCCACCTATATTGCCGATAAAATTCCCGATCCACTCCATCGACGTCGCCCGCGAGCCTGCTTTCATCTGCCCATTGTTCGCTGCTGTCGCCACAAAACCATAACACTCGGATGGAAATATATCGGTAGATTTCGAGTCGCAAGGCGGACCATTCTCATGTGGAATCAGTTTAGGGCCGGGCTTGCCTGGTTTGATCAGCTCCATCGCCAGCACCGACATCTCTCGATCTTCAAAATGGACCCTAACGCCAAACCGTTCTGCGAGTAGCGACTGCATCATCAGCCGGTATTGATCTTTGGTCGCATGCAAAGGGGCCTTCGCCTCAAGGGTGTACCGGTCGTGCAGCACCCAGTCCGGGATATTCGCAAAGGCAACTCGCTTCTCCCCGTCTGAGAGCCAAAGCTTGTACGCAAACTCGATGTAGGCGCTTACTGAGAAGTCTGCATGAAAGTTCCCATTCGGCTCACGAAAGGAGTCGTCAGGTGACAGAGGAAAGGATGGCCTCTGAAACTTCGCGTCCGGCGCGTCCTTGTGGACCGCCGCTACCTCAAAGTCAGCCGTCCCACCCGCAGCCTTCTCCCATTCGGGTATCTGCTGCTGGGTCTGCGCATACAGCCGGTTTGCAGCCATCCCCGCCATATAGAAGTATCAGCAAACCCGCCGCTTTACGTTTCATCCCGATCCTCAAAAACCAGATTAGCCTCAATAGAGAAGGACTTCACTCCGATAGACGCCAGATTCCTCAAAGCGCTCGGGTAAATCTTCGAGCCATAAGCCGACATCGTTTGAATCCTCTATAAGCATTGCGAATCTATAATGCAGCTATGTCCTTCGCCAGCATCACCAAGGTCGCCGACGCCGATTTCCCTACTCGCTGGGGACACTTCCGCATCCTCGGCTTCGAGGGTGTCGTCACGCCCGGCGACCCCACGCGCACGGCCGTTGAATCCGCTGTTGCGCTGACCTTTGGCGACCTGAAAGCCGCTCCTCCGCTGGTGCGCATCCACTCGCAGTGCCTGACCGGAGACGTCTTCCACTCGCTGCGCTGCGACTGTCATGATCAGCTCCACCTCGCGCTTGGCATGATTGCCGCAGAAGGCTCCGGCATTTTGCTCTATGAGCAGCAGGAAGGCCGCGGCATCGGCCTAATGGCAAAGCTGCGTGCCTATGAGTTGCAGGACCAGGGTCTCGACACCATCGAAGCCAACGAGCAGCTAGGCTATGAGGCCGACTATCGCCACTTCGAGCTGCCTGCTGAAATCCTGAAGCACCTCGGCATCACCCAGGTGCGCCTGATGACCAACAATCCAGACAAGGTCAGCTCGATGGAGTCCGCCGGGATTGAAGTGGTCGAACGCGTCTCCGCGGCCATCCCCACCGAACCCACCTTCGAACGCTACCTCGAAACCAAACGCGAAAAGATGGGTCATCTGGTCAGCTAAAGCCGCCCAAGCCCATTACCCCAATCCCTGTATTTCGCTTGAACGAGCGATAATTCTTAATTCTTTGTGCAATTTTCTATGCACGCCCACGTCGCTAAAGAAATTTCAACTTTATTGGGCGCAAAAGCACGATCGACCATTTTAGGGCTTCTAAGGAAAGTCCCTAGAACGCCAGAAGCGGCCGAGCCTTCAG
>Ga0206815_1184_pt1 | contig 15051 bp, 8 predicted proteins | sample Alteio_BWOrgCont_91_FD_152864 | JGI IMG/M metagenome (GOLD analysis project Ga0206815, IMG submission 152864) | Enriched cells from forest soil in Barre Woods Harvard Forest LTER site, Petersham, Massachusetts, United States -... | ecosystem: Environmental > Terrestrial > Soil > Temperate forest > O...
ATTAATTACAGTCGAACCATCCGCTTGCTTGACGCCCTTCTGCTTCAGTAGATCCACGGTCTGTTCCGGGCCGCCGTTCACCGAATAGTGCAGCGTCATATCGTAGATGCCGAATTCACCATCCGCTTTGACGGCCACCGTGACTTCTTCAATGGGGTTCGACCGGTAATCCTGGCCGGGTCTGGCAATGACGACGTTCGGCGGGTTCGCTTCGCGCGCCTCGATAAAGTAATCATTCGAGAGGCGAACGGGCTGCCCTTGATCGAGCGCCGCGACGTGGAAGACCCCGTCCTTTTCCAGTTTGATCGTGCCCTTGTAGACGTTGCCTTCGCCGCCCGACAGTTGAATTTGCCGCTCGTCGTCAAGAATCAGCAGGCCGTCGCGCAGAGGCCGATCCGTTTGAATTTCAAGGTTAGCCTCGGTTCCTTGCACGGCACGAAGGTCGCCGCCACGCTCCTCGACGACATTTTGCAAATGGGTCCAATCGGGGTAGTGATACGTGACGCGAATATTTTTAACTTCAGGGAGGTCCAGAACTCGAATGTTAAAGTGGCGCGAGTGGAGGGGTCCCGCTTCCACGTAGTATTCGACGCTTTCCGGCAATCCCGCGAAAACGAATTGATACCCTGACACTCCAGCCTGCGGATGCATGGGGACCTGTTCCCATTTTGATGTGCTCTGGTAACGGGCATACAGGTGGACTGCATCGGTTTGTAGGCCAATTAGCTCGGCGGTGACAAGTTGATCCGCATTGCGACGCACGGCCGTATCGCCGGGAGTTACTTTAATATCATAAAAAGGCGCTGCCCCATTGCTTGGAGTAGCCGCCCACAGCATGGCCGCGCCGTGCCCGAGATATCCCGGCCCGGCCAGAACTAGCCAAACAAGCACAGCCAGCGAGGCGGAGCCTACTCCAAGAAATGTAAGTAACTTGCGATCGGGAACCAACTCCTTGGGTTCGGCACTGCTCGCGACCTCGAGCGCGTCTGCGGCCAGCAAATTGATGAATGGTTCGCGTGGCTTGCTGTCGGTAGCGGCGTCGCGTTCGGCGAATGTTAATAAGCGCTGTTGGAATTGCGGAAACGTCGCTTCGGCTTCGTGAGCAGCCCGACGCCGCGTCAAGGCGTACAGCGGCAGGGCAATGCCAAACACTACAGCCAGAGTCAGCGCGAACAGCAGAGCCACGCGCGCTCCGGTGATACTTCCTCTGGAGAACGCGAAGGCATTGGCAATCAGAACAAGAACGACGGTCGCGGTCAGTGCGACGGAGGTGAGAATCGCGGCACCGCGAAACATGGCCCCTAGCCTTAAGCGCTTCTCCAGTTGCCGAATATAGGAGTTGAGCTGGTCGCGAATGCTCACGGTTCCTCCTGCTGTATCCCTAAGTATCTATCGGCAAGCAGGGATTCTGCAACCGCTGCCGCCAGTACCAGGATCATTATGTACCACCAGATGCTGTATGGCTTAGTCTCTTCTTTGGTGACACTGCCTGCCGAAGCTTGCTCCGCTCCACCGCTGGGATTCCCACGCCACAGAGACAATACATCATCGGGGATCACGCTCAGATCAGATTCACGGCGATCGGCATTGACGCCAATCACGTCATGGCGTCCGCTGGCAAGTTGCAGCTCGTAAAAACCAGCTTCCGTCAATTGATAGGTCTGCGCGGAAGCGGCTTCCCTTAGCGAAAGGGGTCGGTGGCCGTCCGGATCAATCACTTCCACGCTGACTGACTGCTCTTTGGAGGTGCGCAATTCCAGGAAAGAATCAACCAGACGCGAGCCGCTGCGCTGCTCCGTGCCGGAAAGATACCGCGCGGTCTGGTCAATGAAGGGTACAAAGGCCGAATGGAGCGGGAAATCATTGGTGATGTTGTCGAGGCCTGAGGTGAACAGCAATACGGTTCCTTCACCAATTTTCTTTTCCAGCAGCAATGGCGTCTGGTCCGTGAGCCGTGCCACCACGCGAGACCTGGCCGGGTCCACGCGCACGGCAAAATAAAATTGCACTCCGGCCCAGCGATCGGATTTCTCGATGGAGGGATGCGAAGGGTCGGAGTCTCCCACCACGAGAGAGCGTTCGCTGCTTCGGGAGTAATTACGGGATTCCGCAATGTCGCCGCCGAAAACGGGAACATGAGGATGGCCGGCGGCGGAGGTGCCCTCGGCGACGAAGACGCTGCCACCGGTGCTGACATATTTCAAAAGATCGCTTTCGGTCGAGGACGGCATGGACGCAACGTCGGAAAGAACGACGAACGCATACTTCGTGAATGCCGCGCCTGCCAGCTGGTTGGAGGTGATGGTGTCGAGATCGAAAGCCGTTTCCGCGGCCGACGACAGCGCGGCGCGGAAATAAAGCAGAGACCTTTCATCGTTCGATTCGTGGACGAATAGCGCCCGCCTGGGATCGGAACGCTCCACGGCAAACAGGCTTACATCGTCCGCCGGGAAGGAATCCGCCGAATCAATCCGTACCTCGCAGCGGGAGAATCCGTAAGGCACATCCAGGGATTCAAATGCCACGGATGCGCGTCCCCCCGCGGGCACATCGACCGTGTGCGTGCCAAGGGTCTTTCCATTGGCGATGAGAGAAACGGTGCGCGTAGCCGCCGGAGTATCAAACCCTGCGATCACGGCCTGAACGCGAGCCTTTTTCGTGTCCCACACCTGGCCCGGCGCATTCACGCTCTCCACCGTCCAGTTGGGCGTGGCACTTTTCACGACGGGATGCAACACCAGGGACACATTGGCGGGAAGCGCCAATTCGGAGAAGCTTGCCGGCATGGAGGATTTCTGCATGTCGCTAAACAAGTGCAGGATGATCGGTGTGTGAATGGTTTCCGCCATGGAACGCAGGCCGTGGGCCAACTCACCAAAGCTCGCGCGTGAGTCTCCGGCGTTGATGCTTTCGATCGCGGCGCGCAGAGCGCCCGCATCCTGTACCGGCTGAGTGAACACGTGAAGCTCGGAACCAAGCGCCATAACCTGGGTGCGATCCGAAGGCCCGCGTGAATCCAGCACCGAAAGAGCTTCGCGGCGGGCATCGGCCATGCGTGTACCGGCATGCATGCTGAAAGAATTGTCGAGAACCAGCAATTGCAGCTTTTCGCTGGACATATTCGCCGCCGCGCGATTGATGAAGGGATTGGCGAAGGCCAGCGCCAGCAACAGAAGCAATAATGCACGGAGAGATAGCAGAAGCAGATACCGCAGGCGCCGATGCTTGATGGAACTTTGTGTGCGCCGCTCGAAAAACATCAGCGAGCTGAACGGATGCGGAGTTGTGGTATGGCGACGCAGCAGGTGCAGATAGATCGGCAAGGCCACGCCCAACACGCCGGCCAGGAACCAGGGAGTGAACAATCCCATCTAATTCCTCCCCTGGCGGATGGTCAGGTATTCGCGGAGGGCGTTGTCGAGTGGCAAGTCCGTGACAAGTAAATGATAGTCCATCCCGGCGCCGCGAGCGCGGTCGCGCAACTCTTCGATGTGCGAGTCCATCTTTTTCCGGTAGTCCTGACGGGTATACTCCGGCGTGATATCGATGTGCTCCTGCGTTTCCATATCCACCAGCGTGGCTGGTTCGCGAAAATCGGGCTTGATTTCCTTGGGATCGAGAATATGAAACAGCACAACCTCATTCCCATGAAAGCGCAGCGGTTCAATGGTGCGGACAATATGTTCCGGGGAGTCGTAGAAATCCGAGATGAAGATGACCAGCCCCCGGCGTCGCAAAAACTGCTGAAAGTGGTAAAGCGGTTTGGCGAAATCCGTGCGAGCACGCGGCTCTGCTTGCTCCAGGCCGCTGAGCAGCCGGTGAAGCTGGCCCTGCCGCGTGGATGGCCGAATATATTGGCGCACGTCATCGTCGAATACGATCAAGCCCGCGGCATCCCGCTGATTCTGTATGGCCAGATAAAATAAGGACGCCGCAGTGTAGCGTGCGTAATCCATTTTGTTCACGTCGTGTGAACTGAATTTCATGGAATTGCTGGCGTCCAAAAGCACAGTCAGCAGGCTGTTGGTTTCTCCGCGATAGCGTTTGAGGTAGGCGCGCTCGGTGCGGGCAAAAACATTCCAGTCCACATGCCGCAGGTCATCGCCGGGCGAATAGGCGCGGTATTCGGCGAATTCCTGGCTGAAACCGAAATCCGGGGAACGGTGCAACCCGGCGACAAACCCGTCCACCACAGTCCTGGCCACCAGATCCAGACCGGAGATTCCGGCGAGCACCGACGGATTGAGAAAGCGTTGCAGCATCAGGCCCCGGTAGGGGGAGGCATATGCGCGAGCAGGCGACGCAAAATTTCGTCCGAATCGATACGGTCCGATTCGGCATGGAAATTCAGCAGGATACGATGGCGAAGCACCGGAATCGCCAGCGCTGTGATGTCTTCATACGCCACGTGATAGCGGCGGTGGGCCAGGGCGCGCGCCTTTGACGCGAGAACAATGAACTGCGCGGCGCGCACGCTTCCGCCGTAATTGACATACTTTTTCACGAAATCCGGCGCTGACCCGCTATTGTGGCGCGTGGCGCGAACCAATTCGACCACATACCTCGCCAGGGAGTCGCCGATAGGTACCATGCGCACCAGCGTCTGAAAATCGAGAATTTCTTCCGCGGAAGTGACCGTTTCGACCTGCGCGACGCGCGTGCTGGTCGTTAAATCGACCACTTTCACCTCGTCATTGGCGCTCAGATAGTCGAGCACGGTGTTGAACAGAAAGCGGTCAAGCTGCGCCTCGGGAAGCGGGTAGGTGCCTTCCAGTTCGATGGGGTTCTGCGTGGCCAGCACGAAGAACGGTGAAGGCAGCTTGTAATGATTGCCGCGAACGGTGCAGGACATTTCCTGCATGGCCTCAAGCAGCGCCGATTGCGTTTTTGGCGGCGTGCGATTGATTTCGTCGGCGAGCAGTATGTTGCCGAAAATCGGGCCTTCCACGAAGGTCCAGCGGCGATGCCCGGTGGTGGGGTCTTCCTCGATGATGTCCGTGCCGGTGATATCGGAGGGCATCAGGTCCGGCGTGAACTGGATGCGCTTGAACGTGAGGCCCAGCGTCTGGGCGATGGTGCGCACCATTAAGGTCTTTGCCGTGCCGGGCAAGCCAGTAATCAGGCAGTGACCGCCAACAAATAATGAAATCAGAATCTGATCGAGCACCTCTTCCTGTCCGACGATGACCCGGCGGACTTGAGCGAGAATGTTGTCCCGCGCCGATTGGAATCGTTCAATGCGCTTCTTCAGTTCTGCAGAGTCCTGGTCAAGCTGAGCGATGGAGGCCATTATTCATTTCCCTTCGTTGGTGTCCTTGAGCTGCAGCAAAAGCTTTTGAGCGGGCCTGTAGCCGGGCGCGACCTCCAGTGAAGCCAGAAGGTGCTCCTCAGCCTGTTCTTTCTGCCCGGCCGCGAAATAGGCGCGGGCCAGGTTAAATTGCGCCGTAGCCTTGTCGAGCGGTTGCAAGGCTACCACAGCGGTGTACTCGCGGACTGCCCCGGTGTAATTTTTCTGCTCGAACCACAGATCGCCCAGATGGCGATGAAGCTCGTCATCATTCGAGGGGTAAAAATAGTTAATCCGATCCAGCGTGGCAGCGGCTTCGGCGGGATGTCCGGACTCCTCCTCCAGCGATGCCAGCTTTTTCAAGGATGGCACGCTGCGCCCGCCCTTCTTTTCAAATTCAGTGAGCACGGTGACAGCGGCTTGCTTATCCCCTTTGGCCAGGTCGGCTTCCGCCATGAACTCGTACGCATTTGCGCCGTAGACGTAATCGGGGTACATGTGGACAACTTCGTCGCCTGTCTTCAGCACTTGGTCATAATTTTTATTCTTGGCAAGCTCGGCAAGCTCCTTCAGGCTCTTGCGCCACTGGTCAAAGTTGGCGACAGTCTTGCCCACATCCTTGTTGAGCCACTCCATGAATTGCTTATCGAATTCCTCGGGCGTCATGCCCAGATTCTGCTGAATCACGTCGGGCGTGGTCTTCAGTTGCGCGTAGGAGTGCACAATGTCCAGCAATTTATCCGCGCCCCAGCGTTCCTGAATGTAATCGCAGATGCGTCCCGCCTGGTAGTACGAAACGATAACCTGCGAGGGATACTCCGGGCGGATGAACCCACGGTCCAGGTCCGCAACCGGCAGAAGTTTCTTGTCCTGCAACGCGACAACAATATCGGGAGTGAGACGGTCGCCCCATTCCGGTGAGGCTTCGGTTTCCTCGTGTACCGCCAGCCCCTCGGTAAACCAGCGCGGCACCCGGGAATTCGTGGCCGAGAGAATAAAGACGTGGCTCATCTCATGCCACAAAGTGGATGCCCAATGAAAGGAACCGGGCGGACGGCCCGACGGGCTGTCCATGGCGATCACTGCGCCGAACGTGACGCCCAGAGCGCCCAGACCGGGCATTCCCATCGTGCGCACGGCGAAGTCCTCGTGGTCGGGATAAACTTCCACCTGCACTGCGCCCGGCAACTTCATTTTGTACTTTTTCTCATACGTGGCGATCGAGCGCTTCATCTCTTCCTCGAAATAGGGACGAAGCAGCTCGGATTCTTTTTTTTGCAGTTTCAGAATCGTGTTGTCGGTTTTGAAGGTGACGAAGTTTACGTAGCTATCCAGCAAACGCAGACTGTTAACGGTCTCTTCATTCTGATAACCGTTGGCGTAGCACAATTCGAGTTGCTTGCGCGGTTCTTCCTCCAGGCCCTGACGCATCAGATTGATACCGAGCTCCGAGCGCGCCGACCACAGCCGCGGATCAGCCTCAATCGCTTTGCGGTACATCGCAATGCCCTCTTCGTACCGGCGATTGATCACCAGATGATGCGCGACGATCGCGTAGCCCTCTCCGTCGGTAGGATTGATCTGTCGAATTTTTTCGAGCCAGGAATCGGGCGAGCGATCTGCCAGGACTTCGATGGCCGCATGGATGGCCATCGCGTCGAGCGCCTCGGAAGAAATCTTGAGCGCCGCGTCGGCCTGTTCCGTGGCATGCGCCGGGTCGGAATCCTCGAGTAGAAGATTGGCCATCAACTCATGTGCCTCGACGAGCTTGGGATCCAGTTCCAGGGCTTTAGCAGCCTCCTCGATCGCTTGGCTATCGAATCCATCCGCACTGACAAGTGCAAGGCCCAGATATGCCTGGGCGTTCTTGGCATCTCGGTCCAGGGCTTCATGGAAAAGATTATTGGCCTCTGTATTGTTGAACCGTTCGTGCATCAGGCGGCCCCAGCGGACTCGATACATGGCGTCCTTGGGCGACTGGGCCACGGCCACGCGAAACTCGTTGTTGGCCTCCTGATACATTTCCAGGCCCCAATATCCTTCGGCGCGCAGGTAGGGATCACGAGCCGCGGTTAGCGACTCGTAGCATTTCTGAGCTTCGGCGGCGTGCCCATGTTTGCGCAGCGTGTGGCAATCTTCAGGTGTGGCGGCACTCGACGCTGTGACGCAGGCCAGGCACACGATGCACAAGACGCAACTTCTCGCCACGAAACTCGGCGTCGCGCGCATTATTTATCCAACTCCTCCTGGACTTTGGCGAGCTGGAGCAGCGCGTCGGAAAGCTGCTTCTTGTAATCCTCCACATCCATGGCCGCTTTTTGATATTTGAGAGTATCGATCTGGCGTTCCAAGGCCTCTCGTTTGTCCAGCAACTCGCGTTTGGCCGGATCGTTTGCGGCTTTTTGCGCCTCGCCCAGCCGCAGAAGAACGAAGCTGGAGAGCAGCAAGCCCTCCCCGCTATCAGTGGAAGCCGCGCGCACCGCTTCTTTCTTACCGGTGTCTTCGATCATGGCGTGCTCGGTGGCCAGCCGCTTCTGTGATTCGTAAAACGAAGCGGTCTTGCGGTCGGCGTATTGAAACGCTTCCAAGGCGCTGATCGCTTCGTTCTTGTCCAGGTCAGTGGAAGGATCGCCCAGCGCTTCCAGCCAATAACGGGCAAAAACCGTGGCATTCTTTTCCGTGCCGGTCTTGGTGGCCGTGATAACGGCGCGTCCCGGCTTCTGCAGGGCGGAAATGGAGCCGCCACTGGCGCTCGTGGTGTTCACGATCAATTGGCGCTTGGCAGGCACGCGGTCGCACAAAGCCGCCAGATCGGCGCCTGACACGTCCGGACCAGGTAAATTAAATTTGTACTCGACCCCGTCGAAGGAGCCATGGCCGATCAGCATAAGAACAAACTGGTCATCCGGTTTGGCTTCGCGAGCGATCATTGCAATCGTGTCGGTTAGATGCGCCTTGGTGGCGTCCGCGCCGCTCAGCGTAAATACATGCGCATCACTGCCCGATGCTTTGAGTAGCTTGTCCATATCTTTTGCTAGTGCCGTAAAACGCTGTTCGTATTCAGGTTCGCCACCGAGTCCCGCGACCGTAACGTAATACGAGGTGGCCTGCGCGGGTCGCGCCAGGACAACGAGAGCGCCAAGGCACAAGCTGATTGCGAGAGCGGCTTTAAACATCGGCTTCACGCAGTTCATACCACGCCCCATTTCCTGCGCAACAGCCATTCCGAAGAACGCAGGAATAAAATCAGGAAGAAAAGAATGGGCATGTTCCATAGATCTTTCGTGTCCCGCACGGTGATCCCTGCATCGGAATATGAAATCTCACCAGGGAGCTTGGAAAGGTCTTGCGGCCGCCAGTAGCGCCCTCCCGTCTGCGCGGAAAGTTTTTCGAGCAAATCGCGATTTTGCTCGGTGTGAAAGTTTTCTGCCACGCCATCCATGCGGTCGAAGGTCAGCACGTCGCGGCCAATATCTTCGGTACCGCGCGCCGCTGTGACTTCCGTCAGATAAGACCCCGTCTTCTCAGCGTTCCACTCGGCATGGAATATTCCCGGAGTGCTGGGATCGGGCGTCATCTCAATTTGGGCGGCCGTGCCTCCCGGTCCCAGGACATGCGCCTGGACGTGGGCGTCCGCTGCAGGCTGGTAACCCTTATCGCGAACGTCCGCGGTGAATTGGACATGCCCATCGTCAAACAGCATCTGGCTTGGAACAGACGCCACCACGCGGCCCGGTGTGTCCGTCACCAGCCAGCGAAGCAGTTGCTGCCAAAATTCTTCGTGAGTCTGATCTTCCAAAGGCTGACTCATCTGCCAGCGCCAGGTGCCGGAGGTAGCCAGCACGGCAGTTCGTCCGCGGCCATAGTTCTCCGTAATTAGGAAGGGTAACTTCCGGTTCCCGGCATTCATTTCGGCGAGCACCACGGCGCCGGGCTTGGGAGTGCCGGCTTCCTGATAATCCATCAGGTAGGGAAGTTTTTTCCAGCGCTCGACGTTACCCGCGGGATCTTCCACCAGTCGCGTGATTATATTGTCGGCGCCGACCGGGGTAAGCTCGACGGTCGCCGGATCGCGGTGAAAGGTTCCCTTTTTGTTTGGAAGCACAACGGGCAGCAGGTCGGCAAGTCCGACCGCGCCCCAGCCTCCATCCGCCAGCGAGGAACGCCCTCCGAGCATCAGCAATCCTCCACCGCGTCGATCGACAAATTCCTGAATCAGCGCCTGCTGCGCCGGGGTAAAGTAACTGGCCTCAACCGATCCAATGATGATTGCCTGATAGTCGAACAAATCTTCGATGCGCGTTGGAAACCCCTCGGCTAGCTCCTTGGGATCCTCGATTCCCTGCCGGTAGATCTTGTTCTCGCTGGTCCGCAGCATGGAAACCACTTTTACAATGCGGTCAAACTCCTCGGCGCGCCGGATGAATTTGTATTCCCAGCGAGGTTCGCCTTCGACGTAAAGAATCCGGCGCTTATTCGATTCCACATTGACCAGGCGGGTCACCGAATTGTTGTCGCGATTCGATTCTCCAGAAAGCGCGTTGATCGAGAATTGCAGTGTCTTCGCTCCCGCATCACCGGCGTTAAACAGGAGACTTTCGCTTTGGTTCTCGCCGTCTCCGAGAAATGTGATTTCATGGGCGGCCAGAACTTTTTCTCCGTCCCGAACGGTCAGCGTGGCTTTCTGTCTGGCATACCCCCGCTGGTGAAAACTGACTTTGGCAGCGAGGCGAGAGTCCGCCAGCGCGCGTGGCGCGACCGCGGCGTCAGTGACTTCAACATCGTGCTCCGCTTGTTCCTGGCCAAAGCCGACGGTATGAATGGGGATGCGGCGGCTCCGGAAAGTAGAAATGGTCTGCAGATCAATTCCGCCGGAATTGTCCGCGCCATCGCTCAGCAATACCACGGCCCCAATGGGCAGATCGGCCGCTTCGGTGGCCAGTTGTTTTAAGCCGTCGCCAATATGCGTGGCCGGGGCGGCGTTATTCAGTTGATCCAGCTTTTCGATTCTGGATAGGCTGCCATCCAACCGGTACAACTGAGTCTGAAACTTTTTTTGCAGATCCGCGAGCACCCCGGATTGGAGCGTCTTCACTGCCTGGGATTGGCGCGTCTGACCATTATCCGCATCCGCAATGGCCATGCTTCGCGAGTCGTCTACCAGGACGGCAATAATGTTTTGTTGGGGCTTTAACTCGGCGACCATAACGGCCGGTTGCCACAGCAGGAGCAGCAGCAGGGCTGCCAGAGAGGACTGCAACAGCCAGATTGCGCCCGCCTTCCAATTTCGCACTGTGGGAGCGGCTTGTGGGAGCCGCGATCGGATCAGCCAAGCCAGGCCGGCGGCAGCCGCCAGGATGAGAAGAACAAGGATCCACTTCGGCCAGGCGCCTAGAAGGACAATCTGGCCCTTCGAAAATACCGCGCGCGGATATTTAAATAGGAATTCGAACATATCAGGATTATCGAAAGCCCGGATGGCAGCCCGAAGTTTCCTGTCAGTGCGTCATTCCATACATGACGTAATTGATCCCAATCCGAAAAGCCATGGAGGCGAACTTCTCGGGATAGCGAGGATCATCAGCCCATTCCCAGGCGTCGCCAAGGTGCATGTTGTAGCAAATCGCCACCATTACGCGGCCATTGTCGTCACGGATCGCGCGCCATCCGGGAATGTATCCATCTTTTTCGTACGTCCTGCCGGTACTCACATATTGCTCGCCGGGCACCTGGAACCGCTCGCCGAGATCGTAGAGTACATGAAAAAGTTCATCCTTATCGCCCAGCTCTTCGATCTGGCGATCCGGAAAGACTTCGAGCATGCCGTTCAGGAAGCTCTCCCAATCGGCTGTGCCATGGAAATCATCCACCATCAGGAATCCGCCCTTAAGCAGGTACTCGCGCATTCGCTTGGCTTCGTCTTCCGTGAACGACCAGGTCTGGACCTGGACCGCATAGACCCACGGAAAGTTAAATATCTCGTCGCTATCGAGATCAACGACTTGTTCGACAGGCCGCGCCTGTATTCGGGTGAGGCGCCGGAGAGCGATCAGGAATTGACGGTCCGCTTTCGGATAATCCCGGGACCAATTTCCTCCGCGCCCATACCCGTAGCCACCGTACCCGTAGCCGCCACCACCGGCGGACGAATAGCGCAGCCGGGACCATGAATATTCGCTCTTTTCGGTGTCGCCGGGAGAAGAAAACCCGCGCCTCGAAAAACCAGAGTATCCATCCTGATCTCCGTACTGCTGCAGGGCTAACAGGCCAGAGCTAATGCCTATCAATATAAGGAGTGTCGAAATGCGTGCAAAAAGCTTCATGAAGGTAGCTCTTAAAACACTTAAGAAATAGACGGCTGCGAAACCACGTGCGTTTCATCAGTGCCCCGTCTGGCCTGGCCAGCAATTGTGTCAGGCTACATCATCCCGCCGACTATGATTCCAAAGCAAGACAAAACGTGGCCTGGGGCACGCACGGAATCTTCAGGGCAACCGGATAGCTACCGGCTACAGTACCACCATCGGTGTAATTTTCATCGGATTATCTCTCGAGCGAGCAAGGTGAAACTTGCATCGCAGTTTTCCTGATGTCCGCGCGTACGTCTCCCAATCCCTGGTCGCGTCCGTTATTTCGTAATTAGCACACTAACTAATAATTGACACTATTGATGACTTTTTACTACACTTCGTGCAGGCATTCGGGGACGCATCTTTAAACGGCCCCTGTTTTCGTCCCCAATTGAAGAGTATTGGTTTTCGATTCAAAAACTATTCCCGGTATCGAAAACAGATCGAAACTTTGTACGCGTTTGAATTCAGGCTTCCTGCTTATGTGTCATTTCGAATGCCATGCCGCGACTCGTACTTGGTTTTCCCCACTGCAATCAGGGTTATCCGGTATTCCACCGGCCCACGTGAAATGCTTTCCTCGTGAGCGCACTAGAATCCGAAACTCAGTTTCAGCCTTATTGAGAAAATGTGTTCAATTAATTACAAAGTGTGCATTACTGAACATAAAAGAATACTTGAGCATTCTAGTATTTAGGTCCTGCGGGGTGAGACAAATTTACTGTCGCCAATAGTTCGCCCCGGGCAGTCCCGGCTGCCTGCATAAGGCATCGATGAAGCCGCAGGGATAACGCCATTCCACGGATTGAATAGGAGACGCTGATGCGTAACGTAATGGTTCAGAAGATGTGGGTTCTGGCGTTTCTACTGGCTGGCTTCGTAGCCGGATGCGGGCGGGAACAAACGCCTGTTGTAGTTCCCATTGTGATTTCTACAGTGCCTGCGAATGGCGCTACGGGCGTCCCGGTAAAACAGGTCATTTCGGCGACGTTTAATAAGTCGATGAATGCTACGACGTTAACCACGTCGACATTTACGCTGACAGGCCCGGGCGGTGCGGCGGTACCGGGAGCGGTGGCCTATGTGGCGGGTACCAACACGGCGACATTTACGCCCACCGCGCCGCTGGCCGGAAGCACTCTGTATACCGCGACGATCACGACGGGAGTGCAGGACGTTATAGGAAGCGTCCCGCTAAGCAATTTTGTCTGGAGCTTCACGACAGCGCCGATCCCTATAGTAGTCTCCACGATTCCTGTGAATGGCGCGACCAATGTGCCTTTAACTCAGGCAATTAGCGCAACGTTTAGTCAACCCATGAACGCTACGACAATTACTGCGACAGGGACGTTTACCGTGGCGGTGGCGGGCGGCGGAGCGGCGGTGGCCGGAACGGTGACGTACGTGGCCGCAACCAACACAGCGATATTCACGCCCACTGGGGCGTTGCTTCCCGCGACGCAATACACGGCCACCATTACCACTGCGGCGCAAAGCTCACTAGGCAATGGGCTGGCAAGCAACTTTGTCTGGAGTTTTACGACAGGGGTGGCACCTGACCTTATACATCCAACAATAATTGCTACCAACCCTGTCTCAGGAGCTATAAATGTCCCGACAAATCAATCGATAATCGCAACGTTCAGTAAGGTAATGGACCCGGCAACGATTATGGCAGCGGGGACATTTACAGTGGCGGTCACATTAGGCGGCGCACCTGTACCGGGAACCGTCAGCTACTCGGGTTCCACAGCTACGTTTACGCCGACCGCGTTTCTTACTGCCAACACCCAGTACACGGCCACGATCACAGCTGCCGCCAAAGATCTTAGCGGCAATGCCCTGGTAGCTGGTATCGTGCCCGATCCGTGGAGCTTTACAACGGGCGCGGGCCCCGATCTCACAGCTCCAACGATAATTCTTACCAGTCCAGTAAATGCACAAACCAACGTTGTCCTGAACACAGCGGTAAACGTGACCTTCAGTGAGGCGATGAACCCAGCAACGATCACAGCTCCCGGTACCTTTACGGTGAAGGTGTCTGGAGTTGGAGGCGCTACGGTCGTCGGAACCGTTACCTACAATCCTGTCACGAACATCGCAACTTTCACGCCCACCGCAAACCTCACGGCGACGACGCAATATACGGTCACAATCACGAACGCGGCAACGGACTTGGCCGGCAATGCGCTCGTAGCGGGAGCCGTAGCGAATCCATTTACCTTTACCACGGGCGCTTCTCTGGCACCGGCCGGGCCGAACCTTGGAACAGCTGCCGCTTTCGGAGCGTTTGGAGGTGCCGCCGGTATAACCAACCAAGGAACTTCCACAATGATTAACAACGGAAATATCGGTACCACAGGGGCTTCTACCGTGGTGACGGGATTCCACGACCTTACCGTTCCATATGTGCCTCCTCCCGGCGGGTCGGGATGCACATACACGGAGACAACTCTCAACATTGGGACAGTCAACGGCGTTATAGATACTGCCCCCGGGACGTCAATTCCGACGCTTTCGTGTCCCAATGAAGGCACCGCTACCACGTTCGCGATCGCGCAAAAGGCCCTACTTGATGCGCAAACCGCGTATGGCACCCTCGCGGCAACGCCATCCACTGGGGATCCAGGCGCGAACTTAGGTGGACTAACCTTGGCCCCAGGCGTTTATAAGCCTGCGGGAGGTTCGCTCCTGATAACAGGATCGGATCTCACCCTGGACGCCCAAGGCAACGCAAACGCCGTATTTATCTTCCAGATGGCCTCCACACTCACCGTAGGCGCTGCGGCAGCCCCTCGCAGCATTATTCTGATAAACGGAGCACAGGCCAAGAACGTGTTTTGGCAGGTGGGCAGTTCGGCGACAATCAATGCGGCAGGCGGCGGCACCATGGTGGGGACTATTATCTCGTCCGCTGGTGTTACGTTGTCCACGGCTGGGAACGCCGCGATAACGACCCTCAACGGCAGAGCGTTGTCACTCGTTGCGTCCGTGACCATGGTGAACACCGTGATCAATGTACCTGCTCCATAAAGTAAGTGATTTCAGAAGAGGCACAGAGCGGATTGCACAGAGCATTTGCATAGAGCGGAAAGATGGCTGCGAGGCGCGGGTCTTGGACCTCGCTTCGCAGCCGGTAGGCACGATTCCTGGAGGCAACAATGAGATTCGCAGTGCGACTTATCGCCACAATGACGCTTGCTTTTGTGATGGTGCCTGGACTGTATGCAGATGACGCAGTAAAACCAAAAGCTGAGGCGACGAATGATGAGCCTGCCGCTTCCGTCACTGTGCCGGCTGTCAGTGCCAAGGCCCAGCCAACTGCGGCCGAGTCGTCTTCAACCAGCAGCCAAGGACCAGCGGGAGCTGCAGCGAAGCCAGCTCGCGCAGCGCGCAAGCAAAGCGGATCGAAAG
>Ga0206815_1186_pt1 | contig 14919 bp, 15 predicted proteins | sample Alteio_BWOrgCont_91_FD_152864 | JGI IMG/M metagenome (GOLD analysis project Ga0206815, IMG submission 152864) | Enriched cells from forest soil in Barre Woods Harvard Forest LTER site, Petersham, Massachusetts, United States -... | ecosystem: Environmental > Terrestrial > Soil > Temperate forest >...
GGTTGATCTGATGGGGGCCGTTCGCGCCTATCAGTTGAATGCATCAGCAGTAAGCGCAGCGAAACAAATGATTCAGGAATCCCTCGACATCTTGAAATCTTCGTAGCAAGGAGCGGAACGATGAGCAATGTCAGTCTGGGCGCAATTCAAAATGCATATGTACCGAGTTCATCGGCCATCGACAGTGGCGCCGACGGCGGAGGACTGAACTTCGGAGATGTGCTGAAAAGCGCCGTCCACAGTGTGGATAAGATGAACGACTCTGCCGCGGCGCAAGTAAACAACCTGCTGCAAGGCGGAAGCGGCGACATGAATAGCGTGATGATCGCCGTGGAAAAAGCGGATGTTTCCTTCCAGCTCATGATGCAGGTACGCAACAAGATCGTGAGCGCTTACCAGGATATCGAGAAAATGCAGTTCTAGGACTGAAACACTATGCCAGGCTTCAACGACGCAATCCATCAAGCTCAACAGTTTTGGGCAACTCGCAGCGCACGGCAGAGAGGGTTTCTGCTGGCAGGCGCGGTCGCCACGGTGTTGGTGCTCGGAATCTTTGTGCGGCTCATTGGTACGCCCGACTACAAGCCCCTATTCACTGGCCTCGAAACTGAGGATGCGCAAACCCTCTCAACGCAGCTTGACGCGGAGGGAATCCCTCACCAGTTGAGCGCCGATGGAAAGACGCTTAGCGTTCCCGCCAACAAGCTCGATGCCGCCAGGCTCAAGACCGCCTCGCAAGGCTCGCCGCACAGCGGACGGATGGGATTCGAGCTCTTCGACAAAATGTCGTGGGGGCAGACAGAATTCGACCAGAAGGTGACCTATCAGCGCTCACTGGAAGGCGAACTGGAGCGGACGATCGAGACGCTCAGTGATGTTGAAAGCGCGCGTGTCCATCTGGTGATGCCGACTGACTCTGTTTTTTTGGACAAACAGCGTGGAGCGAAGGCGTCGGTAATTCTAAAGCTGCGCGGCCGCGGCCTTTCCAAAGATGCAGTGCTCGCCATATCCAGGCTGCTCGCAGGTGCGGTCGATGAATTGAAGCCGGAAGACGTCTCGATCATAGACGCCGACTCCGCAAGGTCACTCGGATTGCATCATGACGCGGATGATGACAACGAAGGCTTCGATGCAAGCTTGATGCAGCGGCTCCTTGCGACTTTGGAGCCGGTCGTGGGCACAGACAAGATTCGAGCCAGCGTCAATGTAGATCGCAATCGTGGATCGAGCGAAGAAAGCCAGGAGAAGTACGATCCTAGCGTAAGCGCACTGCTGAGCGACCAGAAAACGGAAGACACCGCTGGCGGATCAGCGGTCTCCGCGGGCGTTCCTGGAACCAGCAGCAACGTCCCCGTTGCCAAAGATGCGAAGGCCACGCCGCCGCAAGGTGCGGTTCAGTCGTCGAAGTCTGAAAGTTCACAATACGGCGTGAATAAAGTGATTGTCCGTACCATGACGCCGGCTGGCGCGATTCAACGTGTCACTGCAGCCATTCTCGTGGATGATGCGGTAGTAAAAAACATGCAGGGTGGAAAGACAACATTCACGCGGCGCAAGCGAACCCCGGAAGAGATGAATAAAATTCGGGAGATTGCGGAAGCGGTCATTGGCTTCGATGCCAAGCGTGGCGATACCGTCAGCGTAGAAAATATGTCCTTCGATTCCAACCTTTCTGAGTCGGAAATCCCAGCTCCAATTTGGACGGACAAAATCCATAAAGCCGTAACAGATTATTCGTCTCTGCTGCGACCAGTCGGCCTTCTTGTGCTCTTCCTGCTCGCTTATATGTTTGTGCTTCGGCCCATTCAGAAGCAGGCACTAGGCCCTGGCCAGGCGCACGCCGGTGGACAACCTGCACTCACGGCCGGTCCAGAATCCGAGCGCCTTATAGCCGGTTCCGCACAGGTCCTCGATAGCACTCGCAGAGCCGCTCAATTAAAAGAGCAGACGGTAGAACTGGTCAGGCAGAAGCCAATCAACACAGCGCGAGCAGTGCAGGCGTGGCTGCGCGAGGAGCCATCATGAACGCCGTCGAACAAGTGCCTCTGACAGGCACACGCAAGGCAGCGATCCTCTTGTCTCTTCTCGGAGAAGATGCGGCCGCGCCGATTCTCCGAAACCTTCCCGAGGACGATCTGCAGCGCGTCACCGATGAGGTCGCAAATTTAAGTTATGTTCCATTCGAAGTATCGCTCGCAGTTCTCGAAGAATTCCAGGAACTGATGAGCGCTCAAGACTTCGTCGCGGTTGGTGGGCAGGATGTGACAGCCCGGCTCTTGGTCAAGGCCTTTGGAGAAAACGGGGCCAAAAGCATGGTTCAGCGGCTGGGGCGTTCCGATGAAATGAATTCACACCGCGTTGACTCGCTGAAAAAAGCGGACCCGCAACAACTGGCCAGATTCCTCGTAGGCGAGCATTCCCAGACGAAAGCCTTGATACTCGGTCATCTCGACGCAAAGCAGGCCTCAGCATTGTTGATGAAACTGGAGCCGGAGATGCGCGCCGATTGTGTCAGGCGCATGGCAAATCTTGGACGCTTTTCTCCGGAAGTAGCCTCCAAGGTTTCGTCCGTGCTCAATCGCCGATTGCGGTCTGTGGGCGATCAAAGCAAGCGCTCCGACAACGGCTTCAGAAACGTCGCTGAGCTTATGAATCGCCTTGATCCGCTTGCAGCACGCGAGATCCTAGAGAGTATCGAAAGAGACGAGCCGAAGCTTGCCATCAACATCAAGGACTTGATGTTCACATTCGACGACTTTCTTGGAGTTCCCGAGCAAGCTCTGCGTGAATTGTTGAGTTCGGTAGACAAGAAGACATTGATGATCGCGCTCAAAGGTGTGAGCGAAGATCTGCGCAGTCACTTCTATCGCACCATGTCTTCGCGCGCAATCGAAATGATGAAGGAAGACTCAGAAGCGATGGGCCCGGTCCGCAGCAAGGATGTGGCAAAAGCTCACGCCGAGATCGTCGCCATCGCACGCAAACTTGAGTCGGAAGGCAAGATCGTACTAAAGAGTGAGGGAGAAGATGAATATGTCCTCTAACGCGGAATTTGATACTGTTTTTACAGTCCCGGTCATGGCCTTGGAGTACCGGGATTTGGCGGGCGCTTCGATCTTTGAAGGAATGGCCAGGCACGGAGCGCGCTCAGCGGACGCAGCTGCCAAGCCGCGCGCCGAAGTCGAGCTTTCGAAGGAAGAATTTGCCGAAAGGATTCAACGAGAGCGGGCGGAGGCAGCGCTTCATACAGAACAGAGGCTGCGTCAGGAGTATGAGCAGAAGCTGCAAGCCGAGCGTACCCCGATCGCAGCGGCCGTCGCCGCTTTCGAGGTGCAGCGGGTCGAGTACTTCGCACGTGTAGAAGCGGAGGTCGTTCAACTCGCCCTGGCCATTGCCGCGAAGATCCTGCACCGAGAGGCGCAGGTCGATCCTATGTTGGTTGCCGCGCTGGTAAGAATGGCTGTGGAGCGAATGCGAGAAGGTTCCAGCGTAACCATCCGTGTCAGCCCGGCTCGCGTGCATCGATGGAGAGAGTATTTTGCCGGACAATCCAACGTTGCACGAGTGGAAGTTGCGGAAGATGCGGGACTGAGTGATCTTGACTGCGTGCTGGAGACTGAGCTTGGCATTGCTAACTTTGGCTTGAACACACAGTTAAAAGAAGTCGAACAGGGCTTCTTCGACCTCCTTGCATTGAGACCGGTGATGGGATGAATCGCTCCCTCTTGGCCCCCTACAGACACTATCTTCAGACCGGCTCCACGCTGCGATGGCGTGGTCGCATCAGTCAGGTCGTAGGGAATCTGATTGAGTCGGAAGGGCCGTTCTGTTCGGTTGGCGAGTCGTGCGAAATTATCGGCAAGGGTGGCCGAAATTATGCCGGCGAGATCATCGGTTTTCGTGGATCGACGATGTTGTCCATGGCAGCCGATCATCCGCAGGGGATTCGATTCGGAGACCAAATCACAACGTGGGGGGCGCGTCCGTCCGTTCGTGTTGGACCAGAGCTGCTGGGGCGCGTGATCGATACAACCGGCACGCCACTCGATGGAAAGGGCGACTACCGCGCGACTCATTCCGTGAGCATTGATGGGTCGGCTCCATTGCCTCTGGAACGAGTTCCAATCCGTGAGCCGCTCGGTTGTGGCATTCGAGCCATTGACGGTTTTCTCACCTGCGGAAGAGGACAGCGTGTAGGAATCTTTGGCGGGAGCGGAGTCGGAAAGAGCACGCTCATTGGCATGATGGCGCGCGGAACCGCCGCGGACATGACGGTTCTCGCACTTGTCGGAGAGCGCGGCCGCGAGGTCGGCGAATTTCTCGAAGTTCTCGGCGAAGAGGGTCTCAAGCGTGCTGTTGTGCTAGTGTCCACGTCGGATCAGTCACCTCTGCTACGCATTCGAGCGGCGCTTGCTGCAACCGCAGTTGCGGAATACTTCGCAAGCCTGGGCAAAAATGTTCTTCTCATCGTCGATTCACTTACTCGCTTTGCTATGGCGCAACGCGAAATCGGTTTGGCCGCAGGCGAACCTCCAACCGCCAAGGGCTATACGCCGTCGGTGCTCAACATGCTCGCTCGTCTAGTGGAGCGAGCAGGAAACTTCTCCCAGGGCAGCATCACCGCGTTTTATACAGTGCTCATGGAAGGGGACGATCAACAGGATCCTGTCGTAGATACCGTTCGGTCGCTTCTCGATGGGCATGTCGTGCTGGATAGAAATTTGGCTATGCGCAGCCACTATCCTCCCATCTCCATTCTGGACAGCCTAAGCAGATTGATGTCGAGCGTGGCTTCGGAGCAACACCTTGCCAAAGCGAATGCACTCAGGCGGTCGATGGCGGCGTATGCACGCTCCGAGGATCTGATCCGTATCGGCGCTTATCAGAAGAATGCCGATCCAGTTCTCGACAGAGCTGTTCAAAATCTCCCCGCACTGAACGCCTTCCTGCAACAGAGACCAGAATTCCTTTGCAAACATGCAGAGGTTGTTCAGCAGTTGATGGCTCTGCCAGTTTAGGAAGTTCTCTGGCAGTGATTGAACGAAGTGCTACACCAAAACCATAAATCACCGCTTCCGAAGCACGTCCGATACAGGAGAAATAGTCTCTCGATGCCGTTCCGATTTTCACTCGCCACAGTGCTTCGCATCAGGGAGAGCTTAGAAAAGCGCGAGGAGCGCGCGCTCCAAAAGATTCAGCTCGAAATGGCTCACGTACTCCGCCAGATAGAAGAACTGAACGCGGAGATTGCGAAGTCGCATGAGGCGCGTGAACATGCCATGCAGCAGCCGATTCCGGCTAGCCACCTGCACATGCTGCTGTGGCAGATACAGCTAGCAGGAGAGAAACGTGTGACGCTCTTCCAGAATCTTCTCGCGCTTGAACTTCAACGCGACCAGCAAATTAAGGTCTACCAGCAAGCCCACTGTGATCGCGAAACGCTGACAGATATGTCGAACCAGCAACGCGACCTATATGAGTTAGATCAAGCTCGGGCAGAGCAAAAGAGCCTGGACGACATCTTCATGGCCCGCCGCCACCGAAGCTAGAAGACCCAAATCAGTTGAAAGAATGCAAGCCACGCTCGCTGCGCGGCATTGTGTCCACGTGATCGCAATCAGTCAAGCAATTCCACCGCATGTAGTAGGCATACATTGCCCAGTAGGTGCGGCAACCTTTGCCGGTCTACGCATTCCAGGGCTGCTGTCTCTAAGGTCAGGAGCAAGAAGATATTTATATTCAATAGCTTACACTGCGACTTCTTGGCCCGCTGAATAAAAGAAGCTGGCGTACAACGTGCATTGACATTGGCGTGCGTATTTCATCTCTACTGTCGAGCCTAGTTTCAGCCAGGATGCCGGCTGCGCAGAGCAGTCTTTCCAGCGTCCCGTTCCTGGCGGCGCTTGCGAGCGCATCGGAGGGAAAAAGTGCCGTCAACATTCCAATGGGTCGTACAGCAGTCGATTCAAAAACTACGAGTTCCTACACGGCGATAGATACAAAAGCAACGGTAGATCAAGAAGCGCAATCGACCTTACCCAAAGATGACATTAGTTCTCGCCGAACGGCCGGTGCCTCTCAGGGCGAAGAGCAGAAAGTTTTACCCAGCAATATGCCGGGTGGAGCAGAAACCAATCGCAGTGCCAGTGAAACCCAATCGGGATCATCGACGGTTACGAAAGAAAAACACGGACGTGCGACGGCGAATGAAACTCCTGAACACATATCTTCACCAGCGAAGATCGCCAATTCAGTCCCGGAGATTTCAGCACAGATGAGCCAGCCGTGCAGCACACATTCAGCGGCATTGGCGAACGTACTCGACAACACAATTGCACCAAGCAGCTCCGCCAGTTTTGGCACGAAGACGCAGGTCAGTGCTCCTACGGAGAACAGCACAACTGATAAGCCGGATGAGAAGCAGTCTGTCCCCGTACTCAGTGATTACAACGGACCCAAGGAAGACATCTCGTCTGGAACATTGCCGACATCTCCAAAGAGCGCACCGGAAAAATTGATTCCGGCAAGCAGCGCGATCAACGACGGGGCAACGACATCAAGCAGAGTAAGCGAACCGAATCAAGTTGCGAGCGTGAAGCAAATAGTCCAACCGCCATCAGACCGTGGCAGTACAGTCGCTGAGACAACTGCATTCATCGGTCAACAGTATGCTTCGACGAATATTGCATCGAACGAAAACCAGAACGACCTGCAGCTGACTCACGGATCTGATGCATTAGTCCTGCCGAATGCATCAAGTGAATCCTCCAAGCCATCCGCGCAGTCCGGTGATCTTCAGGCTTCCAATGTTGCACATGTTCTTCTGCAGCAATTGACCCCTCCGCAATTAGCTCCAGATGCAGCGGCTTCATTGCATAGTGCTGTGCAGCCTGGACAGTCCAATCTCGCGACATCTTATGGAGGAGCAGCGGATGCCGACAACGCTGTGTCGCTCAAGCAAGCTGTAGCGTCGAGTGTCGAACAGACAGTCGTCATATCGCCCATTGGAGATTCATTTTTGCTACCGCGAAATTTAATCACGGTTGCTGGCGTTTCGAACAATGCAACTGGCGTCGCAGACGCAAGTCAGCCAACAACCAAAGCAGCACAGAAGGACGCTCCCACCACGGCGACCGCAAAGAATCAAGACTCTCTTGACGCAACCAGCGCCGGAACAACCAAGGCCACTGCAACGTCTGCCGGAACACACGACGCATCGTCGCACTTCGCTCAAAGCAGCAGTCAGTCTTCGCATGACTCCGCAACGGATGCATCGCAGGGAGCAGCAGCCACTTCGAGGGCCGTGGATAGTGGCGCGCCTCAATCGACGGCAGTAGTCATGCATGCCGCGTCCCCAGATAACACCACGCCTCATCGCGCCGCAGATATCCCTGCCGATACAACTCGCCCAAGCCATGACCGTGAGGTACAGGCCTCGATCCACGCGGACGCTAACGAAACCGTAGCGCCGTCGAGCATCAATACCGCCAGGCTCATTCAATCGATGAGCGAGACGGAAATGCGTGTCGGCATGCACTCCAGCGAGTTCGGCGAGATTTCGATTCGCACGACGGTCTCGCAGCAGCAGATGCTTACTCAGATATCTCTCGATCACAACGAACTCAGTCAGGCCATCTCCGCGCATGTTTCCGGTGCGCAGGCAAAGCTGGGCGACGAACATGGTCTCCACGCGTTGATTGAAATTAACAACCAGGGAGCCTCTTTTGCCGGCAACTCTGAACAATCGTCACCAAGGGAACAAAGACCTTTTACAAATTTTGCCCGGAGTCAGAGCTTTGTGGCTCCGTCCGAGGTGGACAGGGCAGTAAGTGTAGGAGCACTCGCAAGCGCCGGTAGCGGGCACACGTTGGACATCAGAGCTTAAGACGAAATTGCATCATGAAAGGAAAGATGGATGAACATTCAAGGATTGCACCCGGCTATTACCGCTCCTGTACAGGCACAAAATGCCAACTCAGCAGCTGCGACCGGTGGCACGTCGGGCACAAGCGGTAGTTCGAGCAGTTCCTCCGGCACTTCGTCCACCAGTCTTCAGGAAACGTTCCTGAATCTGCTGGTGACCGAACTGCAAAATCAGGATCCCACCGCTCCCGTCGATCCGACGGAGATGGTCGGCCAGCTTGTGTCTCTCAACCAGCTTGACCAGCTCATCTCTATTAATTCGACGCTATCGAGCCTGGTTCCGACGACCCCAGCTTCAGATACTTCAAGCGCCGTGCGGGCCGCGACCTCAGTTCAGTCGGGCCAATCAGCCGCAGCGTCAACCAACCCCAGTTCGGCAGCCGCAGCAGCAGCGCTCAGCCAACTCCAACCGGCGACTACCGGCAGTGCTGGTATGGCCGCGCTCATGAATCTCTACGGCAGTGTAGGGGCTTCGGCCCAGACTTCAAATCCCAATATCACAGGAGGTAGGTAAATGGCGTCCTTTGGAATTCCACTCTCTGGCTTGGAAGCCGACTCATCGTGGCTCAATGTCATCTCTAACAATCTGGCAAACCTCAACACCGACGGCTTCAAGGATCAAGGTGTCAACTTCGGCGACATTTTCTATCAGATGCAGGGAACGTCGGGGAACGGAGACCCGATCCAGGTAGGCACAGGCGTGCAGATCGGAAGCACCACGTCGAACTTCAGCAACGGCAATGTGAGCGGTACCGGCATTTCGTCGAACATGGCGCTGCAGGGCAACGGATTTTTCGTCGTCGATAGCAGCAATGGCGCGCAGAGCTACACACGCGATGGCGCCTTCACTACCAACTCAGCGGGTCAGTTGATTACTTCAGGCGGCCAGTTGGTGATGGGCTATCCTGCGGTCAATGGTGTGGTTTCGACGGGCGGTGCGTTGGTGCCGATCTCAGTTAATCAGGAAGGTACGATCCCTGGCTCGACCACTACCAGCTTTCAAACTACGACCAATCTTGACTCGAGCGCCGCTGTGGGAGACACCTTCAGCACGCCTATCACCGTCTATGATTCTGTCGGTACGCCGCAAACCCTGACCGTCAAGTACACCAATACCGGTGCCAACACCTGGAGCTACAACATCACGCTTCCGGCCTCGGCCACGGGCGGCACTACCCCAACAACCGTCTCGTCAGGCACCATGACTTTTGACTCTTCCGGGAACTTGACCTCGCCCTCGGGATCTGTCACCGGCATCAACATTACTGGCCTGGCCGACGGCGCCGCTCCCATGGACCTGACGTGGAAGCTGACCGACGCCTCGGGAAACTCGACCATCACACGCCTGGATTCAGCGAGCACTACCAGCGCGACTAGCCAGGATGGCTTTGGCGTTGGCACGCTCACCGGATTCACGGTAGCAGCCGACGGAACAGTCGAAGGCCAGTTCACCAACAACCAGACCAAAGCGTTGGGCCAGGTTGCGATCGCGAGTTTCGGCAACAATCAAGGGCTTACGCAGACCAGCAGCGGCGACTATATCCCTACGACCGCGTCCGGTGCCGCAGTGATTGGGCAGGCAGGCGCGGGCGGTAACGGCACGATTCAGGGATCGGCCGTAGAACAGTCGAACGTGGATCTCTCGACTGAATTTGCCAACATGATCGTGGCGCAGCAAGGGTATGAAGCCAATGCCAAGGCTCTCACCACCTTCGATCAAGTCTCCCAGGCGACGATCCAATTGATCACCTAGTCCGGGATAGATCGCGGGCAGTTGTTAGCTTACGATTAGAAGCCTCCCGTTCGACTGGCGAACTGTCCGCGGGAGGCCAACGCCGTCCTCTGATTCTCATGGCTGTCTCACCAGCTATGAGAATCGGCAGGCGACGACGATCCTGTGTGTAACGTAATTTAAAAGCAATAGCTTACAAGATGGCAAAGGTCCCAAACGAAGCATCGCGCCGTCGTGTGCAATTCGGCCCTTGGATTGCATTTACTCTCGTGCACTCGTCCCCCTATTGTTAGCCGCTTCAGTCAGGCGCTATCAGCCTGCCCTGATCCCGGCGGTCCAATGGAGCGAGTAGCGTGAGAGGGTCCATTGAGCAGCGCACTTCCTAACCCGGAAACAAATCTTGCCGAGTCGCCGCGAGCGCTTTTGACCGTAAGTGGAAAAGATCCACTCGACAGCATGCCATGGCTGCCATGCACGCTGAGCCTAGATGTGCCCGTAGTCCGATTTACAATCGGCGACCTTCTCATGCTGGCCAAGGGCTCGATTGTAGAGACAGCCTGCCATCACACCAGTGACGTGCCTCTCCGAGTCAATCAATTGCTGATCGGCTGGACTGAATTTGAAGTCATCGGCGATCGTCTCGCAGTGCGCATAACGGATCAAGCATGACCGGGAGGAATGCAAAGCGCAGTATTCCGTGGCAGGACTCAGGCCCTCGCCTGTGCTCGGAAATCGTAGAGTCCGTACCTTCGCACGCCTCCTTTCATGCGTCGCTTCGTGACTGCGCGAAGAAGAACGTAGAACAAAAGTCGCCGCGCGCAAAACATTCTCCCTCGCGCAGCCGTTGGAAAAGCAAGCCCCGAGGGCAAAATCCAACCTTCTCCGAACGCGCCGCAGCATGGTTGCGGGCGCAGTATGCATCGTGGGCGGCCAAGCAATTGGAAACTGCTCGATCAGTCTCCCTCGTGAACAATTCGCACCCAAATTCGCGTCTAGACAAAAAGGCCAACCAACACAAGCGTCCTTCGAAAGGCGTCTTGTCGCAGATCTGGTCTTGGGTGCAGTCAAGATATTCACTCTCCTCGACCAAGCGGCTGCGTGTCGGAGAGATCGCCCAACTCGGCGAGAAGCGCTTCGTGGCCCTCGTCACAGTGGAAGGCCGCGAATTCCTTATTGGAGGCGGCTCTACGGGAATATCGTTGTTGACCCCGCTCGGAGCAGCCCCGCAATCTGGAGAGCCCATTCTGGCGAAATTAGACGTCGGAGGGGACTCCGAATGACCCGCCGCACAGCCCTCCAATGGGTCGCAGTCTTCACAGTGACCTTGCTTGCAATTGCCGCTCCAGTGGCCGCGCAAGAATCGCTTTCCGTGCCGGACTCCGAAGTTCCATGGGTCGATCGCGGACCCAGTTTTGCTGAGCCCGTCGCACCGCTTGGGCCGCTCAGCGATTTACCAAACTCATCACCGGGTACCATCAGCTCAGGCGCTCCTCTGGCCTCTATCCCCAGCAGCACGGGCGGCTTCCTGCAGATTCCAGGAACTCCCGGCGGATCGGTGCCATGGTCGATCGTCGTCATGCTCACCACATTGACCCTGATCCCCACCATCCTCATTTGCATGACCCCGTTCGCGCGGCTGCTGATCGTCTTTCATTTCCTGCGGCAGGCCCTTGGACTACAAACTACGCCGACCAATCAAACGCTCATCGGCCTTTCGCTGATCCTTACCTTCTTTCTAATGGAGCCCGTCGCCTCAAAGATCTATGACGCTTCCATCGTTCCCATGCAGTCCGGACAGATTACCGCTCTCACGGCGCTGTCGCGAGCCGAAGACCCTATGCGCCAGTTCATGGTTCATTACGTTCGTGAAAAAGACGTGGCTCTCTTCATTGAGTTAGCCAAGGAACCGCGTCCAGCATCTTTGAATGACGTATCCATGCGTGTATTGCTGCCTTCATACATCTTGTCGGAGCTGAAGGCTGGCTTTCAGATTGGCACCGTGCTGTTCCTGCCATTCTTGATCGTCGATATTGTCGTAGCTTCGATTACTACGTCGGTGGGCATGCTGCAACTTCCACCCGTCGTCATCTCCACTCCACTCAAGCTGCTTCTCTTCCTGATGGTAGATGGCTGGCACCTGCTAATTGGCTCGCTGATGAGGAGTTTTCAATAACACTATGGGCGTGGATCAGGTAGTGCTGCTCGGACGAACGATGCTGGAAGAGGTGATGATTTTGGTCGGCCCCATCTTGGCCGTGGCCATCGTCGTCAGCCTCACGGTGAACATCGTCCAGGTGCTCACCTCCCTCCAGGACAACACGGTATCCACGGTGACCCGCCTGCTCGTAACCGGAGCCGCATTGTTTTTCCTGATGCCGTGGATGTGGCGGCATCTCTCCCATTACACGCTCGGCGTGCTCTCCGACTTTCACGGGTACATGCGATGATCAACATACCTTTCCTCTCTATCATCAGTGCCCTGTTGACCATAAGCGTGCGCCTCTCCGGGCTCATGTTGTTCGCGCCGTTTTTTGGAAGCAACGCAATTCCTGCGCGGGTCAAAGCAGGATTTGTCGTTGCGCTCACGCTGCTTTTGTTTCCCACGGTTGGGAAGGGAATCGGCACCTACGCCCTGGCCGATTGGCCTCTCTTGATCATTACCGAATTTCTGATCGGCGTGGGAATGGGTCTCGCTACCAATCTCGTCTTTGAAGCCATCCAGCTGGCTGGATCTGTGTTGAGCGTGCAGATGGGCTATTCGCTGGCCAACATTCTAGACCCGCAGACGCAAGTAGACACCACTGTCATCCCCCTCTTCTATCAGAGCATCGTCATGTTGCTCTTCCTTCGCATGGATGTGCACTACTGGATTCTCAAGGCGATCGGGAACAGCTTTCTCTACATGCCGCCAGGCGCCACGCATCTGAGCAGCCTGTTTACATCGGCTGTCCTCAAAACGGGTGGCGAGTTGTTTGGATTGGGAGTGCAAATCGCAGCCCCTGTTTTATCCGCCACTCTGGTGGCCGATGTAGTCCTTGGATTGCTCGCAAAGGCTTCGCCGCAGATGCCTGTGATGGTGATTGGGCCGGCAGTCAAGAGCCTTCTTGGCATCCTCATTTTGATCGCAACGCTGAAGTACTGGCCCGATCTCTTCCATAAATTGTTTTCAGAATCGGTGGCAGAGGGCGAACGCCTTCTCCACGTGGCGCGATGAGACACAATGGCTGATTCAAACAAAACAGAACAGGCGACACCACGGCACAGGAACAAGGCGCGCGAGCAAGGCCAGATTACGCGATCGCGCGAACTGAGCGGTGCGTTGTCTCTGTTTGCCGTCGCGGGCGTCGTCGTTCTCATGGCGCGCGGCGGATCGGATCATTGGTCCGACTTCTTCCGCAACGCCCTGGATTCAGCCAACACCGACAACATCGAGGCCAATGGTCCGCTTCTCTTATGGACAAGTATTGAGGCGCTGCGCTGGGTTGTCCCGATCATGCTGGTTGCGCTCGTAGTTTCGCTAGCAGCCGGATTGGCGCAAGGAGGATTCATCTTCGCGCCAGGTGCGCTGCAACCGAAAGTTGAACGCTTCAGCCCTGCCGGGAAATTGAAACAAATGTTCTCGCCCGCTGGGCTCAGTAACATCCTCAAATCTCTTCTGCCCTTCGCTGCCATCGCCTGGATTGGATACGCCTGCATACGGAGTCATTGGGGAGAAATTCTTATTAGCTCCTTCGCCGATGCCCGGGTCTTTGCAAGGCTTCTAGGTGAAATGCTTCTGGAGGTCTGTTGGAAGTCCGGCCTGATTCTCCTTGCCTGGGCCGGCATCGACTATCTGCTGCTCTGGATGAAGAGCGAAGGCGATCTGAAGATGAGCAAGCAGGAGATTCGCGAGGAGATGAAGGACATCGATGGTAATCCCGCGAACAAGGCCAGAATTCGAAAGATGCAGCGCCAGGCGCGGCGCAAGCAGATGATCAAGGCCACTGAAACAGCAACGGTCGTGGTCACCAACCCGACGCACTACGCAGTTGCATTGAAGTTCGAAACGAATATGGCCGCTCCCGAAGTCGTAGCCAAAGGGCTCGACTTGCTGGCCCTTAAAATCAAGGAAATCGCAAGGGATCGCGGCATTCCCGTGATGGAGAATCGCCCTCTGGCGCAGGCTCTCTATAAGAGCGTTGAGGTCGGAGACGCTATCCCGGGCGCCCTCTACCATGCCGTCGCTGAAATCCTCGTCATGGTCTACAAGGCTCAGGAAGAAGTGAAACGCCGTGATGCTCAAAGGAGAGCATCCGCCAACCTCTCAGGACAAGTGAGACCGAATTGAACAAGAAGCCAGGACTTCTAGCCACACTGCGCGCATCCTCCGATTGGTTCATTCCAACCGGCGCGGTCGCCTTGGTATTTGTGATGCTGGTGCCATTGCCCAGCTTCATGCTCGACCTTCTGCTCACATTGAGCATTACCGCTTCGGTGCTTGTCCTCCTGACGGCGATTCAGATCCTTCGCCCCGTGCAATTCTCGGTCTTTCCCAGCCTTATTCTTCTGTTGACTCTCATGCGCTTAGCGCTCGATCTGGCAAGCACCCGGCGCATTCTGCTCCACGGCAATGAAGGCGCATCCGCAGCGGGAAAAGTAATCGAAGCATTTGGGCAGTTCGTCGTCGGTGGCAACTACATCGTTGGCTTTGTCATCTTCATCGCACTGATTGCCATTCAATATCTTGTAGTCAGTCACGGCGCCGTGCGCACCGCTGAAGTAACTGCCCGCTTCACCCTCGATGCCATGCCTGGTAAACAGATGGCAATCGATTCCGACCTCAATACCGGGCTCATCAATGCCGATCAGGCCCGCGCCCGCCGCGAAGCAGTCGCGCGAGAAGCGGAATTTTGCGGCTCCATGGATGGCGCTGCCCGCTTCAGCCAACGAGATTCGCTGGCCACTATTCTCATCATGGCGATCAACATCGTCGCTGGATTCCTGATCGGCGTTTTTCAACAAGGCATCCCGTTTGCGCAGGCGCTTAAGACTTACACCATCCTCACGGTTGGCGATGGATTGGTCTCGATCATCCCATCTTTGCTCGTCTCCATGGCTGGCGGCATCGTGGTCACGCGCGCCGGTTCAGATCATTCGCTCGGCTCGGATATCGGGAAGCAGATGTTCAAAACATCGCGCCCGTTGTGGATCGTCAGTGGAGTCCTGGTGGCGTTGGCTTTGATTCCCGGCATGCCGAAGATATCTTTCCTCGGATCGGGCGCCCT
>Ga0206815_1187_pt1 | contig 14918 bp, 14 predicted proteins | sample Alteio_BWOrgCont_91_FD_152864 | JGI IMG/M metagenome (GOLD analysis project Ga0206815, IMG submission 152864) | Enriched cells from forest soil in Barre Woods Harvard Forest LTER site, Petersham, Massachusetts, United States -... | ecosystem: Environmental > Terrestrial > Soil > Temperate forest >...
TGCTGTTGCGGATAAAGACAAGTTTAGGCGAGAGCCACCTGTGGGGTGTCAAGGAGTTGTCGCCGTTTCGTCACAATTTCCGGCCGCGCCGCGTCGTATTACGGCCTGTGAAGGCCCGTTTCAGCAGATACCGGGGCGGCGTTCGCAGGTGGAATGAGATTGCTCAGCAGATGTTTCCAGCGCACATTCTCAACCCAGTAACTTATCTCTTCCACGAAGTGGAAGCGAACGCGAAACAGGATAAAGCGCACCTGATAGTACCTCTGTCCAAGCCGCTTGAACAGCCCGTCATTCGGAGCCGGGCGGCAGACTTGCGTCGCGCGATAAAACTCCGAAAAGCTTGGTCTCTTCTTTCGCAAAGAGTGGCCTTCGCGCACAATCTCGCCCTCGAGCAGCTTGTGCAGCTTGGTTCCAGGGCCATCGGCGAGCACCGCCCTCTGTCCGTAACGATCTGCCCATAGCCTGATCGGGGATGAGAGCCGGTCAAGCGTCCACTCTTTGAGCTGACTCGGAACTCTGTCGCCAAAGAGTTGCGTGGAGAGCAACGTCGCGAGCCCGATCGCAAGAGGAGCATCCCGGTAAGCCTGCGACTGTTGCCGGACCTCATCCCAGAATTGCCATTCATCGCACCGTGCGGTCATGTGCCGCTTGTATTCGAGAAGCCACGAGGGACGCGTAGACGGACTGCGCAGATGCCGCAGAAGATGCAGCGACTGGTCGACAAATTGATCGACAGGTGAGAGCACCGGAAACGACCGGCCGCCCCATATTCGCGAAACCAGGCGGTCCAGCCTTTCATCTCGTTTAGGCCCGTGAGCCTCGTCGTCACTGCACATGAAATGTAGTTCGACCGAACGGCGCTGCCTGGGTTTGTAGAGATCCTCGATGCGAGCCAGTTCGGACGAACCTGCCTCAAATTGCCATTCTCTGTAGGTCGCCATAGTGAGCGCATAACCGCTGCGTTCCAGGACCTCCCGGCAGAGATTGAGATCGCGGCCGTCAACCAGAAAATCGAAATCGAGCTGATAGCGCAAGGTTGGATCAGAACACGATTCGGGGGTGAGACTGAAGCCCTTTTCATTGGCATATCGCACGCCGGCAGCTTGAAATGCTTGATTCAGCAAGCAGAACTCCGCGAACATAGCCGCGCTGCGCATTCGATTGTCGGCAAGATTCTGCTCGAGCCGTGCAAGTGTAGGCGCAGGCAGAGCGCCTTCTATCCCCAAAGACTTAAGACGATCCAGAAAATAGAGTGCCATCCCGCTCGCATCCAGCCAATAGTAGCTGCGCACCCAGCTTCGATGGGACAGTTCAGCGAGGCGCTGCACGGACTTCTCCCGTGGATCGCAAAAGATCCCGATGACCGCCTCCACCACCCTCTTGTCTGCGCGCGCTCTCCACTTCATTGCCGTTCTCTCTTTCATGTCTTGCATCAGTGGTTGTAAAACTCCGGTTCGCCAAGACTGCCGGCCGGTGGAAGATGGCGAATGAACAGCACGATAGACCAGATCTCATCGTCGCTGAGCGTACCCTTCGAGGCAGGCATGCCTGAAGGAAATACTCCGTTGTCAATAACCCACTTCAATTGACCGTCTGTATACTCTTGAACCTCCGCTGAAGCCAGCGACGGTATGGGTGGCGATATATGGTCGGCAAACGGAACGCCGGTATTCTGTCCGTCAAGTCCATGGCACGCAACGCAGTAGTGGCCAAAAGCCTCCTTGCCGTCGGCAAGATGCTCCGGCGTAAAGGAGACCGGATTCTTGACCGACTTGCCGCCGACCGTAATGTGGTGCTTGATCCCAACCACGGTTCGTCGTTCCAAGCCATTGGGCTCGCCGACCTTGCAACCGCAGAAGATCAAAAGCGAACCTAGAAGCGCTAGGTGAGGAACGCAGCGCATGATCACTCCGTCACATGCAGCGTGAGTTTCATCGATCCATGTCCCGAACCGCAGAACACCGAGCACTGGCCAACGAACGTTCCCGTCTTATCGGGGGTAAACGTTACTTCGTTGGTCTGTCCCTTCTTGGCATTCACCACCACATTCAATTCCTTGAACTTCAGCCCATGCGCCACATCCGCGCTGGTAAGCGCCAGCACGACCGGCACGCCCTTCTTGAGCGTGATCTCTCCAGGTGTAAAGTTGAAGCGCTTGGCAACAATCTCGATGCGCTGCGGAGCAGGCTGCGCTTGGAAAGGCCGAACCGTAACGGCAAGTAGGACCAACAGAACAGCAAAACTCGATAACAGTGGGAGCTTAGTCTTCATAAGCATGATTTCTCCTGATTTGGGGTAGTAATTCTAAGGCACATATAAGCGAAGGCGAGATCGCCACGCAATAAACGCTGTGCGCTGGACGCTCGACTGCACGACGGCTTTCGTCTGGCGCGCTTCTCCGGCAGGCTCGCTCTTCGTAGATGAATCAATGCACGGTGCCTCATAGACCCAAAGCTACCGGTCCCCGCATTTGATTGTGTCAACACCCCGTCTTTGAAATGTCATCAATTTGTAAGGATAGGTGAGACTAAGCATCGCTGCCACCGGCGAAAAAAGCCAAGCATGGCTGCACCGTCTCCGAATATGGCAGAAAATTCACACCTATTTCACGAGAGCATGACAAGGATCAGACAGTTCCGTGGCACATTCCATTCTTCATGCGCCTATGTTCAGTAATCGGAACAGCAATTAGATAGATCCAGTTCCGGTCATAAATAGGAGAGAAGTATGGAAGTTACCCCCATCTCCAAACAGCGTTCAGTAAATCGCCGTTCCTTGTTGAAGGGCGGATTGCTGGCAGGCGGCGCGGCTTTAGGCGCCGGACTACTGAGCAAAGGCACGTCGGCTTTCGCTCAAGACGATCGACAGCGCCTGAACTCAGGCGATGTCGCAATCCTTCGCTTTCTCGCCGCAGCCGAACTTATCGAAAGCGACCTGTGGACACAATATGCCGAGTTGGGCGGCATCGGTAAGAATCAGCCCATGGAGGTAGATCCGACTCAGACGTTGAACCCCTATCAGACCGCCCTCTCGAATCTCGACGGTGATGGCCCGCAATACATCGCAAGCAACACACTGGACGAAGTGAGCCACGCGAACTTCATCAATGCTTATCTCGAATCCAAGGGTGCCGACCCAGTCGATCTCAAGCAATTCACCACTCTGCCGGGAAGCACGGCTACCGGATCGACAGACTCACCGCGCCTCACCAACCTCATGCATCTCAACGTCGACACCAGTTGGTTCACCCGCTACCGCAGCACAACCAATCCTGACTTCGGGGCAACCTTTCCCCAGGCCATTACTCTCAACAACGTTCCAGCCATCCCCATCTCCGATGCCGATTTCGATAATGTCAACCACATTCAGGCCATCGCCAACATTGCCGCCTTCCACTTTGGCGCCATCGAACAGGGAGGTTCAAGCCTCTACGCTGCGATGTCCCGCAAAGTCTCCAGCGAAGAAGTTCTTGAGATCACACTCGGCATCGGTGGCGATGAGATTGCCCACTTCCTGGAATGGGTCGACTTTGCCGGCAACGGAGTCCAACCGACTGTTGCGCCTTTCACCGACCCCATACTCAAGCTGACCTTCCCCAATTTCTTCGACCCGCTCAACCCGCAAATACAACCCAGCCTGATCTTCCCCGTCCCGGCCGAATTCATCGATCCGGCGTTGCCGAAATGCTCCACCATCCGCCCCTTGACCGACAAATTCGCAGGCGCCAGGGCCGCTTTCAGCGGTCTCACTGCCAGCGGACTCTTCATCGGCCAGTCCAAGGAATTCTTCCGCACAGTCCAAAACCTTGCGGATGATGCGGATGCCGCGGTGCGCCGGTTCTGACACATTCAATCCCGAAGCATTTTCCGTTGTAAATAGACCCAGTCAACGTCGTTCTCTACTAGCCCTTTGCCCAACTCCAGATCACACCAGTTTTGGGGTTGGGCAAAGGCAAACAATCGCAGTTCGTTTAAATATCTCGATCATGCGCCTCACGCATAACATTAGAATGACAAGCTCCAGACGATTGCCTGACACCTTTTCAGCGTCCTCTCGATAGGCTGGAAGCATGTTAAGTTCTTTCCCAAACCGGCAAATTGACTGGCCCCTGCGTCGAATCTGCACCGTACTGCTTTCTATGAGCGCAGTGTGCATTTGCCCTGGTGTCCGCGCGCAGAACACTCCTTTCTTCTCTGGAGGTGTGGGCTTCTTCACCGACACAAACGGCGGCAACACAAAATACTCCCCAAGCATAGCTCCCGTGTTTACGGCACCCATCGGCCAGCATCTTCTCATCGAGTCGCGCGCTACCGCGATCGAAGTTTTTTCCCCAAAGGGAGACGGCCAGGGATACGGACACTTCCACTTTGTCGGTCCAGCTTTCGCCCAGGCAGATTATGTTGTCAACTCGCATATCACCGCCGTCGGTGGCTATTTTCTAACCCCCTTCGGCACTTACAACGAGCGTCTCACGCCTTTCTGGATCAGCCCCCTGGCGGATTCCCCACTCATCTATGGCATCGGCACGATGGGTAGCGGCAGCGGCCTTGGAGGCATGTTGAGGGGCAGCGCAATCTCAACGCCGCGCTTCTCAATGAACTATGCCGCGTATCTCTCCTCCGGCAGCACAAACTTCCGCTTTGGCTCCTCCCGCTCGACCGGAGGTCAATTGAATGCCTACTTCCCCAACGCGCAGTTGGAGATTGGAGCTTCCTATGGCCGTCTGTTGGAGACTACCCAGACAAACTCGATCGGCACTCATGTGTGGTGGACACCTACAAGCATCCCGTTGAAAATCCGTTCCGAGTATGCACATGGCCCTCATTCGCAGGGCTACTGGGTGGAATCGGATTATCGGCTCTCGCAGTTCAACGGTGAAAACAGTCTCATCGGCAGATTGGAGCCCATCTTCCGCATCCAGCAGACATTTCGCAACAGCCCCAGCTCCAGTGACGGCCTTCCCGCCGTAGACGCTCAGCGCGTGGACTTCGGCCTGGACTATCACTTGCCGCACGAAGTGAGAATCAACACCAGCTATGCGCGGAGTTTCGCCTCGACTGGCGACGTCAATATCTGGGAAACCGCCCTCATCTACCGCTTTCTATTTCCCGCATGGAGGGGCAAATGAAAAAGTATTGGATTCATATCTCACTCGGTGTTCTGCTGCTGTCTGTAATTCCTCTGGCCTCGCAAACAAACGGGAACAGCGCGCCTCAGGCCGTGGACGCGAAGAAACAGGCATCAAAGGCTTCAGCGCAGGCCCCCGATGGAAATCAAGTCTTTCTACAGAATTGCGCCCGCTGCCATACCGTGCCCGAGACCTTCTCTCCACGTATCGCCGGGACGGTCATCAGGCACATGAGGGTCCGCGCAGGATTAAGCGCCCAGGACGAAAAGGCTCTTCTGCGTTTTCTGAATCCATAACTCGCAGATTTTGTTGTCGAGTAATAAGCGTTTTCCAACAGAAAGAATGCAAATCGTGACGGATCTCCACCCTTAACTTCCAACCAGAGCGGAGATCACCGTCTCGCCGAAGCGTTCCATCTCTTCATACTGCGGGCTGAACTGAAGCAGCATCAGATCAACGCCCGCAGCTTCAAACTTGCCAAGTTGATCCTGAATCTGCGCCGGAGTGCCGATCAGGCCCGAGCGCAGCCCGCGATTCGAAACCGAGTACTCCTGAATCGACATCCTCTGTTCAAGCTGCGTTCCGTTGAGCCACTGCTGATAGTTCGCAAAGCCGGATGCATTCTGCTTCACATCGGTGATGCGTTCAAGTTCGCGTTGTGCCTCTGACTCTGTATCGCGCACAATGGCATAGCCTGCCACGCCGAACTGCATCGGTGGCAATCCAAAACGCTCGCGGCGCTCGCCCATGTCGGCGATCTTCGCAGCGACATATTCAGGCGAGTCTCCGTGCATCACATAGGCATCGCACTTCAGTGCAATCAGATTTTTGGCAGCCTCCGACTCTCCGCCCGCATAGAGCACCGGCCTCGGTTTGCGCACCGGCTTGGGCTCCAGCACCGTGTTCTCCACCGAGTAATACTTGCCCGAATAAGTGAAGCTGGATTCCGTCCATGCACCGTTGAGCACATCCAGCCACTCCGAAGTGCGCGCATAGCGGTCGTCATGTTTTTCAAAGTTGACCCCGTACATGCGCGCCTCCTGCTCCCACCACGAAGAGACCACATTCAGCGAAAGCCTGCCATTGCTGATGTGATCGATATTTGCAGCCTGCTTGGCCAAGAGCGCAGGCGCATGAAACGTCGGCCTCACCGCCACCATCAGCTCAAGCCGTTCGGTCACCGCCGCCAGCGCGGCAGACGTCGACCAGGCATCGAGGCTCGGCGCGCCAATACCCTTGATGTCGTTGAGGTTCAGCTCGGCAATCAATGAGAGATCGAACCCGATCTCCTCACTCCGCCTCGCCAGCCGGCTCACATAGGCCCAGTCGGCCTGCATCTGCTCGTCTTCCACATTCCGCAGCCAGCCGCCAAAGACGGGCATCCAGTATCCATAGCGAAGCTTACCTGCCGGCACGCGCCACCTCCGCTTCGAGATAATCGGCAAGGTTAACAAAAGGATTGAAGCCGATGACACGTTGCGCATCGGCAACAAAATTTGAGAGCGCATTCACATCGTAGTAGTAGATCTGTCCGTCCCTATCGTCGATGACGTATTCAATCCCGCCCACATCGATCTTGGCCGCCTCCACAATGCGCTCAATGGCCTCGATCACTTCAGCAGGAGGAATATAACCCTCCACCTTCAAGCCGGCCTTGGCGCCCTCGATCACGCACGCATTGGCAAGGCTCTCTCCGCGCGCAGTCTGGCAGATATCGGCAGGGCACAGATCGAAGGTTTCACCGGTGAGATGAACATTGATCGCATAGAGATACTTGCCGCCAAGCGTCTCCACGCGTGTAATATGGCCGCCCCGCGCCGGAATGAACTCCTGCACCAGCCCAATATGATCGAAACCAAGTTGCAGTGTCCCGGCATCGATCGCCGCCTGCAATGCCTGTGGCGTATCGAAGCGAATGATCCCCGCGCCACTGCCACCAACATTAGGCTTAACCACAACCGGATAGCGAAGCCCCTCCGCGGCAGCCACGGCATGGCGCGGGTCGTGAATCACACGAGACTTCGGATACGGAATCCCAAGCGACGAAAGTAACGAAAGCTGCAGCGCCTTCGACACCTCATAACGAAACGCCGTAGTCCCATTGAGCACGCGAATGCCCTGTAACTCAAGCTGGCCAAGCCACGCCAAAGTGTGGAAGATCGCCGAGCCATGTTCACGCCGGTCCGCCGACGGGCTCATGCGATTGAAGAGCACGCGAAAACCGGGAGCAGCTTCGCCGGCGGCATAAAAATGCTCCGGAGCATGAATCTTCTCGAAGGCCGCGCCGCGCCGCTCAAGCTCCGCAAAGATCGGATTGAACCACTGCGGATGTTCGTAGAAAAAGGCGAGAGGCGCGGCAGTATCCTTGCCGCGCGCAGCGTTGGCAGCAGGGGACTCAATGGTGGTTACACTCATGGCTTAAACCTCGATGGGAAACGCTCAACTGGCTAATAACATGGTACAAGGCGGGGGACCCATCCCACCACTACTCGCTAAACCGCGTAACAATGGCGCCGCCACGAACAAGACCAAAAGAATCAAGCTCCGGACGCTGCATGCCGGTAATGAGATCGGCAGCAATTTCGCCATATACCGGAGCATACTTGAACCCATGCCCCGAGCAGCAACTGAAGATCAACACATTCGAATGCAGCGGATGCCTGTCGATGATAAAGTTGTGATCCTTCGTTATCGTGTAAATGCATGGCTTCATCTCGCACGGCTCCTCGTCGAAGCCAACAAAATAATCCCGTATGCATGTGGACAACTTCGCCGCATCTTCAGCATTCGGCGCAATCGGCAACCAATCCGGATCGATCCGTTGCCTCAAGTGCTTATCATGGCCGATCTTGATCCTGCCATCCGGCGTCGGCATTCCATACCAGCCGCCATCCGCGTCCAGACAGAAGATCGGCAAGTCCCTATCGCTGAACTCTGCACCAGCCTTAGGTTGAAACCAGGCAACCACGCGCCGCTCGGTGGAAAGAGATAGCTGGAGATCAGGAAGCAGTTTAGGCAGCCAACCTCCTGCCGCAACAACGAGAAAATCGCCAGTCAGCGTCTCCTGCGCGGTGCGAACCTCGACCTTCTTCGAACAGACTTCGATCCCCAGAACAGCCGTGTCATGAAGCAGCGTAGCCCCGCGTTCGCGGGCCGCTTTATGCAAAAAGGTCCGCGTTGCATCAGGCCTGACAAAACCACTCAAAGGTTGATAGATAACTCGCCAATCTACAGGCAAATCGTAGTGAGAATGCCTTCGATTAAATTCCCTTCCACTCAACGCCTCAAAGGGCTGACCGTATCGCGCGCAGAGCTCTTCAGCAGTCTGCACCAGCTTGCTTTCCTCAGGTCCGGCATCGATGCCGCCGCATTCCACAAACAGCTCGTCGTTGGCCATGCGGTTCCATGTGCGCCAACCAGCGAAGCTGGCGCTCGCCATCTCCACATAGACCTCGCCCTCATGCGGCACGCGGCGAAAGATCCGCGTATCGCCATGCGAAGAACCACGCTCATGCAAGGGAGAAAACTGTTCGATGCCGGTAACTCGGAACCCACGACTGGCGAGCGTAGCCGCAATGCTACTTCCAGCTATACCCAACCCCAGGACAATCACATGCGGTTGCGTCGGCATCATCGCGCAGGTTTCACGCGATTCATCAACGTAGCAACGTAGGCCGCGCCAAATCCGTTATCGATATTCACCACGCTCACATTGGGCGCGCACGAGTTGAGCATTCCCAGCAGCGCAGCCACGCCGCCAAAAGACGCGCCATAGCCCACGCTGGTAGGCACAGCAATCACCGGCACGCCAACCAATCCGCCCACCACCGAAGGCAGTGCGCCTTCCATCCCTGCGCAAACGATCAGCACCGTCGCTTCCTGCAAGCGCTGATGCTGCGCAAGCAACCGGTGCAGCCCGGCAACACCAACGTCAACCATCATGTCCACGTCGTTGCCCATCAACTCGGCCGTAACGCGAGCCTCTTCAGCAACCGGCAGATCGCTGGTCCCAGCGCAGACAATGCCCACGGTGCCCATACGCGCAGGCGAGACGGTCTGCTTAAGCGTGATGCACGATGCTGCCTCGTGAAAGACCGCTCTCGATTCCTTCCGCAGCACGACTTCAAATTGCTCACGGCTCGCGCGGGTCGCCAAGACATTCACTCCAGAAGCTGCAAGACTCGCGAAGATCCCAGCCACCTGATCCGCGGTCTTTCCCTTGCAATAGATAACCTCGGGCATTCCCGTGCGCACCGAACGGTGATGATCCACCTTGGCATATCCAAGATCTTCAAAGGGAAGATTTTTCAAACGGTCGCAAGCGGCCTCCGCCGTTATCTCGCCGCCCTGCACCGCTTCCATGAGCTGTCGTAACTGGTCCCGGTTCACGCGCGCGCTTCCTTCAGCAGATAAGCATTCATCGCAGCCTGCATCACCTGCTTCAAAGGAACAGAGTGTCTCTCCGCAATCAAACGGCAATCCTCAAACTCTGGCGCATAGTTGACCGCATCACCGCTGCCCAGCGTCCCAATCTTGATCTTGACCGCGCCCCACTCCGTATCCACCGAAACGAAACTACGCGCCAATACGATCTTCCGCTCTTCTCTATAACGAAGGCCCAGCGTCGTAGTCTCCGCAAAGACCATCTTCTGCAGAGCCTCCGCTTTCTCCGGCGAACAGAGGATCGTCAGTTGCAATCCAGTGCGCCCCTTCTTCATCTGAATCGGCGTGCGGTACACATCCGATGCGCCGGCAGCCAGCAGCCGGTCTGCAACATAAGCAAGAAGCTCCGGCGTCGCATCGTCAATGGTCGTTTCAATCACCCCAACGCGCTCTTCGCCATTCGAATGATCCTGCTCTTGCGGCACCGCCGTCTTAGTAGACTCGCCCACCACCAGCCGCAAAACATTCGGCCTTCCGGGCAGATCGCGAGAGCCCGCGCCATACCCAGTCGCATGAACACGCATCGCCGGAAAACCCGATGAAGTCACGTCCAGCGCCCGAAGCAGCGCAGCACCCGTCGGAGTTACTAACTCCTTCTGCACGCCCGAGGAATACACAGGTAACTCGCGCAGCAGTTCCAGCGTTGCAGGTGCCGGAACCGGGAAGACACCATGGGCGCAATGCACATGCCCTCCGCCAACATTCAGCGGCGAACAAATCCACTCTTCAACCTGGAGCCAATGGCAGCCGGCAGCCGCAGCGACGATATCGGCAATCGCATCCACCGCCCCCACCTCGTGAAAATGAATGTTCTCCACCGGAACGTTATGAATCTTCGCCTCCGCATGGCCCAGCAGCTCAAAGGCCTTCAGTGCAATCGCCTGCACCTCGAGCGGCAAATGAGATCTGCGAATAATCCCCTGAATCACAGTGAGCGAACGTCCGTGAACATGCGGCTCTTGGTGAGAATGATTATGCGTGTGGCCAGCATCATGGGTATGCGAATGATCGTGCGAGTGCGAATGTTCCCCATGGGAATGAGTGTGCTCGTGATGGCCTGCATGAACTCCGGCCGATGCCGCGGCATGAACTGTCTCCGCAACTTCCCCTTGCAGTGTCACAACATCCACTTTGGCAGCATCAATGCCGCTCCGGTTCACCCGGCGAAGCTCCAGCCGCGCCTCAATCTCAAGCGCGGAAACCGCATCTTCCAACACCGGGAACGGAACCCCGGCATCCACGAGAGCCGCCAGCAACATATCCCCACTGATTCCCGAAAAGCAATCCAGATAGGCAATCTTCACTGCGCACCGTCGCTCGTAGTAGAAGCCCGTCCGCCACTGAATCCAATCTGCGAAACCGGCAGCAGCGCATTCATTGAACCCGATCGATAACCTTCCAGATCGAGCGTCACATACTTATACCCAAGCCTCTTCAACGCCGCGCTCGCCTCCGCAAACATCGAGAGCGAGAGCATCCGCTCAAGCTCCTCGCGCGCAATTTCAATCCGCGCCAGCTCTCCATGATGCCTCACGCGAAACTGCCGGAATCCCATCGTAAACAAGGCATCTTCTGCCTTTTCAACCGACTCCAGCGTCTCCCGCGTTACCGGCAACCCATAAGCGATACGCGATGAAAGACAAGCCGATGCAGGCTTATCCCACACCCGCAATCCCGCCTCACGCGCCAACGTTCGTATCTCTTCCTTCGTAAGCCCAACCTCGGCCAAAGGAGCAAGCACATGATGCTGCACAGCCGCCTTCTGCCCCGGCCGAAAATCCCCGCGGTCATCCACATTCATGCCGTAAGCCACAGCCGAAAATCCCAGCGGCTCACCGGCCTGCGCCATCACCTTGAAAAGCTCATCCTTGCAATGAAAGCAACGCGAGCTGTCGTTGCGCACATACTCCACATCCTCCAACTCATGCGTGTCGATAACCCGCAACGGAATGCTCTGATTCTCCGCAAAGTCGACAGCATCGCGCAGGTGAGCCCGCGAAAGACTCGGCGAATCCGCAATCACAGCTAGCATCTCCGCGCCCAGCGTCTGGTGCGCGGCAAAGGCTAGGTAAGCCGAATCCGTCCCGCCGGAATAAGCGACCATCAGCCGCCCCACACTGCGCAAGCGCGCATAGAGAGCCAGCCGTTTTGCTTCGAGACCCGCCAATGCAACCTCATCCGGCATCAGGATCAACCTTTGCTGCGGTCAGTAAAACGGAAGAACAACGACTGCTTCGCCACCGGGGCCGCAAGTTCGTTAAGCGCCGTCATCTGCGTCTGCGAGAGCGGCGTAAACTCCCGCGCAATCCGTACATTCTCTTCCAACTGCGCAAGGTTATCGCAGCCGATAATCACTGTGCTCACTGGATGCGTCAGCGTAAAGCGCATCGCGTCGCGCATCTTCATCACGCCCGTGCTAGTCGCAATCGCCGAACCTTCCCACGAGTGCTGCTGCTGCTCCAGCGGCGGCGGAGTCCATCCCGTCAGCAGCCTTCCGCGCGCCGGCACCTTCATCCCGATAATGCCCATCTGTTTCTCCACCACCAGCGGCAGCAGTTGATCGGTAAAGCTGTGAATATGCGCGTCCGCCGCATTCATCGCCATCAAAATCGTATCGAAAGGATAACGATTCACTGCATCCATCAGCGCCTCAGGCCGGTAGTGTCCAGTCACGCCGAGATAGCGCACCACCTTCTGCTCATGCATCTCGATCAGCGCTTCCATCGCGCCGCCCTTGGCAAAGATGGCATCCACATCTTCGGGCAGGCCCACGTCATGCAACTGCCAGAGGTCCACGTGATCGGTATTCAGCAACTTCAGCGACTCGTCGATCATGCGCATCGACCCTTCGCGCGTCCGCTCCTTGGTCTTGGTCGCGAGAAACGCTTCCTGCCGCCTCGTCTTCATCACCTGGCCCACATACTGCTCGCTCCAGCGCTCCGGGCCGCCGTAGATCGAAGAAGTATCGATGTAATTCACACCCAGGTCCAGCGCCCGCTCGATAATCGGCACGGCAACATCGAAGTGGTTCGCCTTCTCCAGCGCAGCCTGCCCACCCAGGCTAAAAATCCCAACCTTATAGCCAGTCTTGCCCAGGTTGCGCGTAGGCATCGCACCCTGCGTCTTGGCGTTCACCGGTAATGCGGGCAGCGTGGCAGCAGAGGCACGCGCCGGCAACACGCCACCAGCCAGCAGCCCAGCGGCCGCTGCGCCGCCAGTCTTAAGAAAGTTACGACGATCGGCGGAGGTAGGTCGTTTCACGCGTGGAATCCTTCCAATTAGCACCAATTCGCTACGCGACCATTGTATCGCTGAAGACAAGCCTCGTGATTTCATTTCCAGGAATGCTTTACGTTCTCAACGGTATACACTTTCGCAAGCGGATCCAGAGCCCAGCTCCAGGCGGCATTCGCAAAATAATCCACGCGAGGACTCATGTCGCGCCTTTTCGCAAATTTCGCCGCTCCACTGGCTATCCTAGCCCTCGGCATCTGTAGCACGGCAACCTCACCAGCCCAGATGCAGATGCCCGCCTGCCACCCGATGCCGGCCAAGACCGACATCATCGCACCCGAATCGCTCCCGCCCCCGCAAAAGCTCACCGGCATAGGCAATCTGCATTTCCCCATCAGCTCCAAGAATGCAGAAACCCAAGCCTGGTTCGACCAGGGCATCAATCTAGTCTTCGACTTCTGGGATTACGAAGCCAACCGCGCCTTCGAGCAGGCCATCCGCATCGACCCCAACTGCGCCATCTGCCACTGGGCCCTCTCCGAATCCCTCGGCATTCACAACCAGGAAGTCCAGGGCTACGCCCACGATGAATTGATGAAGGCCGTTGCGCTCCGCAACCACGCCGACAAACGCGAAAAGATGTATATCGACGCCGCCCAGGCCGAAGCCGGCTCCATCACCGGCAAATACGCTTCGGCAAACAAGGAGGACGATCAAGGCAAGTCCATCCTCCGCCAGATCGTCCGCAAATACCCCAAAGACCTCACCGCCCGCCTGCTCCTCGCCGAATCTCTCCAGGACGGCTACGACCGCGACACCGGCAAAGCCCGCCCAGGCACCGCCGAAATGATCACTATCCTCCAAGGCATCCTCAAGGAAAAGCCCGACGACTCCGCTGCCAACCACCTCTGGATTCACGCCGTCGAAGCCAGCCCCCACCCCGAGCAGGCCCTGCACTCAGCCACTATCCTCGCTGATCTCGCTCCCAGCTCCGGCCACATGACCCACATGCCCGGCCACATCTTCTATCGCACCGGCGACTACCAGCGCGCCCAGGCCTCTTTTGACTTATCGGAATCCGTCGACGAGGCCTACATGAAGACCCAGCACGTCGCTGCGGACGACGACTGGAACTACGTCCACAACCTCATGTACTCCATCGCCAACCTCCTCGAACAAGGCCGCATGACCCAAGCCGCCACAGTCTCAGGCCATCTCGTGGAGGCCCGCGGAGCCCGCGCCTCCACGCTCTATCCGTGGTCCACGCGCGACTCCATCACCCGCCTCAATCCGCTTCTGCCCATCGCCCTTCGCACCGGCGATTGGCCCCACGTCGAGTCGCTCCTCGCAACCGCCAATCCGCCGGCCACACTGCCCAATCTGCAATCGCTCGCCGCCTCGCTCACCGCCTTCGCCCAAGGCATGCAAAGCGTGAGCCGCAAAGACCTGGAAGCCGCGCAAAAACACTCCGCCGAACTAGACGCCCAGCTCTGGCGCATCTCCCAGCAGGTAGACCAGCAAGCCTCCGAAGAAAAAGCAAAGAACGAAAAGGCCAAGAGCGATAAATCGAAAGACCCGGCCAAGCCCGCGAATGAAACCCAGCCAATCGATCCCAACCTGTCGGCCACGCTCAAGAACCTCGCCATCCTCTCTCTCGAACTTCGCGCTGCAATCTTGATCCCAAGCGGAAAGGTCCCCGAAGCAGAAACCCTCTTCACCCAGGCCCGCCGCGAAGAAACCGAGCTAGGCTACCGCGAGCCTCCAGCCTTCATCCAGCCCGTGGCAGAACTGGAAGCCGAGTTCCTCACCTCCGCCCACCAGAATGCCGAAGCTGAAAAAGCCTGGAAGCAAGCCCTCGAAGACCGCCCCAACTCCGGCTTCCCGCTCTACGGCCTCGCCCAACTCGCCGAGCAATCCAGCGACACCGCCAAAACCTCAGCCGCATACGAGCAATTCCTCGCCGCCTGGAAGACCGCCGACCCAGAATCGCCACAAATCCAGCACGCCCAGCAATGGGTAATAGCCCACCCCAACCAATCCCTTGCATCAGCAGCCCAGCCCGCACAGTAGACAATCAAGAAATGCCATCTTAGAAAACAGCGAACGATCGGTA
>Ga0206815_1188_pt1 | contig 14902 bp, 5 predicted proteins | sample Alteio_BWOrgCont_91_FD_152864 | JGI IMG/M metagenome (GOLD analysis project Ga0206815, IMG submission 152864) | Enriched cells from forest soil in Barre Woods Harvard Forest LTER site, Petersham, Massachusetts, United States -... | ecosystem: Environmental > Terrestrial > Soil > Temperate forest > O...
TTTCCGTTTCCATCTGGAAAAATTGGCAAATTTACAGACCCGGGCCCACAGATGCTTCAGTTTTGCCTTGAATGCAGGAGACAGGAGAGTCTCGTCCATTTCGACTGACTGGATGCGGGAACACACGAGCGGCACCAACGTCACAGAGACGCAGAGAGAACTGAGAAGCGCCCAAAACACGGTGAAAGCCAGGTCTGAATACTCCATCTTCACTTCCTCGCTGACAAAATCAAGCGGGGCAAACACAATCACCGTCGTCAACGTAGAAGAAGCGATCGCCAGAGACATTTCCTTGGTGGCCTGAATCGATATCGCTTTCACATCATACGCACGGCCTTCTTTAATGGCGTGCTTTTTCTTCTCCATGATGCTGCAGAGAACGACGATCGAGTCGTCCACCATTCGACCGATCCCCAGGGCCAGTCCCTGTAGGGCCCTGACGTTGAGAGTCACCACGTCCTTGCTGACCATACTCTTGATATACATGGCCGCAAACGTAATCAGAATCGATGTGGGAATAGAGACAAAAACAGCCAGGGTATGCTTCCAGTCCTTCAAAAAAAGCCAGATGATAAAGGCGGTGAGAAACGCTCCGTGTAAGATGGCATCCCGGACGATGCTGATTTGACTCATGATAAACACGGCTTGATTGGTGGTAATGGAAAGTTGAATGTCATGAGGCAAGCGCTGGCGGACTTCTTCGGTCACTTCCTCGATTCTTTTGGCGACTCTCACCGTGTTGGCATTGGTCTCCTTCTGGATATAAATAGAAACCGTGGGCTGACCGTTGAAGTGAGCGTAGGATTCGGCCTCCATATAGTAGTCCCGCACCATCGCGACATCTCTCAGGCGAATGCGGGATCCTTCCTTGGTCACCGCGATACCCAAATCCCTCATGTCATCCAGGGTCTCAAAGGAACCCATGGTGCGCACCAGGTAGGTATCGCGGCCCTTCTCCATCTTTCCAGACAACAAATTCAAGTTATTGTTGCCCAAAGTGGTGATCGCTTCCAGGATTGATATTTTATTGGCTTCTAACTTCGATTTTTCAAACTCGACAAGGATTTTTCTCTCTCGGCCGCCGCCAATTTCTACGTTGGCCACCCCGGGAACGCGCGTCAGCTGAGGCTTCAAGTTATTTTCCACCAAATCTCTCATCGCTTCAGGCGTCCGGTGCGAACTCGTCAAAGCCATAATCATAATCGGCTCGTCATTTTCCTGGTAGTGAGCCACGATAGGCTTCTCAATTTCTTTGGGAAACTGGCCTTTGATTTTTGACAACCTTTCGTTCACATCGAGAGTGACGTCGTTGATGTTGGAGCCCGGCCTGAAAGACAGTGTGACGGTGGCTTTCTCTTTTCTGGAGACAGACTGGATTTCCTCGAGATTTGCCAATGTCCCCATGGCTTCCTCGCAGGGCTTGGTGACAAGAATTTCCACATCTTCCGGAGGCAAGCCGCCGCGGATCCCGATAATGATCGTGATGACGTTGGAGCTGGTGTTGGGCATCAAGTCCACAGGAAGGCCAAAGAGGGCCACAAAACCCATGAGGGCCAGACCCACATAGACCATGCAGATAGCGACGGGACGATTGACGCTGAGTTGAGCCGGAGAAATCCCCCCGGTAGGTTCAGAAAGGTGGGATTCTACAGTAGAAGATAAGGCTTTATCATCAGTTTTTTGATTCACTAGCGATAGGGCATGATTAAAGAATGCCCGGAGTTAACCTCGACAACTTCGATGCTGGTTGAATGGTTATAGTCATACCGCTTCAGCAACTTGGAAACCTCCCCCAAAGAAAGCGGAAGGAGATCCCTGTCTAAACTCATGACCGGCTTCTTTTCAATATTTTTAACTGAGGCATTGGTAGCCCGAAGCATGGTCCCAATCACGCCCGAAGAATTCAAAGATTGGGCTCCCAAAGGATCTGCCACTTTATCGCCAAAAGGCTTGCGGATGATATCCAGCTGAAAAAGAAATCGCCCCTGGGCCTGGTTGCTGATAACCGGATCAAACTGCCCATGGACTTCCCGTATCACGAAATCATTCATCGTGCGGGAGTCCTCCTTAAGGACTCTTTTGAGCTGCTGGGCCGCTACTTTGGCCAAGAAGTCGGGAAAACGCACTTCCTCAGCCCAGGATGTGTCTTCCTTGGCATTCTCGTCTTTCTCGGTTCCGATCGCCAAAAGAAGCACTTTCAAAAAGTCGAGCTCGGTGGGGTCGATGAGAAAACTTTTGCCCTGAATCTCATTTCAATAAGCGTCTGGTCCAAAAACTCCCCGCGTGAAATGTCATCAAGCATGACCCGTTTCACATCCTCAACATATCGCGTGAAAACAAAACTGTTGCTTGGTTCGGCCCGATCCGCCGCCACAACCACAAAAAATTGAATAGGGGCATCTGTGGAAAGACAAACTCGCGAGAGAACCGTCATCGAGTCCCAAACCTTTTTGCCCTCGGCCGAGTCCCCCGACAACAAGACTCCCATCAGGTTATCCACAAGGATCCTCACGATCAGAGTGTTTCCCACCATCTTTACATCTGCATCAATGTCATATTCCTTCTTATTGAGCTTCTGGACCTCGTCCACGATCCTGTCGGCCCGATAAGTGGGTCCGCAGCCCGTTAATAAGGTGCCCATCAAAATGGATGACAACATCAATGCAGACAACCGATGGTTCATGGAATCCCCTATCCTGTCGTTCCTTTCAATTGAGTGGTGCCGAGAGCCGGGACAGGCCGCGGCAGAGCCAGCTTACCCTTCGCCGGCGTCGGCTTCTTGGAACGACGCTCATCAACCCACATATACAACATAGGAATAACGACCAACGTCAACATGGTGGAAACGAACAGACCGCCAAACGTCACTAAAGCCATGGGCTGGGCCAGTTCACTTCCGTGGCTGAGACCCAAAGCCATCGGAAGCACGCCCAAAACAGCTGTCAACATCGTCATTAAAATAGGCCGCACGCGGTGCTTGGCTCCCTCCATGGAAGCCTGCCGCGGAGACAATCCGTCTGCCCTTAAGACGTTAATATGGTCAATAAGAACAATTCCGTTGTTCACCACGATCCCGCCCAACATCACCATCGACAACATAACGACAGCGCTCAGGGGTGTTTTGGTCACTTGAAGGGTGATGGCAACTCCGATAAAAGAAAATGGAACCGTGAACATGATCACGAATGGCTGCCACAATGACTCAAACTGGGCCGCCATAATCATATAGACGAGCGCAACCGCCAGAAGTGTTGTCATGCCCATTCCGCCGAAAGATTCGTCCATGCGCTGGCTTTCGCCAGCCAAGGTAAAAGTATAGTCGGGAACGTGCTTATAGGCCTCCAGAATTTTCTGGACATCCAGGATGGCGTCGCTCATGCCCCTTTGGAAGACTTCGGCCGAGACAACAACGGCCCGCTGCTGATCCAGATGGCTGATTTCGCTGGCTCCGAGGCTCTGCTGGATTGAGGCCACTTCTTCGAGAGGCACCATCATGCCCGAGGGGCTATAGAGTACCAAATGACGTATGTCATCTAAGGAAGTCCGGTCCTCCTCCCTCAACTGAACACGGATGTCGATTTCCTTGCCGGCTTCCTTGAACGTGCTGGCGACCGATCCTTTAATAGCAATCAGGGCATTCTTTGCTATGTCTGACACGGAAAGACCGTAAGAAGAGGCACGGTCCTTATCAATTTTAACGCGGGTTTCTTGAGATGGCAATGCATAGGAAGATTTGACGCTCTGCAAGCCTGGAACGTCCGTCATCTTGCGAACAAGTTCATCGGAAAGTTTTTTGAGCGTCTCGAGTTCAGGTCCTTTGATTTCCACCTCAATCGGGGCTCCGCCGGCCAAAGCTGCACGCAAAGGACTGTCCTGGAGAATGTAGATCAGCTCGGCTCCTTCCATGTCCTGTTCAGCAATCAGGCTCTTGAACTCAGTCAAAACCTCATCCGAAGAACGCTTCCCTGACCGATCAAGGGCCACCACGCATTGAGCCTGATGAGGACCCAGGGCCGCTACTTCTTCGGCATCGTCGCTCGAACCCACGCTGACGGTCACGCTTTTCACCGAACGAAGTCCCATCAGAACATGTTCCGCCCGGGAAGCGACGCGGTCAGTGATCTCCAGACGAGTTCCCACCGGCATATTGACCTGCACAATAAATTGGCCTTGATCCATCTTGGGCATGAACACCTTTTCCTGCTGCATCATGACCAGAACACTGCCCACAAGCATGGCCAGCAACACCATGATCGCGAGAATGCGATTGGAAATAACCCATGCCAAAAGCTTCTCATAGGACCCCAGGCTTTTTTCGAAAGCTTCCTCTGTCAGCCCTGTGGTAAACATTTTCCAGGTTCTGCTAAAGACGCCGGCAATCTCTCCCCCCATCCCCTTCTCCTCGAAAACCGCGCCTTTGGCCCCGGCAGAGCCTGGGACCGGTAGCTGGGCCGCTGGCTTGACGCCTCTGATCATCTGAGCCATCACCTTGGGGGAAAATATCTTCGGCATCGTAATCGGATAAGCCGCCAACCGTGGAATAATGGTCAGCGACACCACCATGGAAGCGAAAGAAGAGAAAGCTGTAACGATAAACAAATCGCGAAATAACTGCTGGGCAACGCCTCCCACAAACAGCAATGGCAGGAGCACGGCGATATTGGTCAGGGTTGAACTCACCATCGAAGCGGCCACTTCGCTTCCTCCTTCGATGGCAGCCTCCTTGGGGGGCTTTCCGAGGACCTTGTTATGCCGAACCACGTTTTCCGCCACAACAATGGCATCGTCCGAGAACTTCCCCATCGACATGCTCAGGGCCGCCAGGGTCATGAAATTCAAAGACATCTTCTGGAAATAAATCATAATGAAGACCAGGAGCAATGATAGGGGAATGGACAGACCGACGTTAAACGCATCCCGGAAACTTCCGAAGAAGAAAAACAATACGATCAAAGCCAGCAAACCACCCGTCAAAGCCTCGTCGCGCATTCCGTTCAAGGATTCCAAAACATATTCCGACTCGTCATAGACGATCTCGGCACCCAAATCTTTGGGAAGAGATAATTTCAATTCGCTGAGTGCTGCCTTAACGCGCTCGGCGACTTCCACTGTATTAACGTCCGCTTGCTTTTGAATTGAGATGGAAACGTTTTCCTGGCCGTTGTAGCGGGCAAAACTCTTCTTCTCCTTCAAACTCTGGACCACCGTGCCGATGGTATTTAAAATAACAATCCGCTGATCTTGGACTTGAGGTTTCTCACGGTTCTTGCTGGAAGGATCGTAGCCCTTCATCTCGCCCATCGGGCCGTCATTGTCCTTCTTGGGATTTTCCACCGATACCACGGTCAGGCCAATGTCAGAGACGTGCTCGTATTCGCCGATCGTTCTGACCAGGTATTCATAGAACTTTCCCTGGGTTGTGCCGGCCGGATAATTGAAATTCGAATCTTTTAACGACTGGACCACCTGGTTCAAAGACAGGTGCTGGGCTTCCACCTGGCCGCGGTCCAATTCCACATGAATCTCTTTTTCCTGGCCGCCGGAAAGGGTGGCAGCCGCCACTCCCTCCACCTTTTCCAATCTCTGCTTGATGACCTGCTTGGCAATCTCGGTAATTTCCACCAAAGGACGCTTCCCGGTAATGCTCAGGATGATCAGGGCATGAGCAAAGGGGTTGACTCTTTTCACAATGGGTTCATCGGACTCTGACGGGAGTTGGCTTTTGATGCGGTCCAATTTTTCCCGGACCGTCAAGTGCGCCAAGCCCATATCGGTTCCGGAAATAAACTCGAGCGTTACCACGGAAATTCCCTCTTTGGAGATCGAACGGACGCGCTTCAAATTGGGCACGGTGCCGATGGATTCTTCCAAAGGCTTGGTAATTAAATTTTCAATTTCTTCCGGGGCCGCGTTCGCATATTTGGATATGACATTGAGTTGAGGAAGGGAAACGTTCGGGAAAAGCTCGCGGGGCATCAGGACCCAAGCAATAATTCCAAACATGGCAATACCAATGTAGACCATGCTTGAAAATACGGGCCGTTTAACGAAAAGTGTGATTATCCAGTTCATTTATTTAAGGACGTGTATTCAAAGCTTAAGGCGCCCTGCCTTAAGGACCCCTGAACAAGTTGTAAAATTCTTGTAAATATTTCGTAACAGTTACCTACCCCATTTCTCTACCATGGATACCCCCTATCTTCAAGGTCAATCGCCATTTTTCGTGATTTCTTAAAGAATGTCCTTCCAACGAACACGAGAAAGAATATTGGCAACAGAGAAGAATCCGGTGGGCATGAAAACGAACTGTTTTATCAGATCGTTTTTAAAATCGGAGGGAAGTTGGAGAAGAATTCGAAGGATGCGGGAAAGGTCGGGAAGAGCTAAGGCTTAAAAATTAACTAGGAGATCCGGCGAGGATTCCGGAGAAATGGTTTCCCGGGCTCACTCAGCAAAGGCGTGTAGTAATAATCCGCTCCTTCAAAAAAATAGTGTGTTGCCTGACTGTGCCTGGAACGTGACTTATCCTTCTGGGGTGCGCCGCCATGAATCAGGTTCGAGGCCCAAACCACCGCCTGCCCCTTCTTGATCAAGCTATACTTGGGCTCGAGCCTTTCACGCGCGATCACCTCCAGTATCAGCTTGACGACTGGAGCGGAATCCAAGCTGGGGGCCACTCCCACATCAGCCAAGGTATATTCGGGCAGCTTGTGGCTTTTGGGATAAAAGGCAAGGGGGCCGTTATTTTCATCAATATCTTCCAACGCCACCCAGACTCCTGCCATTAAACCCGACGGCTTGCTATTGAAGTGGACGGTATCGGAATGGGCAGGTTGTTCAGTTCCCACGGGAAAGTTGAGCGTCTGGAACGGAAGAGGTTTGCGCCCATAAAGCTCAGCTAAGACAGCGAGCACCTTGGGATGAGCCGCCAAAGCCCGAACAGAAGGGCATGCTTCCCAAGCGTCGAGCTTGCGCACCGACTTAAATCCTGCCGCCGGACTCCAGTCTCCATATTGCGTGGACATCTCCTGGACGACCCCTTCCAGAAGGGAAGGAGAAACGCCGGTATCAATAATTAAATACCCTTCATCACGATAGAACCGCTTGTCGCTTTCCGAGACAATTCTCTCGCGGGGCGACCCGCTTAAGCGATTTCGCAATTTTCTGAAGCTTTCAATAATCATGAGGCCCCAGCCCGGCAAGAACTGACTCTCACCGCAGATGATTTCCAAACCGACAACCTAAAAGGCATAGAACCCCCTAAGTCAATATGAAATGGTGGAGGTGGCGGGAATCGAACCCGCGTCCGATGGCGTGTTAGCAGAACCCCTACAAGCTTAGCCTAGGCTTGTTCTCGCAACCAGGTTGTCCCTAGACAGAACCGCCCGGTCGCCAGCTCCGTTGTGTGTCGGCCGCCCTGACGAAGCGCGCCAGACGACCCAAGCCTGCTATTGACGTCCAGACCCCACGAGCAGACGTAGTGGGCTGGGCGTGCCGCTAATTAAGCAGCAAGAGCCAACGGTGTGTTGGCAGTTCTAGTTTGGTCGGCTTTTAGCGAAGCTCTGACCAACTTCGGCTTGCGATTCTTGCCCACTTACACCAACGTCGAACCCAGTTCACCCCCAAAAAACATCACCGTCTCCTTCTAAAAAAATCTCTGATGAGCAGACCGCATTCATCCCCCAGAACCCCGGAAGTCAGCTGGGGGCGATGATTAAGCTTTTTGCTGGGAATGACCCTGAATACTGAGCCGCAAGCTCCTGTCTTAGGATCCTTGGCGCCGTAAACAACTCGGGCCACCCGCGCCAGCACGATCGCCCCCGCACACATTGCGCAGGGCTCGATTGTCGAATAAAGAACGGTTCCGCTGATGCGTTCGTTATTGAGCCGCCGGGCTGCCTTTTGAATGGCAAGCACTTCAGCATGAGCCGCCGGGTTTTTTTCCCGGCGAATCCGGTTTCCGGCGCGGCCGATAATCCGTCCATTGGAAACGATGAGGCATCCAACCGGGACCTCATCGGCCTCTCCGGCTCGACGTGCCAGAACCAGCGCTTCCCTCATATAAGAGACATCTTCAGGGAATCGGCGTGACATCGATTTTATTTTACCATTTAGAATCATTCTGGCACCTCTTAAGTGCAGATCCCACCCAAAGCAAATACCATTTTTAACCGCACCGAGAGTCTATTTTTGAGAGGGCGCGTTTGAATCAATCCAATGCTCGCTGCATTGTCACAGGCGGGAATTAAAAGGGGATGCGAATTGAAAGGACAGGATCGACAGAAAAAAACTTGCGCCCTACAGGATTCGAACCTGTGACCTTTTGCTTCGTAGGCAAACGCTCTTCCAGCTGAGCTAAGGGCGCTTCAAATTGGTTTTTCAGATTGTTTTTTGACGGCTCAGACTTGGATACCCAATCTATCTTACAGTCTTCGGTTGGCCTCCAGGATTATACGAAGTTCCGAGCCATTCCGCATCTTCCTGACGAGAAAAACGTCAAACCTTTGCCATTTGGTTCTGGAGAAAATGCTGTGAATTGATTGGGAGGCAGTTTGAGCCAGCAGGCGGGCAGATTGACGGCAGGGCCATCTAAGGAGATCATAAAACCGGATACTCACTTATCTTGAGCCAACTCCAACCGAACTCTGAAGACAAATCGTGACAGTCGACCCCGGCTGCCCATGACCCAAGACCCCAGGGATACTCCTTACGCTTGGACCATCACCCGGAGCGTCTCGTCCATCATGGTCTTCCAGTGAGTCCCGTCCACCAGGGGCAAATCCTTGAAACCCCAGTCAACCACCGGACCGCTGTTGTAAACCTTCTCCACGTCTTTGACGAAGCTTTCGGCAACCTGTGGATTAGGGAAAAGGACTTGAGTGGCCTCAAGGATGGTTCCCCGGTCATCCGGTCGGTGTGAAGAAAGGAAGAAGAGCACGAGCAAGAGGGCTGCATAGCGGAAGCTCCCGTCTTTCCCTGTTCCAGCCAGGCCGGACTGGATCCGGATCCTATTATTCAGGGCCTTCTGTTCTTCTGCGCTAAATCCCATCTCCACCTGTCTGCCGGAACGTCCCGTATAGATATCGTAATAGGCATCCGTGCCTTTGAGCGCCGGGAACCTCTCTTCAATCGAGAGGACCCAGGCTTTCACATTGAGAATTGCCTCAGGACTCCTCACCAGGAAGTTGCGACTCTGGGGGAACCCGGAACGGGCAAGGAAATCTCTCAGGGCTTCCTCTGTCACATCCTCCATCTGGGGCAGAACATAGACCATCTGGAGGTCTTTGAATCGGCCTTCCTGAGTCTTTGAATCGGTCAGAAACAGGGAAAGGTCTCTGGGAAAATCCTTGAACTTTGAATCAAGAATAAGGTTTCCGTCCTCGTCAGTCCTCACCACGCCGGTCAGATCAATGGTCTTGACCAGATGCTCGACTCCGGTCAGAGAACGCTCCATCGCCGCTCCCCAATCCCGACGGAAGGCTTCAGGCAGCTGAGATTCGGAAGGAGCAAAGCTTCCGTCATCCATTCCGTAAAGCTTCAGGGACAGCTGGGAGCTTGCGACAATGCCAAAAGCTCCTGAAGGATCTTCCTGGGCAGGAGCGTCTTCAGAAACTGCTGTCGTCCCCTTCGAAGTCTTTGTGTCTGTCTGATTTCTTTGCGCCATGGCGAAACCTAAGTGGAAAAAGGCTCCCAGCAGGACAAGAATCGAAAGCAGGTAACCGTAGAGTTTTCCGGCAACTCCCTCGTAAGCCGCCTCCACCGCTTCAGGAATGCCTTGGCGAGAGAAGAGGTTGGCAATCTGGGCTTCAATAGCCTGCGCTTCTTTCTCATGGGAATTCAAGGCTTGCGGAGATTCGTTCTGGGTGACATGAATCCCTTCATGAAGGAAAATGGACTCGAGAAGTTCACGGTCTGCCGCCATCGCCTGGGCCAGGGTTCTTCCCTTGAGCAGATAATAGACTCTCAAAGTATTGGCATAGACAACCTGCCCCCGAACATAGGCGAGCGGGGCCATCTGGCCCGGGTTATGAGCGGTATCTTCAGCAGAAGAAAGAAGAGTAAATCCCTGTGAAGAAGCATACTGTTTCAGTTCGCTCTCCAACCCTCTGAGAGTTTCCTCGGAAGGACCCCCGGTCAATCTGGACAGATAAGCAAGAACAGCGCTTCGGGCCAGGGCATAGGATTGGGCAAAGAGAAAGCGGCTGGCCACGGCAGCCTTGAGAGTATGACGGGTCAGGACCGCCACCACGGCCGACAAAAGAAATGTCAGTAAAGAAAGCGCCGGCAAGAGAATGTCTGAAGTTCCGCTCAGAACCCCTGAGGCAATGCCCAGAAGACCCGCCATCATTCCCAAGTGGGAGGCCATACTGAAGAACCACGGCAAACCGTAACTCAGAGCGGCCTTGAGAGAACCTTTAAAAGAAACAGGGTCTTTCTTTTCCGGAACCCGGGGAATAATCCGCGTATCAATGGAGGAAGGGATGACTTCTCCAGTCTGCGGATTGATCCTTCTTTCATTGGGGTCTGCGGGATAGGTGAAGATCTCGATACGGCCATCCTTGTAGGTCTTCTGGAGAAGCAAAGTGTTCGGATCGGCCAGGGTGGGAATACTATAGCGGGCCCGGAATTCGACTCCCACTTTGGGTTTCACGTCGAATTCACCGGGACGGCCAAAGACAGGGGTTGTTGTTGAGCTAGGCGTTAAAGATCCAAAATCCAGAAGCCTTCCGACGACTGAGGTAAAGGTATCCATAGTGAACTTGCGCTCTCCCAGAGGAACCCACTCCTCTAGAAGCGTTTCCCCTCTGTAGCCGGGGGTCGTTCGAATAAAGAATAGCTTGCCTTGAATCTCGTCTTCCGGATACAAAGGAAGTGATGTCTTCGTCAAGAGTTGCGGCAGAGTTTTTCCCTTCTTCAAGACTGAGATGTCACCGCGGATCTCCCCCACTTTCTCACCGGCGAAATCAAGAATAATAAAATAAGGCTGTCCGCTCCCGTAAGTGACGCGGAGCCAGGTATTTCCGCTGCCGTCATAAATTTCTTTTCCTTCGGCGGTCTCAAACACGGGCTCATAGGTCTTGCCTTGTTCCGATGCAGGAATGCCCAGAGGAGACGCAAATTGTCCAAGAACATTACGCAAAGTAGGGGGAACGGTATTGCGATCTCCTTTCTCCAACCACTCGAGGTATTGGCGATAACGGGTGGCTTCAGGGGCTCCGCGGAAAATGGAGTGCGAACCCATCCCTGCCATATGCACTCCTTTCGGATCGGCCTTGTCATCCCAGCTGGCTGTTTTCACCAGCTTCCTGAAGTCGGCAATCATCCGCATCTTGGCAGGTCCATTCGGCATGCTGCGAATCAGATCCTTCATCTCCTGGACCCTCATCTCAAGACGATCCATGATGTATTCAAAATCGTTCAAACGAATTTTGACTCCATCCAAGCCGGCTCCCGTTGTCTGGGCCAGCTTGATCTCCTGGAGTCGCGCATTAATTTGTGCCAAATCATCCAATCCAGGTTGAATCACCGTTGCCTGCACCGCAGCGTTCAAAGGAGGCAGGCCGATCAAGGAAAGAGGGATCCCTCTCAGCAGCAACTGATCCCGGCGATCGGTCAAGGCGGCTTCTTCGTCAGCTAACTGATGCAAGGCCGCCCGCGCTTTCCAATAGGATCCTTTCAATGATTTGGCTTGGTCTGCGTCCGGTTCCCGGCTGATCTTCTGAGCAAGTGCTCTGAGGTAAGGATAGTCATCGCGCCTCTCGCCTATCGGACGGATATCAGCCTGCCCCGCCCGACCGCCCCTCAAATAGGTTTGTCGAAGCCTCTCGGCCGCCTGGCGACCCCGCGGAGTGCTGGTATCGATGGTTTCGATCATCTGCTGGGCTCCCAAAATGTCCCAGGGTCTCTGCGCCGCAAGATTGAGCGAACTTCCGGCCAAGTTTGGATTACCGGGTGCCATCCAATTCTGCAGGCAAAGCTCAACCATGGCGATAAATCCGGGATCATCGCTCGCCTGCGGTCTCAAAATACAACGACCCAGAGTAAACTCCCTGGGATCTTCATTGAAATCCCTTCCCAATTCCATGCCCGACATATAGCCCAACAACATCCGATAAGCGAATTGCCAACGATACATTTGGCCTGGACCATTTTGATATTTAGGACCCAAGAAACCGATTTCGCTGGTGTGTAAATCACTCACTCGGCCCGTCCAAACGCGCGAATCATAGATACCGTACTTTGATGAATCCGCCCCATACGCCCAGGCATAGTAATAACCGTCGGTGTCCTGGAAGACGTCATAATAGAGAAAGTATGGACGCCACTGTTCGCGATGTGCCATCAAATGTGAGTATTCTTTCCTATCGATCCTTATCTTATTCAGAATCAGGGGCATGACCAGGTAATCGTTTGTTTCGATATGGATGACGTTGTTGTGTATAGAGGCATTGCGATAGAACCGAATCACTTTGGCGCCCTGAGGAACAGAACCCGAAAATCTTTGGCTGGCGTAGACTTTCATCTCGCCGGTGAGAGGATTAATGGTAATTAAGTCCACGTGATGATATTGGGCAAGGGTCCTGGCCGCTTCGGACAAACTGATCGCCCTTCCCTCATTTTTCATCGCCAGCTTTAAGTTTCCGCTCGGAACATCGTACGGAAAGAATCTTGCAGGCTCTGTGGCGGCCGGCGCCGGTTCCACCAATTCCCCTGGCCCCATCTTCAAGTCTCTGAGAACACCGGCAATCTCGTTCAACGCCTGCGTCCCCACGATACCCCAGAGATTGTCATCGCCCTTCCATTGCTCTGAATTCCATTCAAAAAATGTATAGAAGGGTGCGGCCGAGGTGGCCCCGGCTTTGGTGACCGTCAATGCCTGGGCAATTTCTTTCATCTCCTGGGCCCTGGCTAGAGGATCTCCCACATCAGAAACTCCCACCTCTGCGATACCGACCATTTTAGGCGCGAAAAGCTTTCTCAGTTCCATCAACCGCTCGACAATAGCAGGGCCCTTGCGTCCGTAAATCGTAATGTTGACCCCATCGACAAATTCCAACGCCTTGATGGAGCGGATGTCAGACTCCGTGAGTTCATTTGAGACAACAAGGAACACGGGGTGATGCGGATCGGCCTCTTTAAGAGCCGCGGCGACTCTGTCAATCTGAAGATAAGTCTGGCTGTTTGTGCCTTTTTTCAGATTGATTTCATTCCAACCATCATACGCCAGAAGGCCCGGATTTCCTTTGAATGTATCAGCAACCAACTTTGCCTGTTCAGGCGTTGGGTCATACATTCCTGCGATAAACATGATGCCGTGTTCCTCATAGGCCCATTGGAAAAGGCGGTTGAGCATCGCCAGATCCTGCGGCGTCGTACCCGCTAAGTTGTAAGTCCGGATAAATTTAACGCCCTTCTGGGCCATCAGTTGAGCGTCCCCTTTGGCAGGCACTCCCCTGACGCTCTGGGCCAATTGAGCCAAATCGGGCCATCTTTTGGCATCGATCCCGACCCCGCGAGGAGGAAGCAAAGCCTTGAAGGCGTGCGATTGATACCCTTTCTCAAAATCGGTGACATGCATACCGCTCCACATGGGTGAATACGCCATCCCTCCCACGCCAGACCACTGCTGACCATGAACGTTCAGTGCGGTAACAACACCCTGGTCGTCCCGGACCATGCTCACCTGGTTGAGGTCGACTGTCTGATTCCGCTCCTCTGACTCCAAAAGGCGCCGGGCAATCACGAGCCGAGCCTCGATGTCCTGGGCTTGACCCTGCAATTCCCCTATCAGGCTTTCCAGCCGCGCCACTTCTGCGCGCGTTTTCAATATGGCCGGATCAGTCTCAACGGCATTTTTTACCCGGTCTTCAAATTTTGCAATAGTTCCCATTCCCAAGAAAACCGGTGCTCCATCCAAAACGTAAGACCCCAGCGCCGGATCGAACCTGATCCGATCAACATCGCTTTTCTGGATTCTTGGAGAATCCCAGTAGAGTTTTCCGTCGCCCGCCAGTCTCGCGCCTTCGAAATACATCGCGTCCCACAAACGGTCATAGACTGTCTGGCCTCCTCCGCGGGTATAGCGCATCGCCTGGGAAATGAGGTTGCTCGCATTCTCTCTCTCCCAAGCCAGTCGCTTCATTTCGCGCGTGCTCGTCATTTGATCTTCGGTACGCTTGGCTTGGGCGCGCGCCTCTTTTAGCTGCGACCTAGCCGTTTCCATCTGAGCGCTGAGCCCGCTTGTCTGCTGAGTCAGCTTCTCGACCTTCGCTCGACGCTCGGCAAGAGACTGAGCCATTTCCTTTTTCAGCTGGGCTTCTCGTGCCTGGAGGGCGGCCGGAGTCGCAGGGACTCTTTTTGCCGCCTTTTCTGGAGCTTTCTCTTTTTTGTCGGGCTGTCCCGGCGCTAGAAGCATCTTGGCCAATTCCTCCTGGGCCGCAATGTTGTCCTCAAGATTTTTTCCCGCCGCGCCGGGCTGCTCTCCTTCCACGCTCACAACAGCGGCTGTCTGAAAACCGAAGAACTGGGCAACTCTGTTAAATAAGGGGCTCACCACAAAAATACCTGCCAGTATAAGCAGCAGGGCAGCTATCAATCCAAAGCGGCGCGGCGCTCTGGGCCACCCAGACCGGCCCAAGGCTTTGACTGTGGCAACCACCGTTTTTTCTGGAACGGAACTCAACGAAGTCACTATTGAAATCAACTGCTGGTAAACCGGGTCATTCTTATATTGGGGGTCTACGCTCATCATGTAGTTAATCACGGCTTGATAAAGATCCGGCATCAACCTGGAAAAACCGCCGACAAGCCAAATGGTGCTCTCCTGAACCTTGGGTCCCCGGACTCCTTTCAACTGAGCATAAATCTCTTTGAGTAAAGCTTCGTCCGACGAACTCAGAAC
>Ga0206815_1189_pt1 | contig 14823 bp, 10 predicted proteins | sample Alteio_BWOrgCont_91_FD_152864 | JGI IMG/M metagenome (GOLD analysis project Ga0206815, IMG submission 152864) | Enriched cells from forest soil in Barre Woods Harvard Forest LTER site, Petersham, Massachusetts, United States -... | ecosystem: Environmental > Terrestrial > Soil > Temperate forest >...
GAAAAATGGAAATGAGCAGCGTGACCTCGACATCGTGAATTGAGGCGCGGATCGTGGTGGTCCGGTCCACGACGACCCCGATCCGAATGGCGGGCGGGATCGATGCCTGCAGCTGGGGCAGGACCCCCAGGACCCGGTCCACAGTTTCGATGATATTGGCACCAGGCTGGCGAAAGATAATGAGAAGAACGGCCGGCTTCTGGCCGTCTAAGCCCGCATTGCGAAGGTCTTCCACTGAATCCCGCACGTCACCCAGGTCGGAGAGGCGAATCGCGGTCCCGTTGTGGGTGGTGACTATCAAAGGCTTGTACTGGTCAGCCTTGAGCAATTGATCGGTGGCACTCAGCTGCATCGCCGTATGATCATCGGCCAGCTCTCCTTTGGGGCTGTTGGCGTTGGCCGCTGCAAGTGCAGTGCGGATCTGATCAGTGCCAATGCCGTAGTGATTGACAGCGGCGGGGTTCAGCTCTACCCGCACAGCAGGCAGAGAGCTTCCACCCACACTGACTTGGCCCACTCCATTGATCTGGGCAATTTTTTGCTGGAGGATGGAGGACGCCGCATCATACATGCGGGCTTGGCCGTATATGTCGGAGGTGAGCGAGAGGATTAAGACGGGAGCGTCCGACGGATTCACCTTGCGGTAGGTGGGATTGCTGGGGAGATTGGCCGGCAGGTTTCCGCGCGCCGCGTTGATCGCCGCTTGAACGTCCCTGGCAGCGGCATCCCCATTGCGGGAGAGGTCGAATTGGAGAACGATGCTGGTGGTTCCCAGATAGCTGCTGGAAGTCATCTCAGTGACGCTTGCGATGCGTCCGAACTGCCGTTCCAGCGGGGTGGCCACAGAGGAAGCCATCGTTTCGGGGCTGGCTCCGGGGAGCGAGGCCGATACTTGAACTGTCGGGAAATCTACCTGAGGCAGGGGCGAGACGGGCAGGAGCCGGAAGGCGATGATGCCCGAGAGCGCTATTGCGAGCGTCAAGAGGGAAGTCCCGACAGGCCGGTGGATGAACGGCTCTGAAAAATTCATGCGGAGTGCCGCTTGCTCAAGACCCACCGGTTCAATTTGTCAAATTGGAGATAGATGACCGGTGTCGTGAACAGTGTCAGCAACTGGCTGATCAGAAGACCTCCGATGATCGTGATGCCCAGCGGACGCCTGAGCTCGGAGCCGGTGCCTGAACCCAGGGCCAGCGGAACGGCCCCGAGTAAAGCTGCCATGGTGGTCATCATGATCGGACGGAACCGCAGAAGCGAGGCTTGATAGATTGCTTCGTCCGGTGTTTTCTTCTCATTTCTTTCCGCCTCAATGGCAAAGTCGATCATCATGATGGCGTTTTTCTTCACAATCCCAATCAAAAGAATGATGCCGATGAGCGCCACGACCCCCAAATCCTGACGAAAGAGTATCAGCGCCAGGATGGCTCCGACGCCCGCCGAGGGCAGGGTCGAAAGGATAGTGATCGGATGAATATAGCTTTCATAAAGGATGCCCAGAACGATATACACCGTGACGATCGCCGCCAAAATGAGAGGGAGTTCATTGGCGAGGGACGCTTCAAATGCCTGAGCTGTTCCTTGAAAACTGGCTTCGATGCTGGCCGGCATTCCCAATTCCTTGGTGGCTTTGCGGATGGTATCGACCGCGTGGCCAAGGGAAGCACGCGGCGCCAAATTAAAAGAGAGTGTCACGGCCGGGAATTGACTTTGGTGGTTGACCGCCAGCGGAACAGAAATGACCTCCGCCCGGACGATCGCGTTCAGGGGAACCTGACGGCCAGAAGGTGTCGGGACATAGATATCCCGGAGTGCCTCCAGGTGCTGCTGCCACTTCGGGCTGGCTTCGAGGACCACGTGGTACTGATTCAGCTGGGTAAATATGGTTGAGACCTGGCGCTGGCCGAACGCGTCATAGAGCACGTTGTCGATCACCTGCGGGGTGATGCCAAGCTCGGAAGCCGTGTCGCGATCGATATTGAGTAAAAGACCCAGTCCGTCATTCTGCTGGTCGCTGGCCACGTCCTGCAGATCGGGGAGGGAAGCCAATTTTTGTTCCAGCTTTGGCGCCCAGGCATTCAACTCCCGGGGGTCGGGCCCTTCAACGGTGTACTGATACTGGGTGCGGCTGACGCGGTTCTCCACGCTTAAATCTTGTACCGGTTGCATATACAGAGTGATCCCCGCGACTTCTGCGAGCTTCGGTTGAAGTCGGCGAATGATTTCCGAGGCGTTCGCGTCACGCTTCTCCAAAGGCCTGAGGGTGATCTGGATTCGTCCGCTGTTGGGGGTGGTGTTGGTTCCATCCACGCCGATGAAGGAGGACAGGCTTTCGACGGCCGGGTCTTGAAGGATTACTTTGGTCAGTTCTTGCTGACGGCGAGCCATGTCGACGAATGAAATGGATTGCGGTGCATCCGAAATACCAAGGATGACGCCCGTATCCTGGACGGGAAAGAAGCCTTTGGGAACGATCAAAAACAAGAGGAAAGTGAGCACCATCGTTCCGATGGCAACCCAGATTGTTTCCTTCTGGTGCCTGAGAACAAACTTCAGGATCTCTCCGTAACGATGGATCACGCGGTTGAAAAAATCTTCTGAAAGGCGGTAGAAGCGGCCCTGCTCAGATTCCGGCTTGTGGCGAAGAATCTTGGAGGCCATCATGGGGGTGAGTGTCAGCGAGACGATGGCCGACATAATAATAGTCACTGACAGGGTCACCGCAAACTCGCGGAAGAGCCGGCCCACGATGTCGCCCATGAAAAGGAGCGGGATGAGCACCGCGATCAATGACACCGTCAGCGACACGATCGTAAAACCGATTTCGCTCGATCCCTTGAGCGCCGCTTCGAGGGCGTTGTCGCCTTTTTCGATGTAGCGCTCAATATTTTCGACCATGACGATGGCGTCATCGACGACAAACCCCGTCGAAATAGTGAGCGCCATGAGCGAGAGGTTGTCGAGGCTGTAGCCAAGGATATACATGACGCCGAAGGTTCCGACGAGCGAAAGAGGGACAGCCACGCCAGGGATCACCGTCGCCGAGAAATTTCTCAAAAAGACATAGATGACGGCCACCACCAGGACAATCGTCAAAAGAAGCTCAAACTCAACATCCGCCACCGAGGCGCGAATGGTCGTGGTTCGGTCTGAGACCACGGAGACATGGACCGCGGAGGGGAGCGATGCCTGGAGTCTGGGGAGAACAGCGAGGATCCGGTCGACCAGGCCGATGATATTGGTCCCGGGCTGGCGCTGGATGTTCAGGAGCACGGCCGGTGTGGTGTTGACCCAGGCGGCCTGTTTGACGTTTTCCGCATCATCGAGCACCGTGGCCACGTTCGAGAGCCGGATGGGCGCGCCGTTCCGGTAGGCAATCACGATGGGGGAATACTCCTGGGCCGAGAGGAGCTGGTCATTGGCGCCGATGGTCCAGGACTGCTGGGGGCCGTCAAACGTTCCCTTGGCTTGGTCGACGTTGGCTTGGCCGAGTGCGATGCGCAAGTCTTCGAGGCTGATTCCATAAGAGGCCAACGCGGTCGGGTTGGCCTGCACGCGAACGGCCGGTCGCTGGCCGCCGCTGATGCTGACAAACCCCACGCCGGGGAGCTGAGAAATCTTTTGCGCCAGACGAGTGTCGGCCAGTTCCTCCACTTGAGGCAGGGGGAGGATGTCTGAGGTCAAAGCCAGCGTCAGGATCGGCGTGTCGGCCGGGTTCGTCTTACTGTAGATCGGAGGATTGGGGAGATCTTTGGGGAGATAGGTCGAGGCCGCGTTGATAGCGGCTTGAACTTCCTGTTCGGCGACGTCGAGACTTAACGTGAGGGAAAACTGGAGTGTAATGATGGAACTGCCGAAAGAACTGGCCGAGGTCATTTGGCTCAGGCCCGGCATCTGCCCGAACTGGCGCTCCAGGGGGCCTGTGACGGAAGAGGCCATGACGTCCGGGCTTGCACCCGGATAGAACGTCTGGACCTGGATCGTAGGATAGTCTACTTGCGGAAGGGCCGAGACCGGCAATTGACGAAAAGCAACGACTCCAACCAACACCACTCCGGCCATCAGGAGCGAGGTGGCCACCGGCCGGAGAATAAAGATGCGTGACGGGTTCACGCGCCGGACGCCTTTTTGCCCTTTTTGGGCGGCCCACCCCCCTGAGTAGAATCACTGGGTGGCGGCACGACCACGAGCGTGCCGGCCTGGAGCTTGTCGGCTCCATCGGTCACGACGTTCTCGCCCGCGTTGACGCCGCTGTCAATGGAGACATTGTCACCCTCGGTGACGCCCACCTTGACCAAACGTAAGTCGGCAGCGCCATCGGTCACCACGAACACGAAGGTTCCCTGGGAGCCGCGCTGGACGGCCACTCCGGGAATGATCACCTGATCATGCCGGATCTCAAGCAAAAGCCGGGCGTTGACGAATTGGTTGGGGAAAAGCGTGCCTGTCGTGTTGTCAAAAACTGCCTTTAACCGGAGGGTGCCGGTGTTGGGATCAATCTGATTGTCCATGCTCAGTAAATGACCCGTTTCCAATTTCAGCGTTTTGTCACGGTTGTAGGCCTCAACCGGCAATGTCGCCCCGCTATGAAGCTTGGCCAGGACGGGCGGAAGGCTGTCTTCCGGCAAAGTAAAGAGGACGGTGATGGGTTGCAGCTGGGTGATGACCAGGAGACCATTGGGGTCAGTGGCGTGCACGAGGTTCCCGGGATCAACCAGACGCAGTCCGATCCGGCCGCTGATCGGGGCGGTGATTCGGGCGTAATCGAGTTGGAGTTGGGCCGCTTCTACGCCTGCCTGATCGGTCTTCACGATCCCTTCGTCTTGCGCGACGGTCGCGGTCTGCGTGTCGAGTTGTTGGCGCGGGATGGCGCCGTTGGTGATCAGGGTTTTGTAGCGTTCCAGATCAACGCGGGCGTTATCCAGGAGGGCCTGATCTTTGGCCAGCTGACCCTGGGCTTGGTCAAATTGCGCCTGGAAGGGACGCGGGTCGATTTGGACCAGGAGGTCCCCTTGATGGACGTACTGTCCCTCGCGAAAGGGCACCGACATCAACTGGCCATCCACCCGGCTGTGAACGGTGACAGTGTAGAAGGCGGTGACTGATCCCAGACCGTCCAAATAGACCGGGATGTCCCCTTTGCGAGCCGTCATAACAGCCACCGGAATCGGCGGTGCTTTGCCGCCCTTTTTGCTGCTGGAGCTGAAGAGGCATCCGCGCAGGATGAGAAACAAAACGAGGGCCAGGCCCACCAGAATGGCCCGCCGCACATTGGGTTTAAGCCGCTCCCACCGGGACCGAAGTTTGTGCCGGTAGGGTTCCGATTGTTGCCAATAATTCTGTCCTTTGGAGACGAACTTATTGACGTTTTCTTTCAGGGTAAATGAGTTCAATGGCATTCTGTCAGCTTAAGATAATCCGAGATGGATGAGCCGGGAAAAAAGTATCAGAAATCTGGACCCCCCTAAATAGTCGAATTGAGATAGAAGATTTTACAAAGTCTGGAGAACGGAAAATGCCAGAAAGAATTGGCGATGAAGATTTCTGATATTGGGAATGTCGTTCCTTCCTCAGTTTTATTGACATCTGGTTAGATCCAGGCGTTCTCCCACGACATGAACTGAATGGCCCATTTCTACCAAGCGCTGGGCATGCTGGAGAACGGTATTTTTTGTGCCGTTGAGTCCCTGTGCTTTGCGGCAAATGATGGCGATTCGTAGGGGGCTGTGGCTGGGTTTTTTCCTGTCTGGAAGGGAGCTGTGAAATTGGTGGATGTCGCTATCGGTTTTCATTTCATGAAAGAAAATAGAAAACCCGTGGTTTTAATAGCCACAAAACGTCTTCGTATTCCCTTTATTCTTAGACGCCCATGCCGTCAAAAAGTGTCACTGCTTTTGAGTGGAAATGACTTTCATGGAGACACGGAGGGCCAATTGTCGGGCCCAGTCTTGCGTTATTAAGACCGGGAAGTTTCCCAGGACCTTCTCTGCTCATTTCTCTTCATTGGATAAGCCGGCAGGGTGAATAGTGAGGCGATGGAATCAGGCTGGGTTCCTGGCTTTGAGGATAAAGTCGGGGGTCCACCAGAAGGTTTCTTTCGCCAGAAAGCGGCCCAGCGGGAATTCCGTGTAGGGATGGTCATCGGTGACGGGAGGATATTTCAGAGCCACTTCCTTCAGTTGGTCTTCGGAAAGAACCAGGCCCTCTTGCAGGTAATCGGGAGTCAGCCAGGGAGCGATCTTATTGAGGTGCCTGGCTTGGATTCTTTCTGCCAGCATGCCGACCGACGATTCCAGGGGATTTGACGACCCCATCAGGAACATTCCTCCCAGTTTTGGAAGAGTCCAGACGCGGACGTGAGGAAAGAGTTCCTCGAAGTTTCTGGCGATCATCCAGAAGTCGCTTTCAAAGCAGGGCAGGGGAACCCACAGGCACATCAGGCCGGATTCATTGAGCCTGGCCTTGCACAGAGCCAGAAATTCATAGCTGTAGAGATTGACGGTGCCTGCGCTAAAAATAGGCGGTGATGCATCAACGATGATGGCATCGTAGCGATCTTTGGAGTTAAGAACATAATGGCGGCCGTCATCATTGAAAATTCTTGCTCCCGGATGATTGAGGTAGTGAGCGGAATCCGGCGTCATGACTTGAAAACTATTAATGACGTCGGGAACCAGCTCGACCGCATCGACTTTTCCCACATGATCGACTGCGGCGTGGAATGTGTTCCCCGCGCCGAAGCAGATGACAAGGGCGCTCGCCGGGTGCGGATGGAGCAGGAGGGGCAGGTGGGCCATCAGCTCGCCCCCGCCGTCCCTGGCAGAAACAGCGATGCCGTTGACCAGGAGTGCTCGCTTATCGTCAGAGTAGCGGTGGTAGACTGACACGGTGGCTTCAGCTCCTTCGCGGTGAAAAATGAAGGCGGCAGGCCCCATCGGGGCCAGACGTTGAGTGAGAATCTCAAGAAAGATTTTGTGATGACTGGGGATCGCTTCGATGACAAAGAAACTGGAGGCAAGGACGCCGATTGCGACGAGCCTGCGTGCGAAGGCTCCTTCCCGGGCGAGCGTCACCACTCCGATCAGAAGATTCAGGAGACTCACCAGACAGCAGGCGCCTTGGGTTCCCAGCCAGGGGATCAAATAAAAACCTGTTAGAAGAGAACCGACCACTCCCCCCACGGTGTTCCATCCATAGAGTGCTCCAACAGCCCGTCCCACCCCTGCTTTGGGGGCTTCTTGGCTCAAGGCGCGCCCCAGAAGGGGGAATATGACCCCGAGGATGATTGTTAATGGCAGGATCACCAGGATCGCCATGAGGAATAAGCGGGGAAAATCGCTGGCGGCTGTGAGAGGAGAGTAAAGGTAGAGCGGGTTCGAGGCTTGGATTCCGAGCGCCCTGAAGATCCAAAGGCTGCCAATGCCCAGGCCGCCCAGCAACATTTCAAATCCCCCGATCAACGTTCCCGGGGATGCGTACTTTCTCTTCCATTGTCCGGCCCAGAGGCTTCCCAGGGCAATGCCGGTGAGGTAAATGGCCAGCATGATTGAGAACGCATAGGCCGAGCTGCCGAGAAGAAGGATGAGGAGACGAGTCCAGATCACCTCGTAAGAAAGAGCGCAGAATCCGGACGCCGCCGCCACGGCAAGAAAAAAGTACCAGCCTATCTTATAATTCGGCGCCTCATGGGAGACCGCCCTCTTCGGTGTCAAAGAGGAGGGGAACCCGTAGACCATGCAGGCAATGATGAGATTGATCGCAACCCCGAGGTTCACGCTCCCTTTCTCGCCCCACGTTCCGATCAGGAAAAACCCCGTCAGGAGCACTCCGATGACGGCCCCCATCGTATTGATCCCATAGAGCAGCCCCAGACGAGATCCCGTTTCTTCCCGGGATTTCACTCCCCATTCGCTCAGGAGCGGGAGAGTGGAGCCCATGAGAAAGGTGGGAATAAACAAGACCAGAAAAGAAAGGGCCAGTCGAAGAGGCAGGCTTTGGGATTGCGCCAGACTCCATGTCGGCATGGTGGCCATGAGATGGGTGCTGAGGATTGCGCTCAAGGCGACGCCCGCCTCGATGGCGCCATACCACCGGATGGAAATTCGTTGCCGGGCTGCAAGCCGGCCCATGGCCCAGCTTCCCAGGGCCAGGCCTCCCATAAACACCGAGATGATGGTTGATGTGGCATAGATGGTAATGCCAAAGACTCGAATGAGCATTCTCATCCAGACGGCTTCGTAGATCAGTCCGCTTACGCCGGAGAAAAAATAAAGGAGGGGGAGCCACTGTTTCTTCATGGGGACCCCGCCATTATAGCTTGTTCATGCGATAGGACAAGAGCTTACCGCCGCTTCACATGCACAGCGTTGTTAAAAGCGGTATTCTATCGATAATTCCATGAACACTTTGGTCCTGGCCCGTTTTCAATTCGCTTTCACAATCGCGTTTCATTATATTTATCCGCCCTTGAGTATTGGACTTGGACTCATCCTTGTGTTGATGGAAGGGTTGTATATGGTGACCGGCAGGAAGCTCTATCATGCCATGGCCCGGTTTTGGGTGCGCGTCTTCGGCCTGGTTTTTGCCATTGGCGTGGCGACTGGGCTCGTCATGGAATTTGAGTTTGGCACCAACTGGTCTGCCTACTCACGTTACGTGGGGGATGTCTTCGGCAGCGCATTGGCGTCTGAGGGTATTTTCGCTTTCTTCCTGGAGTCGGGTTTTCTGGCCATTCTTCTCTTCGGATGGGATCAAGTTCCCCGGTGGCTCCATTTTTTATCGACCGTGCTGGTGGCGGCGGGGGCGCATTTCAGCGCCGTCTGGATCGTTGCTGCCAATTCCTGGATGCAGACACCCGCCGGGTTTCATATCGTCGGGGAAGGGCTGAAGGCCCGGGCCGAGGTCACTGATTTTTGGGCGATGGTCCTCAATCCTTCTTTTGTCGAACGTCTTCTCCACGTGTTTATGGGGGCCTGGCAGGCCGGTGCCTGGCTGGTGTTGAGCGTGAGTTCCTTCTATCTTCTCAAAGGCCGGCACACTGATTTTTCAAAGGCTTCCATTAGAATTGCGCTCATCGTGGCGATGACGGCCTCCCTGGCCCAGTTGGCAACGGGACACTTGAGCGCTCTGGTCGTGAGCCGTTATCAGCCGGAAAAGTTAGCGGCGATGGAGGGGCATTTTGAAGCCTCGGCTCCGGCGGCCCTGCATTTTTTTGGCTGGGTGAATGCCCGGGAGGAGCGCGTGGAGTGGGGAATGGGGGTCCCCGGTCTTCTGAGCTTGGCTGTGGCCGGGAACTCTGCGGCTCCGGTCGTCGGTTTGAAAGCATTTCCTCCTGCCGACAGGCCTCCGGTCAATTTTGTCTTTCAGGTTTATCATGCCATGGTGGCCATCGGAATGGCGCTGATTGGATTGAGCGGGGCGGGGATACTCTTGTGGTGGCGGGGCACTTTGTTTAAGACACGCTGGCTCTTGCGTCTCTATGTGTTGGCAGTTTTGGGACCTCAGGCGGCGAACCAGCTCGGATGGTTGACTGCCGAAGTGGGCCGCCAGCCCTGGATTGTCTACCGGTTGCTGCGAACATCGGAGGCCGTGTCCAAGGTGGTGCAGGCTCAGACTATCCTTGCGTCCCTGATTCTCTTCACTCTGGTCTACGTTTTATTGTTTGCAGTTTTTATTTATCTGTTGGATGACAAGATTCGTCACGGACCCGACGAGGAGTCAGCAATGAATCCTTCCGGTTTCAGTGTCGATCAGGAACGCGCCTGACATGCGGGGCATTGATTTGAATATCATTTGGTTTGTTTTGATCGGGGCTTTGTTTATGGGTTACGCGATCCTTGATGGTTTCGATCTAGGGGTGGGCGCGTGGCATCTTCTGGTCAAAAAAGACGAGGATCGCCGCGTTCTTCTGAATGTGATCGGTCCGGTATGGGACGGCAACGAGACGTGGCTTGTTACGGCAGGGGGAGCTTTGTTCGCGGCTTTCCCGGAAGCCTATGCCACTGTTTTTTCGGGATTTTACCTGCCCTTCATGCTGTTGCTGGTGGCTCTTATTTTTCGCGCTGTGGCCATTGAATTTCGCAGCAAGCAGCCCATGCGCTGGTGGCGGCAGATGTGGGACGTGAGTTTTAGCCTCAGCAGTATTCTTTCCGCTTTATTGATCGGGGTGGTGCTGGGAAATCTCATCTCGGGCCTGCCGCTTTCGCCCGATCATGAATTTGCAGGGACCTTGGGGGGCATGCTCCATCCCTATGCTCTGCTCGTGGGCATCACGACAGTGGCGCTTTTCATGATGCATGGATCCATCTATGTCGTCCTGAAAACTGAAGGGACTATTCACGATCGTTTCCGCCGGTGGGCCAATGGGGGAATTATCTTCTTTATTATTTGCTACGTGACGACCACGATGGCGACGCTGATCTACATCCCTCGCATGGCGACTTCTTTTCGGAATCACCCTCTCTTGTTTGGCGTGGCAGTTCTCAACATGCTGGCCGTGGCCAACATCCCCCGCGAGTTCAATCACGGGAGGGAGTTGCGGGCCTTTTTCTCATCCTGCGCCGCCGTCGGGGCGCTTCTGGTTCTTTTCGGGATTGGCGTGTTTCCGAACCTGGTGATCTCAAATCCCGTTCCGGGGAACAGTCTGACAATATACAACGCGGCCTCTTCGCTAAAGACTCTGCACATCATGCTCGTGATTGCGTTCTTGGGCATGCCCCTGGTTCTGGTTTATACCGCAACGATCCACTGGATATTTCGCGGCAAGGTCAAACTCGGAAAAGCGAGCTACTGAGCCGCTTGCTTCCTCAGGGCTCGTCCGGTTTTTTGGCAGGGGCGCTCGCGGCGGGAATCCTCGGAGGGCTGGCAGCCTGTCAGGATGTCTCGGTTTCTTCTCCCGCAGAACCGCATTTTAACGCCGAGCAATTGGCTGCCGCTATGCCCGCCGATTTAGGTTCCAGTGCTCTGGACGTGTCCGCCTATCCCGAAGAGCAGCAGAATAACTACCGGCTCTTTTCTTCCCGTTGTTCCCAGTGTCATACATTGGCCCGCGCTATTAATTCCCCCTTTTTCACCCGTGAGGATTGGACGCGTTATGTACAGCGAATGCGGGCGCGGCTGCCGGTCGAGCGAGTGGCTTCTCCTCAAGGAGAAACCCGGCTTGTGCGCCGGGCCTCCAATGGAAAGTTTCGGGGCGTTTTGCCTGCCTCCGAGGTCAAGCGCCTCATTGATTTCCTGGTCTATGATTCAGCCATTCGCAAGGCGGACTGGCCCCTCATGTTCAGAAGCGAGCAGGTACGTTTAGCAGCGCTCTTTGTCCAAGTGCAGAAATATAAGCAAACTCACATTGAGACGCTTCGCGACCGGACTCACTAGGGGGGCTCTTGCGGCTGGTCTGCGGGGAGGTTTGTCTTCTTTTTTTAAGTCTAGAGTCTTTGTTGTTTTCGACGTTCTATTCTCGTTCTTCTATTTTTGCCCGCCGTCCTTGTTGACCGATCCCTGCTCGATTTCCTCTGGCTCATATCCCAGCATCAATTGTTGATCGGGCGGGAGTTTTGACAGGTCGATCACATTAGCCCGGGAACCTTCGAGAAGGCAGCTGACTTCCGGCAGCAGGCCGTTCACGCCCAGGGGATTGTTGTTCATTTTGCATTCGGCATCCTCGATCCTGTGAAAGATGTTTTGCGCACCGTCGAGAATTTCTTTGCGAGATTCTGCGTTTGTTGCTTTGAGGAATTGCTGATAGACAGGGACCGCTTTTGAATTTTCCGTTTCCTCTTCGTTGCCAGCGTCAGATTCGGTCTCCGAAGGCTTGGGATGGTCATGGGTTCGGCAGCCGGGGGTCAAAGTCATGAAAATTGCCGCCCACAGCGGAAGAGAAAGTCTGGAGACGTGATTCAAAAGGGATTTGCCGGGAGGGGGATGGAAACGATGGGATAATTATCCTTGAGGTTTGTTCCCTTTTGGGCACAGAATTGTTTTTGTTTCAAGGGTGTGCGGATCGAGCAGAGTGCATTCGGAGATAAAAGCTTTGTAGGAATCCATATTCCGGCAGTTGTCCTCCATTGAAGTCACGATGATGCCCTCTTTCTTGACGGAGACGATTTTATAACCGACCGGACTGGCGGGCCCCATGATGTGTGTTTGTTTTCCAGAGCGGCCATCGAAACTGTCTATGGAGTAGGCGCAGTCGTCCCGGATATCTCCAATGGCTTTGAGATCATCAACCCAGACCACATGGTCGAGATGGAAAGTTGTTCCTTTGCGCCAGTGAAGCACAGGATTTAAAGCCAGAGCAGGCCGCGTGGAGGTTCCTTGCGCACCGCTCGTCCATTGTTCTTCAGGCAGGATAACGAAATCGTCATGAGGACTCCAGATGAATGAATCAAAGATTTGCTGGAGGGGGGCGGGGCGATGTCCGGGAGTGAGGCCATAAACATCCGCATAATTGGCGGTGGCGACTGGTAATTTTTGCCCCACGGCAAAAAAGCTGATTTTATAGGAGACGCTATCGGTGCGATAAGGGTTATCGATCTTGGCTTCGGCGCTGGCCCGGTTGTCTTTGAGCTTGTCGAATTTGACCTGGTATTTTCCCTTCGGGGATTTGAAATGGGCAAGGCCTAATTTGGCTTTGAGGGCCGCGGACAGTCCGTGCAGGGTGGTTTTGTGCGGATTTGTTGCGCCCGGTGAGATCGGCGGCGCTGTGACATCCCCTTCTGCCAAGAGGAGCGGTCCAGATCCTATGGACCAAAAGCAGGCGGCGATCAGCATGAGGGGAAATGTTTTTGCAGCCATGGTTTGCCCTCCCGGGGGTGTATGTAAAGGCTGGATTAGAATACATTAATTTTTCTTTAACGAAAGTCTAAGATTCGATTAAGAAGGCACGCGGCTTGCGCGAATCAGAGTTTTTCTGTGAGGCAGCAAACAATTTATTAGACAACATTGACCCGCCGGTTGGGAATTGTTTAGATAGTTTTGTACGTGATCACGATCTTGTCCTTATCGTAAGGAGGTTCGAGTGCCCAAGAAGACCAGGAAGTCCAAGCCGCCCAAGAAACATAAGAAGGCAGTGAAAGCCGCCAAGTCCAAGCCTCCCAGGAAGAAAAAGAAGGCGGTGAAGACCAGAAGGCCCAAGGCCAAGGCGGTTTCCAGGAAGAAGCCGGCGAAGAAGGCAAAACGTGCCGGTAAATCAGCCCGGAAGAAAGCCAAAGCGCCGCTCGAATTCCCTTGGCGCGTGCCCCTGTCTGGCGAGGAGTTCCTGGGTGTGGCAGAGGATTTCTTTTCCCATGTGGGTGTTATTGCATTGACACTGCTGGCTCCACTGAACGTCGGGGAAACGCTGCATGTCCGCGGACATACAAGCGACTTCCAGCAGGTGGTTTCTTCTTTGCAGATTGATCATGCGGCGGTGACATCGGCAGTGAAGGGAGACGGCGTGGGTGTGAAGATTGACCAGAAAGCCCGCAAAGGCGACTATATTTACAAGGTTCGCTGAGAAAGGAAGAGTCTCCCGGCCTGTCTTTTTTCTAGAGGGAAAAGGCTGCCGGCATCGCTCCCTCTCATCTTTGCGGTGGCTTCAGGTTGTGACGGTGATGTCCGTTTTCAATATTCCGGAAGGGCTTCCGGAAGGTCTGAAATTTCCTCTCTTCCTGTTGCTAGATCGGGAAGCTTAGAAGTCGAAAGCCACGCCGAGCGCCAGGAACGTCTCGTTGTTACGGAAGAGCTGGCCTTCCGGCGAAGGCCCTGTGAAATAGTCGAGATAGACCCGCATCATTTTGTCGGATCCCTCCGGTTTGATTGCAATCCCGGCTTGAGTATTCGTTGAAATTCGCCAATCCACTTCAGCTTTGGGCTGGGTGTCCAGGGCTGCATAAAGCCATTTTGAGTTCTTCGCGTCCAGGGGTTTTGACCGGACTTCGAAACCGCCGTGCAGCGCTGCGGTGTTCACGTCCGGAATACTGTGAATGGCTCCGCTGCCGCCGGCATAAAGCGTCAGTTGGGAAAAAGAGTAGGCCGCCAGGGCTTCTACCGCTTCGCGCGAGTAGACGATGGGAGCCAGACCATTGACGAGCAGGAAATTGTCTCCCAGATGCGAGCTGGTGTGAAACGTCCAGAGCCGGAAAGCCCAGGGGCCGTTTTGATATTCGATCGGGAAACCAAAAAAGAAATCAGATGTCTGAAGAGCGGTGTTTTGGCTTGTCCGGGTCAGGCTCAAGCGCACAAAAGCGGAAGCTTCTAGACCCACCTGCAGGATTGATCCATCCGCATTTTCCATGCGCCAGAGTCCCAGCTGGTGTCCGATGGATCCCAAGCCAAAGGTTTGCCCGGCTGAGTCGTAGAATTGCGCGGAGAATTGTGCGCTCCGGGGGTCGGCGGAAAGAATCGGGAAAACCGTTCGCTCGACGGGGAGCCACAGTATTTTGGCGGATTCAGCCAGGGCTGAGCGGCTTCCCAGGACAAACAGGGCGATGAATGCGGCCGAGAATAATTTTCGCACTAACTTTTCAGGCTCTCAATCGCCTGCTCGAATGTGCAGGGTCTTCTGAGGAGGGGCCTGGCCTTTTTTTGCGAATCTCTGAAGTCCGGAAAGCTCATGACCTTGTCGTAATCTTTCAACGCCTGTTCTCGTTGTCCAAGGATGTCCTCGATTTGCCCGCGCCGGAGATAGCAGAAGGTCACCCAGGACGGCGGGGCGTTCGGAGCCGAGTCCAGAGCGCTTGAGAGGGTTTTCAGGGCATTCTGGAAGTCGCGATTTTCAAGCTGAATATTAGCTACGAATAGAGCGGGGAGCGGTAATTGGTTTGATTCGTAGCTGCGTTGGTGGCTCTG
>Ga0206815_1190_pt1 | contig 14804 bp, 12 predicted proteins | sample Alteio_BWOrgCont_91_FD_152864 | JGI IMG/M metagenome (GOLD analysis project Ga0206815, IMG submission 152864) | Enriched cells from forest soil in Barre Woods Harvard Forest LTER site, Petersham, Massachusetts, United States -... | ecosystem: Environmental > Terrestrial > Soil > Temperate forest >...
GCGCGCGGGTCGTGGAGAGTTGTATCTGCGCGATGCGGCGAGTGGGCGCGAATGGATGACTACGCAGGAAGAATTTCTCGCGCAGGCAAAAGACGTAAGAGTTGTGGTGAGTGAGCAGAGCGTTGCAGAGATGCTGCAGGAGTTGCGCCCTCGCGTGCATGAGCTACGAGTGAGCGATGCGCTGGGGTTGGTGCTGCGATCTCTGCATGATGGTGGCACAGACGTTGCTCTGCTCGATGCAAATTATGTTCGCAGCGAGGGTGATATTTACAAGAAGGCAGGAACTGCACGGTGAGCGATGTGCTGGTGCGGTTCTGTGAGCCGCATGACATAACGGCGACTCTTGCTCTGGAGCGCGCGTGCGCAGGAGCGCCGCAATGGGGTGAGGCGTTCTGGCGCGGAGGTTTTTCTGGAGACGTTGCACTGCGTGCCGTATTTGTTGCAGAGGCTGACGAGCAAGTTTGTGGCTATTCAGTGGCAAGCTACGCAGCGGACATTGCCGAGCTGGAAAGCGTGGCGGTGAGTGAGACTGCGCGACGAAGCGGTCTGGGGCGGGCGTTGTGTGAGCGAGTGATGCAATGGGCTCGAGAACGCGGAGCGAAGTCGATGCAGCTTGAGGTGAGGGAATCGAACGCTGCGGCGTTGAGTTTGTACCGGCGGCTGGGATTTGTGGAGCAAGGCAAACGGCCAAAGTACTACAAGGAACCGATCGAAGCTGCGGTTCTGATGGCGGCGAAGTTGTGAGGTTGGTTTAATCTCCTTCTGCAACTCGCTGCAATGGTGGAGTTTGTTGGGCGTAACTCGCTGTGGCGTAAAGGCGTAAAGGTATAATCGGGCCTATGGTTCGGGATGGATTTTTCTATGGGCTGGCGCTATTCGCGGTAGCCGCGATTGTGTGGTTTTTCACGCACCTGGCATTGCTGGCGGCGATCCCTGTACTGCTGGCGGTGTTCTTCCTTTGGTTTTTTCGGGACCCTTCACGGACGATTCCGACCGAACCCGGCGTGATTGTTTCTCCAGGCGACGGCAAGGTAGACGGCGCGGAGTGGATTGAAACGACTGCCGGCAGCCGCCTGCGTGTGAGCGTATTCCTGAACGTGTTTGACGTGCATGTGAACCGCTGCCCGGTAGGAGGCACGGTGACGCTTGTCGAACAGCGCGCAGGACAATTTCTGAATGCGATGAACGAGCAGTCCGCCGTGTTGAATGAGCAGACGCTTATCACCATTGATGCAGGCGAATACTCGGTGAGCTTTAAGCAGATTGCCGGCCTGCTGGCGCGGCGTATTGTGTGCAACCTGAAGGCCGGGGATCGCGTGGAGCGCGGACAGCGGATGGGGCTGATCAAGTTCGGATCGCGCGTAGATGTGCTGCTTCCTGCTGAAGCAGAGTTGCGCGTAAAGGTAGGAGAGCGTGTGAAAGGCGGCAGCTCGATTTTGGGAGTGATGCCGAGCGTTCGCAAACCATGAGCGATGGAATGGCTGTCGCGATCGAGAAGAAGCCGCGCCGCGGAATGTATGTGCTGCCGTCACTGTTTACGGCAGGCAACATTGCGGCTGGGTTCTACGCGATCCTTCAGAGCATTCACGGATCAATGGGCGATGGGCCTTCGTACTCGACGTTCTTCGATCATGCAGCCATTGCGATTGCGTTTGCGGCAATCTTCGATGGGCTCGATGGCCGCGTGGCGCGAGCAACAAATACGGCGAGTGACTTCGGCAGGGAATTCGATTCGCTCGCAGACGTGATTGCTTTTGGCGTGGCCCCGTGCCTGCTGGCTTTTCTGTGGGGCGTGCAGATGGTGTGGCCCACTGCGTATCCGGTGTTGGATTGGCGGATGCATTACCTGGGGATGGCGGTGTGCTTTCTGTTCATGATCTGCGGGGCCTGCAGGTTGGCGCGATTCAATGTAAGTGTGAATCCGCAGCCGCGAAATCCGGGACGACCGGGACGAAAATATTTTGTGGGTATGCCGATTCCCGCGGGCGCGATGGTGGTGGCAGCGGTGATTCATTTCGAATCCGGCTCGCCGATCCACGAGGTGTGGCTTTCGGGTGTGTGGCTGGCCCTGGTGGCGTTCACGGGATTCTTGATGGTGAGCAGCTGGCGCTTCTGGAGTGGCAAAGAACTGAAGTTCAATGAGCGGCAGCCGGTGCGTGGTGTTCTGCTGCTGGCAGCGGGCCTGGCGTTGCTGTTGGTGTTTTCCAAGTATGCGCTGATCATTTGTGCGATGGCCTACCTTGTGAGCGGCGTTCTGGCGCGGCTCGCATACGGATGGGGACGTAAAGCGGCAGTTTAGGTTGAGCTTGCGAAGCTGTGCTGATGGCCTTTGGAGAAATGATGGCTACGTCGCTAGACAAAAGATTGGGAATTGATTATCTGAGGACGTACTGGGAGGCATCGCTGCATCCTTCGCAGCCGAACGGAAGGGCGTGGGACCTGGACGCTACATTGTTGGCAGGACTGCAACTCAATGTGCTGGAGACAACACGATTTCTGCATGAAACGCGGCCAACGCTCGAGGAGTTCGAGGCGTGGATATTGGAGAGAAACGGCGGCTCGATTGAGACGGCTGCGCTGGATCGACTAAGACGTGCGCTGGCGGGCGAAAAAGTTGAGTCCGAGGTGGGGTCTCTGGATGATGTGGAGGGGTTGAGCGCAGAAGACCTGGCCCATTGGCAAGAGCATGGATACGTGGTGCTGAAAAATGCTGTGAGTGCAAAGAATGCAGAGGCGGCAGAACTGGCGATCTATGAGTACTTGGGCATGGATCGAGACGATGCGGAGAGCTGGTATCGCGAAACGCTCGGGCACAGCATCTGGGTTTCTCTGCTGCGGCATCCGGCGTTTTTTGCCAACCGGCGGTCGCCGCGAATGGTGAAGGCGTTTGCGCAGTTATGGGGCCGCGATGATTTATGGGTGACGGTGGACCAGGGTGGATTGAATCCGCCGGAGCGGGAAGGCTGGCCGTTTCCGGGGCCGCATCTGCATTGGGACACAACATTGGCAGATCCGCATTACCTGGATGTGCAGGGGATTTTGTACCTGGCGGATACGGCGGCAGACCAGGGAGCGTTTAGTTGTGTGCCGGGATTTCATAAGAGATTGAAGGACTGGCTGGAGGGGCTGCCGAAGGGCGTCGATCCACGGAAGGAAGCTTTGCAGACGCTGGCGATGAAGCCTATCGCGGCGAAACGGGGAGACATGGTCTTGTGGCACGCTTCACTGCCGCATGGGAGCAGTCCGAACCGTGGGACAAGGCCAAGGGTGGCACAGTACATCTCGATGCGCCCGAGCCGATGGCTTCACAACACAGAGTGGAAGTAATATCCGAGTTGCGTAACAACTGGAAGCGGTTTGGCGGCTGTGTGATACTGGAATGGTAGTGAAGGAAGCAGCTGACACCGGTAGTTGGGACGAACTGGAGCAGTTGCTGCGAGGCCGAACTAAGGAGCTTTCCTGTAACGTGGAAAACAGCTCCCAGGCTCGGCGAAAGCTTGTCTCCAAGCCAGCCCGAGGGATGACGCCGCGAGCGCGCCTATGCGATACTGTCGGCTGACGCCCACCCAGCCGGGATGGCGGAACTGGCAGACGCAGCGGACTCAAAATCCGCCGAGGGCAACCTCGTGGGGGTTCGACCCCCCCTCCCGGCACCAAACAAATTGTGTCACGGCTCTTAGCCGTGACATTTTGCTTTTGGGCATGTGAGTTAGAGGGATAGGCGTGATTTGCCGAACGTAGGTTGTTGGTGCCATTCTGTTGGACTCACGGATTTTATGTGCAGGAGTAACAGACGATGGTGGATGGCAAACGGGTTTTGCAGGATCTCGACGAACTGCGGGCGCTGACTGCAGATGAAAACGGCGCACAGCGGGTGGCGTGGACTCCAATGTGGTTGAAGGCGCGCGCGTGGTTTGAAGAGAAGCTGAATGAACTGCCTGTCGAACACCATTACGATGCCGCAGGAAATCGCTGGGTTACGTTGCGCGGCGAAAGTGAAAAAGCGCTCGTGCTGGGCAGCCATCTGGATTCTGTTCCGAACGGTGGATGGCTGGATGGATGCCTGGGCGTGATCGCGGCGCTGGAAGTGCTGAGGGGGTTCGCAAAGAAGTACGACGGTAAACCTCCGTTTACTGTGCGCGTGGTGGATTGGGCAGATGAAGAAGGCGCACGCTTCGGGCGCAGCTTGTTTGGGTCTGCGGCGTTTGCAGGGAACCACACGATTGCAGCGGACCGCGTACGCACCGACCGCGAAGGGGTGACGCTAGAAGCGGCGTTGAAGAACTGTGGCGTGGAAGTAGAGCGAGTGGGCGATGCGGCTGCCGAACAGAAAAACATTGCGGCTTATTTAGAGTTGCATATTGAGCAAGGCCCAATCCTGGAGCGCAACAAGAAAACGCTTGGCGTGGTGCAGGGAACCAAAGGCGTAGAGCGTTGGGCGATTACCTTCCACGGACAGGAGGCGCATTCGGGATCGACACCGATGGAGGCGCGGCGCGATGCGCTGGCGGCCTGTGCGAAGTTGGCACTGGAAATTCGGCCGATTGCGAAGAAGCATCCGCAGAGTGTTGCCACGATGGGAAGCGTGAAGACGTTTCCGGGAATCGTGACTGCAGTTGTGGGGCGATGCGAAGCGACGCTGGATATGCGCGATCTGGATGCCGGTGTGCTCGCGGGTATGCTGCACGATGCACGCGAGGCGAGCGAGCGCTTTGCGAAGGAAGAAGGATGCACGGTTGAGTGGTCGAAGATATGGTCGATTAAGCCGATCCCCTTCTATGCAGAGTTGATTGCATTTTGCGATGCTGCGGTTGTGGAAACGGTGGGCGAGAGCGAGCACCTGCCGAGCGGTCCATTGCATGATGCGGCAGAGGTGGCGCAGATTGGGATTCCGACGGTGATGATGTTTGTGCAATCGCTGAACGGACTGAGCCACAATAAGGCCGAAGACACCAAACGCGAGCACGTTGAGCAGGCTGCAGAGGCCTTTGGGCGGCTGGCGGAGAAGACCATGGCGTGGATTGGTCAGGCCGGTTAAGGCATGTTCCGCAATGCACCAGAATAGTGCATAATAGTCGTTTCCTCGGAACAGCGAATAGCTGAAGGAGAACGTGTTCATTTATGAGCGAATCGTCTGGATTTTTTGCGAAGGCGCCGGCATCTGCGGAGATTGCGGCGCGCTTCCCGGACCTGCATCCTGCGTTTGAAGCTACGGCCGCGGTGACAGAAGCGCACCGATGTTTGTACTGCTTTGACGCGCCGTGCGCGCAGGCCTGTCCTACGCATATCGATGTACCCAAGTTCATCAAGAAGATTGCGAGTGGCAACCTGGAGGGTTCGGCGAAGACGATTTTGGATGCGAACATCCTGGGTGCGAGCTGCTCGCGGGCCTGCCCGGTAGATGTGTTGTGCGAAGGTGCATGCGTGATGCATCGCTACAACAAGCAGCCGATTGAGATTGGACGTCTGCAACGGTTCGCAATGGATGCACTGCATGAGAGTGGAGCTCCGCTACCGTTTACTCCGGGAAAAGATACAGGTAAAAGTGTGGCGCTCATCGGTGGTGGGCCGGCGTCGCTGGCATGTGCGGCTGAACTAAGACGGCACGGTGTGAAGGCGGACATTTACGATGCGCGTCCGCTGCCGGGTGGGCTGAATACTTACGGCATCGCTGAATACAAACTGACATTGAGCGCGAGTCTGAAAGAGATTGACCTGCTTTCGCAACTGGGTGTGACCTTTCACTTCAATACAACGGTGGATGCGAAGAAGCTGGCGGAGATCGAAGCTAAGTACGATGCTGTGTTTCTCGGTATGGGATTGGGCGCGATTCATAAGCTGGGCATTGTCGGCGAAGAGTTGGAGGGTGTGACGAATGCGCTCGACTTTATTGCTGGATATAAGAGCGGCAAGATCACCAGCGCACCGGCTAAGGTAGCAGTGATTGGCGCCGGGAATACGGCGATTGATGCAGCGAATGCAGCTGTGCGGTTGGGTGCGACCGAGGTGACGATGGTCTACCGGCGTGGACCGGAGCAGATGTCGGCTTTCGATTTTGAATATGAGCATGCCAAACAGGAAGGCGTGAAGTTTCTGTGGCATGTGAAGCCAAGCGGGCTGAAGGGCAACGGAAAGATTGAGGCGCTGGAACTGCAGGAGCTGGAGATAGTAGCCGATGGTTCGCTGGTGCCAAAGGCCGGAGCGACGAAGACGCTCGCGGTCGACCTGGTTGTGATGTCGATTGGGCAAGCTACGCACACGGATTTTCTGGAAGGCGGAAAGGTGAAGCTGGAGCGCGGGCGGATTGTTATTGATCGCGTAACCGGGCAGACCACGAACCCGAAATATTTTGCGGGCGGCGATTGCACCAACGGTGGTCGCGAAGTAGTGGATGCCGTTGCGGATGGAAAGCGCGCGGGAGTTGCGATGGCAGCGTGGCTGTCTGCAGGAAAGCAGGAGGGAAAACATGCCAACGCTTGAGACTACGTTTGCAGGAATTAAATGCCTGAATCCATTTTGGCTGGCAAGTGCGCCGCCGACGAATTGCGGCGAGCAAATTATGCGCGCGTTCGATGCTGGTTGGGGCGGCGCCGTGTGGAAGACGATTGGTGCGCAAGTAACCAACGTGAGCTCGCGCTATTCGTCGATCTACTGGGCTGGGCAGAAGATGATGGGGTTCAACAATATTGAGTTGATCTCCGACCGACCGACGGAAGTTAATCTTGCGGAAATTGCTGAGGTGAAGCGCCGCTATCCGAAGCACGTAGTCATCGCGTCCCTGATGGTGGAGAGCAAGCGCGAGGTTTGGCATGACATGGTTGCGCGCGCGGAAGATGCAGGTGCGGATGGGCTGGAGCTGAACTTCGGGTGTCCGCATGGCATGAGCGAGCGCGGTATGGGTTCAGCTGTGGGACAGGTGCCGGAGTATTGCCAGCAGATTACAGAGTGGGTAAAAGAAAAAGCCCGCACACCGGTGATTGTGAAGCTAACGCCGAACATCAGCGATATTCGCCTTCCGGCGCGAGCGGCTAAGCGTGCTGGTGCGGATGCTCTGAGTGCGATCAACACGATTAACTCCATTACCGGGATTAATCTGGATACGCTGCAGCCAAATCCGAATGTCGACGGTAAGAGCTCGCATGGTGGATATTGCGGACCGGCTGTGAAACCAATTGCGCTGAATATGGTGCAACAGGTGATGAGCGATCCAATGGCGGCACTGCCGATGAGTGGCATTGGCGGTATCGGCACATGGCAGGATGCCGCGGAGTTCATTCTGCTTGGCTCCGGCACTGTGCAGGTTTGTACGGCTGCAATGCACTATGGATATCGCATTGTGGAAGACATGGGTGACGGCCTGCTTGCGTGGATGCGCAAGAAGGGTTACAGCACCATCGATGACTTCCGCGGATTGAGCTTGCCCAATGTGCGTGAGTGGAAGAACCTGAATCTGAACTTCCGCGTGGTGGCGGAAATTCATGCAGACAAATGTATTGGCTGCCAACTTTGCTACACCGCATGCTGGGATGGCGCGCATCAGTGCATTCACCTTGACCGCGCTGAGGGTGGAACGGAACAGATTGTGGTGGGGACGGACCCGCGCTACACAATGCATGAGCCAAACCCGCATGGAAAACCGACGCCGGGAACGGTATTTGCAGAATCGGCCAAGCGGATTTCAACGACGCCGATTGCAAAGCTGGACCTGAATGGTGCAGGAGTGAGCAGTGCAGTGACGCCGCTCGAACGCATTCCGCGTGTGGATGTAGATGAGTGTGTGGGTTGCAATCTGTGCTCGCTAGTTTGCCCGGTTCCGGATTGCATCACGATGGAACGGGTAGAGAACGGCCTGCCATTCCAGAGCTGGGAAGAGCGCGTGGCGGCGGGTATGGTGCCGGCGGGTGCGCAGACTGTGCAGAATCCGAACACGCCTTAGCAAACGGCGCGATGGAGAATTAGCGTATGGGAACACTCATTAAAAACGGGACGGTGGTCAGTGCGAAGGATTCGCAGAAACTTGATGTGCTGATCGAAGGCGAGAAGATTACGCGTGTCGCTGCGGGAATTGATGCCGCGGGGCATGATGTGGTGGATGCGAACGGGTTATTGGTGATGCCCGGTGGAATCGATGTGCATACGCACCTGGACATGCCTTTTGGTGGAACGACCTCTGCAGACGATTACACCACTGGGACGCAGGCTGCGGCAGTGGGCGGAACGACGACTCTGATCGACTTTGCGCTGCAAAACCAGAAGGGCACTCTGAAAGAGGCTCTGGATATCTGGCTGAAGAAATCCGACAACAAGGCGTGCGTGGATTTCTCGCTGCACATGGCTGTGACCAATCTGCACGGTGAAGATGGCGCAGAGACGCTGGCTGAGATGGAAGAGATGACGAAGTTTGGGATCACGAGCTTCAAACTCTTTATGGCATATCCCAACGTGTTGATGATCGATGATGGCCTGATGTTTAAGGTGATGCAAAAGGCGGCAGAGCTGAATGCGCTGTGCTGCATTCACGCAGAGAATGGCAGCGCGATTGATATTGTTGTGGCGCAGATGATCGCGGAAGGCAAGACTGAGCCGCACTATCATGCGCTCTCACGTTCACCGAAAGCTGAGGCTGAAGCGACGCATCGCTCGATTGCGTTGGCAGATATGGCGGGATGCGCCGTGTACATCGTGCACCTATCGAATGAGGCGGCACTGGCGGAACTGAAGTTCATGCAGAAGCGCGGTGCGCGAGCGCTTGCTGAAACATGCACGCAGTATCTTGTGCTTTCGATTGACGACCAGATGCCAGGCAAGAGTTGGGAGGAGGCAAAGTTTGTATTCACGCCTCCGCTGCGTGAGAAGTGGAACCAGGAACCGCTGTGGGGTGCGTTGAAAGATGGGTCGCTCAGCGTTGTCTCAACGGACCATTGCCCATTCCGTTTCAAGGACCAGAAAGAGCTTGGACGCGGCGACTTCCGCAAAATTCCAAATGGTGGACCGGGCGTAGAGAATCGCCTGCAGATTCTTTGGCACTTTGGCGTGAACGGTGGAAAGATTACGCCGGAGCAGTTTGTCGCGTTGAGCTGTACTAACCCAGCGAAGATTTTTGGGATGGAAAAGCAGAAGGGAAGCATCGCACAGGGGTTGGATGCGGACATTATGTTGTGGGACCCGAAGATTGAGTACACCATTTCAGCAGCGACGCAGTGCATGAACACCGACTACAACATGTTTGAAGGTTGGAAGGTGAAGGGCAATGCGGCGAAGGTATTCAGTCGCGGCGAGCTAGTGGTGGACAACGTGAAGCAACCCGGGAAGTTTCTTGGAAAGACCGGTCGCGGACGCTTTGTGAAGCGCGAAGCGAATGCTGGAGGGCTGGCTTAATGCAGCCACCCATAGCCACGGTCGATCCGGGCGAACCGCATAGGTTCGTGGGTGGTGATGTAGCGCCAGATCCGCGGCTCTATAACAGCGACCTTGCGCCGACTGAGCCGGAGCGCCGGACGTGGATGACCTACAACTACATCGCGCTGTGGTTTTCGATGTCGATGGAAGTGACGACCTACATGCTGGCGGCGAGCCTGATTGCCGGCGGCATGAACTGGAAGCAGGCAGTGGGAACGATCCTGCTGGGCAATCTGATTGTGCTGATACCAATGCTGCTCAACGCACATGCCGGGGCTAAATATGGCATCCCGTTTCCTGTGTTTGTGCGTGCAAGCTTTGGTCCGCTCGGTGCAAACATTCCGGCAATGCTACGCGCCATTGTCGCCTGCGGGTGGTTTGGCATTCAGAGCTGGATTGGCGGAACAGCCATCGCGCAAATGGTGCATGTATTGGCTCCGCGAACGGAAGGCATGGCCGGCGTAACGTGGGTGTGCTTCCTGGGATTTTGGCTGCTGAACATGCTCGTCGTGTGGCGTGGTGTGGAGTCAATCCGTTTTCTGCAGAGCTACTCTGTGCCATTCATGCTCGTAATGTCTGCTCTGTTGCTGATCTTTATGCTGCGCAAGGCTGGTGGTTTTGGACCGATGCTTTCAGCTCCGGACCATTTCGCTTCGCGGCATGATTTCTGGAAGTTCTTCTTTCCATCGCTTACGGCAATGGTTGGATACTGGGCGACGCTTTCGCTGAATATCCCCGACTTTACGCGTTATGCGAAGAGCCAGGGCTCTCAAATTCTGGGGCAGGCTTTTGGACTTCCTGTGGCAATGGTTCTGTTTTCGTTCCTTGGCATTGCGGTGACCTCGGCGTCGACAGTGGTGTTCGGCAAGCCAGTTTGGTCCCCGGTGGAATTACTTGGCATGTTCCATCAGCCGCTGCTTGCGTTCCTTGGATTGATTGCGCTGCTGGTGGCGACGCTCAATGTGAATATCGGTGCGAACGTTGTGGGGCCGTCGAACGACATTTCAAACCTGGCGCCAAAGTACATCAGCTTTCGCATGGGTGGATTGATCACCGGATTTTTGGGTCTGATTATGTGTCCCTGGTACTGGCTTTCGACGTTCGGGAATTACATCTTCGGATGGTTGGTGGGGTACTCCGGCTTGCTAGGGCCGGTTGCCGGAATTATGGTAGCGGATTATTTTCTGGTTCGTCACACGCGACTGGATAGCTATTCGCTGTATCGGCGCGGCGGAATTTATGAATATAGCAAGGGTTTCAATCCGCGTGCGATTGCGGCGCTTGTGATTGGTGTAGCTGCTGCCCTGGTTGGCCGGTTCGTGCACGATGTAGCATTTTTGTATGACTATGCATGGTTTGTCGGGTTCTTTCTTTCCGGCGGACTGTATTACGTAATGATGCTGGGGCACCGCGTATCGCGCGTGCAGGAAGTGGAAGGAGTAACAAGATGAGCCCGACTGATGTGATGGAGAAGCCGATGACCTCTGCTGAAGTGGTGCAGATTACCAAGGACACGAATTATGGCACGTGGAGATTCCAGAAGGGATGGACTCCGCTGCACATTGTCGACGCCGAAGGCTGCTACATCACGGATTCGAATGGGAAGCAGTACCTCGACTTCAGCTCTCAGTTGATGTGCATGAACCTGGGGCATAAAAATGCCGCGGTGATTGCGTCGATCACCAAGCAAGCTGAAGAGCTCGCCTATGCGATGCCTGGCTACGCGACCAACGCGCGCGCGGAACTTTCCAAGCTGCTGTTGGAAGTGCTGCCAAAGGGGCTGAACAAGTTTTTCTTTACGACCAGCGGAACGGACGCGAACGAAGCGGCGTTCAAAATTGCACGCATGTATACGGGCAAGACCAAGATTATTGCGCGCTATCGCAGCTATCACGGGTCGACGGCCGGCAGTATTGCAGCGACGGGCGATCCGCGACGCTGGGCAACGGAGCCGCGCGGCAAGGGACCGGGCATCATCTTTGGGCCAGAAGTGCATTGTTACAAGTGTCCCATCAAGCACACCTATCCTGAGTGTGGCATTGCGTGCGTGGATTACCTCGAGCACATGATTCGCAATGAGAGTGATGTAGCTGCCGTTCTGGTTGAGCCGATCGTGGGAACGAACGGCGTGCTGGTGCCACCACAGGAGTACATGCCGAAGCTGCGCAAAATTTGCGACGAGACCGGGGTTCTGCTGATTGCTGACGAAGTAATGAGCGGATGGGGACGCGCTGGCGAGTGGTTCGCAATGAATCTGTGGGGTGTGACGCCGGACATTCTGTGCACGGCGAAAGGCATAACGAGCGCGTACGTACCGCTGGGCCTGTGCGCGACGAGCGAGAAGATAGGCGACTTCTTCCAGGACCATTACTTTGCGCATGGGCACACCTATGAGGCGCATCCCATGACGTTGCTGCCGGCGGTCGCGACTATCAACGAGATGAAGAGGCTGAAGCTCGTAGAGCGTGCTCGCGAGCTTGGACCGTTTGTCGAAAGCAAGCTGAAGGAACTGAAGGCAAAACATAAGAGTGTTGGCGACGTGCGTGGCAAGGGCCTGTTCTGGGCTGTCGATTTGGTGAAGGACCAGAAGACCAAGGAGCCGTTTAATACGTACACCGACAAGATCTCCGGCAAGCCGTTGCTGGTGGATCAGATTGCTGCGAAGATGATGGCCGATGGCGTAATCATGCAGGCGTGGGTCTCGCACTTTGTCATTGCGCCGCCATTGATCGTCACGCGTGAAGAAATTCAGCGGGGAATTGATGCTCTGGATAAGCATCTTTCCATCGCAGATGAGCAATGCACTCCGTAGAGAATTAGCGGGCGTTGTGTGAAGCCACTTGCTCGATGCCGCCATTGGCCGAGGCGACGAAAATTTCACGATAAAGGCGCACGCCGGAAAGATCGCGGTAGTCAAGCGTGAGGCGCGCACCTTCCAGCGTGAGGTTGACAAAGCCATTCCAGCCAGCAGTGTCTCCCTGCCCGATAGGGTAATCGTGGCGCGGGTCATAGAAGGCCAGCGGTGCGCGATTGCCTTCAGGCGTTGACACTTCGACGGGCATTCCGCCGTGGCCGATACAGCGGCCGTAGCAGCGCAGACTGCCGTCCGGGGAGTAGCGATCGTAGATAGCAAGGCGATGCTCGTGGCCCCAGAGCCAGAGCAGGTCCTGGCCGTGGAAAAATTCGCGCAGCTGCGCGGCGGGCTGCGGGTAGACCTCATCCGGAAAGGCACTGAAGTATTGGTGATGCGAGAGTAGCAGCGTGGTCTTGGGGCGCTCCTGCGGGCGCACGTTGGTGCGCAGCCAGTCCAGAATGGGCTGCTCGAGATGTGCGTCGCCGCCAATCGATTGAATGCTGGCCAGCCCGGGCAGAGAACCGAGGATGGGGATGCCGATGGAGTTATAGCCGGTATCGAGGCCGATGATGCGCCAGTGGTCGGACTCGAGACAGAAGAACGCAGCGCGTTGTTTCTGGCCGGGTGCGGGGGAGCACCAGCCCAGCATCTGCGTGTAATAAGGTTTGCCTCCGCCGTAGAGCTCATGGTTGCCGGGCAGCGTGAGCGTACCGACTGCGCCACGAGGGAAGGCGACGGGTGTGTGGTCGCTGGTTTTGATGCCGAAGAAATTCTCCTGCACTTCAGATTCGTCCCCAACGTAGTAAACATCGCCGAGATGCACGGTGTAGTCCGGGCGGAAGCACGACATCTGCTCCGCGATGGAAAACGCTTCCTGCGTGCCAGTGCCCCAATCGGCGACGATAGAGAGGCGAATGGCCGTTTCGTTGCTCTCCGAGCGCAGCGGGTAGATGCCGTCCTTGCCGTCGAGCGCGTAGGCAGGGTAAGGCTTGTAGCGCCCGTGAAAGATGTTTCGCAGATAGTTCTTGAGCCAGGGTATGGGATTCTGCAGAAAGATGGAGAGCGGAGGGAACTTGCCGGAGGCATTGGTCTTCGCGAGCGCGCTTTGCAGGTGCGCGACAAGACGTGTGCGGCCGATCCAGGGATAGTTAGAGTGGCGGGCCAGATGCCGGGATTTGAAGTTGTGTTCCACCAAGACTGTTGTAGCACGTCCGAGAACGGCCGTTGAGCCGCTCCCGGATACGCTACACATTATTACTAATGCGGCTTCGTAGCCCAATCTTGGAGAATAAAAGCGCACGCCTTTTTGACGCCGCCATCGATGCTGCCGCCTTCTTTCGTTTTACTGATGAGGTCTCCATTTTTATTCGCAATTTGGAATTGATTGTCGCGGAGAAAACCTTGCTCAATATGGTTCAAAACGACTGTATAGTCGGCGGCTGTCTGATTGATTGAAATCTTTACTCCCGGACAATCTCGCTCGAAATCCTTGCTCATCTCCATAGATTGGTCGCGAGCTGCGCCTACGTTGTTTCCTTTGCTTGCTGACTGAAGGAAAACTCTCGGTTGAGCGGACGGGTCGGGCGGAGGTCCTTGTGGCGAATCTGGATTCGCTGTCGCCGGTGGAACGCCTTGAGCTACTGTTGTTGTAGCTATACCGCCGTTCTTTACAATCATCGCTCCGATAACACGATCAGTCAGTCCGGATTTCTTGAGTGCGATTAGATCGTCGACGCTTGTGGCATACGTGCCTGGCTGGGCATTGATAGTAGAGATGATCATTTCATCACTTAGACCCGAAGCGTGCATCTTTACGACAGTATCGTTACTCATGGATTGTTGAGCCGCTGCGTAAATAGAGCAAGCAGCTAAAACAAGGATTACGATTTTTCTCTGCATCGGATCATTCCTAGTTATGCAATTTCCGAAATCGGCAGTCATGGCGAGCACTGACAAAGCTGCCCATACGAAAATCTGGCTGACGTTTAGGATCGCGCAAGTATATGCTAATTTTCTGTTATGGAGGCAGATAATTGCCCCGTGACCAAAATATGAAATGCACAGCAAAGGGCCACCCAATTGGATAGCCCTTTTGCTTGTCTCGAAGTGAAACTACCCGAGCGTTGGCATGGATGTATCGACGCCCGTGCGAATGCCTGTAGGCCAGCGCGCGGTGATGGTCTTGAGGCGCGTGTAGAAGCGGACGCCTTCGGGGCCGTAGATGCTGTGGTCGCCGAAGAGCGAACGCTTCCAGCCGCCGAAGCTGTGGAAGGCCATGGGTACAGGGATGGGGATGTTCACGCCGACCATACCGGCCTGCACGCGGCGTGCAAAGTCGCGCGCGGTGTCGCCATCGCGAGTGAAGATGCTGGTGCCGTTGCCAAACTCGTGTTCATTGATAAGCTCAAGCGCCTTCTCAAAAGTGTTGACGCGAACGATGCCGAGCACAGGCCCAAAGATCTCTTCCTTGTAGATCTTCATATCAGGCTTTACGTGATCGAAGAGGCAGGCGCCGAGGAAGAAGCCTTCTCCGGCGGGGAGCTTGGTGGCG
>Ga0206815_1191_pt1 | contig 14790 bp, 16 predicted proteins | sample Alteio_BWOrgCont_91_FD_152864 | JGI IMG/M metagenome (GOLD analysis project Ga0206815, IMG submission 152864) | Enriched cells from forest soil in Barre Woods Harvard Forest LTER site, Petersham, Massachusetts, United States -... | ecosystem: Environmental > Terrestrial > Soil > Temperate forest >...
TTTGAAGTCGTCACCAAGATGTTGGGCTTGGCCGACCGGTTGCCCCATCGTCCCTCGGAACTATCCGGAGGCGAACAACAACGCGTGGCCATTGCACGAGCGATTATCAATGAACCAAAAATCATACTGGCCGATGAACCGACAGGAAATCTGGACACCAAGAACTCCGATATCGTTCTGGCCATGTTGCGCAAACTGAACAAGGAACTGGGGCAGACGATCGTAATGATTACGCACAATCCGGAAGCGGCCGCTTATTCCGACCGAGTCGTGCACATGCGTGACGGTGTTATCGTGGACGGCGCGGCGGCTGACTAAGATGAAAACTCTTTGGCGTGGCATCGTGCGGGTAGCATTCTGGTCCTACGAACGCGGTACCTGGCAATATGACGTAGCGGTCGTGGCTATTGTTCTATTCGTGCTCTTCTCTCCGCGCCTGATTCATTTCAACGATCAGCCTTCCGTGGGACCTCCTCAATCGCAGGCGCTGGTTGAACTGCGCGATGTGGCGACCGGCCAAATCTCCACCTACCGGGTGGATGCGCGATTGCTTGCGTCGCCGGTACGAACCCCGGAACTTGAACACGATCTTCACGAAACGGTGCAGAAAAACGTGGAAGATTTGCGCAATGGACGCTTCGAAATTCTACGCATCGAGCCGATTCGGGGTGAAGGCGGTACCGTGGCGTATTACGATGTCTCAGTTAAGCCGTAGGGTCATCCCCGAAACCGTGACCCAAAAGTGTTGTTACTGGAACGCAGAGACATAATACGAATTTCGATGCGTGATCCTCGACCCGGCTGGGATGAGGTCGTTCTTGTGGGACGTGTTTTCAGGATTATCGAGGAGCTCAACGCGAAGCGAGCGCCAGCCAGTTCGCGTCATTCCGGCCGACGGATAATACCCCAGAGTATATTGCGCGCTGATGGTGATGGCGATGCGCCGGTATATTTCGCTTAGATTTCCAATTTCTCGCAGAAAATAAAGTTGACCGCTCACGCGCCGGGTCAATTCTGCGAGATACAACGTATAGTGAGGCATTCCCTGCTTTCGGGCCTCCGGCGTTACCAGCACTTCTCCTCGATGCGCCTCGAGCCATGCCGTGGTCATCGCCCGGGGACGCGGCTCGGTGGAAACAATAAAAACAGCGACGCCATCGGCGCCAAATTCACGCGCAACGTCATCGAAAGCCAGTCGTGCCGTCGCATTCCCATTGGACGAAGCGGTCGCCTGCGCGTCGGGCCGCACGCTCGCGACATCCCAGGTGAGGCCGAGGCCGCTATCCTGACCATCGGTGAGCAGGACCAGAGCTTTTCGGCCCGTGCGTCCGCGAAATAATTCTCGCGCCGTGAGAAAAGCGGATTGATAAATGTTCGATTCCGAGGAGTCTTCGACCCGAGCCAGATTGTGGGAGTCCAGGGCGCGATCCAAAAGAGCGCGGTCGGTCGAGAATGGCAGTAGCACATGAGCCTCAGCTGAAAACGAAACGACGGCGATTTCGTCCGCGGGAGACAAATTGGCAGCGAGCGCGCGGGCGGCGGCGCGCATTTCCGCCAGATCGTGATAAATGCTGGGGCTTACGTCCAGTACAAGTGCGATGCTCGCGGGCGTTGCCGAAGCGTCGAACGACGCGATTTCCTGAGGAGTCCCGTCCTCGAAAATGCGGAAATTTCCTGGCGTGAGACCGCGAACCTGTATTCCCTCAGGTGTCGTGACCGTGCAAGCCACCTGCACCAAAGTCACGCGCGAACGTATCGCTCCGTTTGTTATTTGGTCGGAGGCGGGCGGCGAAGCAGAGTGGAGTTCGCCCGAAACGGCGTCCCGCTCAAACGTCAAGTTACGGCCCAATGTTTGGGGACGAGGCAGCTTTTGAGATTTAGGCGCGGACGGTGATTTCGTCTGCGCAACAAGCGGCAAGCAGGTGGCGTGTAACAGGAGTAGTCCGGAAAGTGCCGCGAAACCGGAGGTGCGAAAAGTCTGAAACACAACCCAGTATGCCCCAGTTAGACTATTCGAAGTCGAAATCGCGTATTGGCTTTTCGGCTGGTTGGTCTTTGGCTTTTTTCAGGGCTTCCTCAAACTTTCGATTGAGGACGTCTTCTTTCTTGCTTTCGGCTTCCCAGGAATCCCGGAATTTATCCTCTCGTTTGCGTGCCTGTTCGGCGAGAATGCGCTCAGCGTCACTGATATCTACATCGGGCGCAGCCTTGAAAGGTTTCACATGAGACAGCACCACGGAAAGTTCCGCGTCCACGGTAAGCTTTGTCTGGCAGCAGGGACAGGTGACTTCAATCGGAGTCTTTGCCATGCCGCTATTCTACGCCAGAAAAAGCACAATGGAACCTCGAGCGCTGTCCCTACGCATGATCTGGCGCCGGCATGGCTTGCTTGCATTCTTTTCCGGGCTGCGGCAAGATTTGAGTCATGGCTCATGAATTTACGACGTCTTATCTGAAAGACTCGATCATGCTTTTCCATTACTACAAGAAACTCGGGGACCGCGCCCTGGCACAGGCTCCCGACGACGCCCTGACTTCCGTTCTGGACTCAGAATCCAATTCGATTGCCACCATCGTCAAACACATGTCCGGCAACATGCGATCACGCTGGAAGGATTTTCTTACGACTGACGGCGAGAAACCGGACCGGAACAGGGACGGCGAATTCGAAGCTCCGCCGCAAACACGCACGGAAGTGATCGCGCTTTGGGAAACAGGTTGGCAGGGTACGTTCGTTGCTCTGGAATCACTGACCGACGAAGATTTAGGGCGCACAATTTATATACGCGGCGAGGCACACTCAGTCGTGCAGGCAATCCAGCGGCAGCTCACGCATTACTCTTATCATGTGGGGCAGATTGTCTACCTGGCCAAGCACTATGTGGGATCGCAATGGAAATCGCTGACTGTGCCACGCGGCAAGAGCGCAGAAGTCATCGCCAAGATAAATGCCGGTAGAAATTCCTCGCGTTAGTTGCGCTTCTTCCAGGATTAAATTTTGTCAGAAGCGGTCCACCCCATCCCACACGCGACGCCGCCGTGAATTAGTCGCGAGCATGCACGGCACGTGTTGGTTACCCGGACAGCGGGTTATCCCTTGCTGAAGCCTGGAGCAGGACGCAATTCCGGCCGTGGCGCTTGTTTCGGTTCAGCGCCCGGCACAGGGGGGTGCTGGTGTTGGAGGCGGTGGCACTACCTTTTCCGGCAGCGGTTTGCCTTCCAGTAGTAGTTTTAATTCCGTGGCATCGAGAACTTCGCGCACCAGCAACGCCTGCGCGATGCGCTCGAGAGTTTCGCGATTGGTCTCCAGAAGATTGCGCGCATTCTCATAACCAGCCGTCACGATGCGACGTACCTCCTGGTCGATGTGAATGGCGGTGTCTTCGGAATAATCGCGATGCTGTGCAATTTCCCGGCCCAGAAAGATCGCTTCTTCCTTCTTGCCGAAGGCCAGCGGGCCAAGCGCACTCATGCCCCAGTCGCACACCATCTTACGGGCTATCTCGGTGGCGCGTTCAATATCATTGCCTGCGCCGGTGGTGATATGGCCGAGAAAGATTTCTTCAGCGGAGCGCCCGCCCATCAGCACGGTCAACGTTCCTTCGAGATATGTTTTTGTGTAGGTGTGCTTGTCGTCAATGGGAAGCTGCATGGTGAGCCCGAGGGCCATGCCGCGCGGAATAATCGTGACCTTGTGCAGCGGGTCGGTGCCCGGAGTCATTGCCGCCACCAGTGCGTGTCCTGCCTCGTGGTACGCGGTGTTGCGCTTTTCTTCGTCTGAAAGAATCATGGACCGGCGCTCAACGCCCATCAGGACTTTGTCCTTGGACATCTCAAAATCAATCATCAGGACAAGCTTGCGGCCCTGACGCGCGGCCCACAACGCAGCCTCATTCACCAGGTTGGCCAGATCGGCGCCAGAAAACCCTGGCGTGCCACGGGCAATCACAGACAGATCCACGTCATCGGAGAGGGGAACCTTGCGTGTGTGCACGCGCAAAATCTCTTCGCGGCCTTTGATGTCGGGCCGCGGAACAACGACGCGACGGTCAAAACGGCCGGGACGAAGCAATGCCGGGTCAAGCACATCCGGCCGGTTCGTCGCGGCGATCAGAATAACGCCTTCATTCGATTCGAATCCGTCCATTTCCACAAGCAGCGCGTTGAGGGTTTGCTCGCGTTCGTCGTGACCTCCGCCAAGGCCAGCGCCACGGTGACGGCCGACCGCGTCGATTTCGTCAATGAAAATGATGCAGGGCGCATTCTTCTTGCCCTGTTCGAATAGATCGCGAACGCGGCTGGCGCCGACACCCACAAACATTTCGACGAAGTCCGAACCCGAGATAGAGAAGAAAGGCACGTTCGCTTCTCCGGCAATAGCTCGCGCCAGAAGCGTTTTTCCGGTGCCGGGAGGTCCGACGAGCAGAACACCTTTCGGAATGCGCCCGCCCAGTTTCTGAAATTTCTGGGGATCCTTCAGAAATTCGATAATTTCCTGCAGTTCCTCCTTGGCTTCATCGGTCCCGGCAACATCCTTAAACGTCACCTTTTTCTGCTGCGCGGTCAGCAAACGCGCGCGGGACTTGCCGAAGCTGAGGGCCTTATTGCCGCCTGCCTGCATCTGGCGCATCATGAAAACCCAGAACGCCACCAGCAGGATAATCGGCGCCGCAGTCATCAGGACGTTAACCCAGTCCGCGTGGCTGACCTCCTTGACGTTGATGAGGACTTGTTTATCGCGCAGCGTCTTGGCCAGGTCCTGGGAAGATTCCTTAAATATCGTCACGTGGAACTTTTTCGCGGGCTCGCGCCATTCGCCTTCCACGTCGTAGGTGTTGGGGCCGAGATACAGTGTGACTTCCTTGACGTTGCCGCGGTCCACCTGGGCCATGAACTCGCTGTAGCTGGGTTCTTCCAGTCGAGCGGATTGACCGCTCTTCGACACCAGGGTCCAGAGCAGGACGCCCAGCATGATGATAAAGAGCCAGAACATGATTGTTTTTAAGGTCGAACTCGGGTTCACGGCTTACCTCACCTGCCGGACTTTTCCGGCGCGAGCAACACGGCGACGCCCTTGTAAGGGCCGAACGCCAATATAGGGCAAATTACGAAACCAGCCACGACTTCCAGCCAGGCCATAGCCCACTAAGTACTTGGATGCAACAGCGAAGCCAAAGTAATCCGGCTTTAGGTCCACGCGACGGTCACGTGGCTTATCCACCAACACCACCATGCGCAGCGACCGCGGGCCGGATTCCAGCAACCGCTTGAACAGAAAGTCCTGCATAACGCCGGTGTGCAGCACCATATCCACTACCAGAACATCGCGACCCGTCAGGCGCGGCGAGTGCGAGAAAAAAATCTCGCGCCGGGCGAATCCGGATTGCTCGACGTCGCGGATGTCCGTGCGCACAAAATGGCAAACCACGGGTAGCGAGATGCGCCGCATCAAGTCACCCGCAAACATAAATGAGTTTTCCAGGACGACCACCACATCCACGGTGCGTCCGGCGAAGTCATGGGAAATGGCTCGCCCCAGCTCCGCAACCCGAGTCGCCAATCGCGATGCCGGATATAATGTCTTCAGTTCTGCCTTCAGAATTTTCCCTCGGCAATCACCAAGCCAGCTCGCGTCCCGGACCGCGGAGCGAATTCGTCGGCGACAGGGCACCCCAAAGCCCATACCAGCGACCCTGCGCTGGTCAAAACTGGCCAGCTTTCTCGATCACGCACCGGGACGCGAGACTCCAATAACAGTCGTTTCAGCTTGCGAACGCGACGCCGCCGGTAAGGTCGATAGGAGTCCCCCGGACGCCAGTTCCGAAGAATAAGCGGCCAGCGAAGCTTGTCGAAATCAAGTGTCCCCTGTTCGCGTATAGTTTCGCTCGACCCCGAAGACCAGTCAACGATTTTCAGGCTAAACCCGCGGCTGATTTCCGGAACGGCAATGTAGACTGTGTTCGGGCTCTCCAGTAAAGCGATGCTGTATTCGAAGTGAGTTCCGGCAGATCCCAAGGTTCGCTTTCCTGCTGAGGTGCGGCTAAATACGAGCCGGTCAAAAACTCGTTCAACGAGCATTCCGGGGAGCTCGATCCGCGAACCACTCTGGGATTTCATGGCTGAATGCAGCACATTGGCGACATGCTGGGCAGTCAGTTGCTGAACGCTGCCGTGTAGATCAAGGTAGATCCGTCGCACAAGCCGGCGTGTAAGCGCGAGGACGGGGTTTGCGGATTCTGATTGCGACCCAGCATCTCTTCCCTTCGAGGCCAGCGCGGGAATTGGCGACAACAAATCTGCCACGGCGATGGAAATCCCGCCGGAAGATTCGCGAGACACCAATGCGGCGAAGCGCTCCTGCTCGAACGCTTTCCAAAATACTTCCTCCTCACGTGCAAAGTCTGCCAGGCGCGTGAGCCGGGGGACCGCCGCCGGTTCGAAATCACGCTGCAAAAGGGGCAGAAGGTCATGTCGGATACGCGCCCGAGTGCGGGTGGTATCCTGGTTGGTCAGATCCTCGCGCCAGGGTTGCTGCAGCTGATTCAGATAGTCTCGCAGTTCCATTCGCCGGAGGTCGAACAGGGGGCGGATAATTAAACCGGCCACTGGATAAATTCCTGCCAGTCCCGCCGGCCCGGTGCCGCGCAATAGATGTGCCAACACTGTTTCAGCCTGGTCGTCGGCCGTATGGGCGACGGCTACGCGATGCAACTTTCTTGAATCTGCCAGCGAAGCGAAAAACTGGTAGCGCAAACGCCTGGCTGCGTCTTCAAGGTTCCAGCCATTTCGCGCGGCCTCGGCAGACACGTCCGCCCGGTCCGACACAAACTCCAAACCAAGTTGGTTGGAAATCGCCGCGACAAAGGCCTCATCCTTATCTGCCTCCGCACCCCTGAGCTGATGATGAAAGTGCAGGACCACGAGGCTAATTCCCAGTTGCGGCCGCATTTCCGCCAGCAGGCGCAACAGTGCGATGGAATCGGAGCCGCCCGAAACGCCAATGCCAATAAAATTGCCCGGCTCGACCATCGAATGCCGTTCAACGGTCTCGATGATCCGTGCTCGAAGTGTGGGTTTCATCGCAGACTGATCCCATGCCGCTTGCAAGCATGGTAGCAGTAGCTACCGGCAGGCACAATCGCGGCGGGAGCAGGCGAAAAACCGCTTCTCAACAGGTATCGTAAATTATCGGGATACAACCCGGACTACTGATTTGGAACGAGGACACTTGCCGTGGCCATTCGTGATTCCTCAGGTACCTTTACAAAGGTGTACGCCCAGGAAAGGGGCAGCCACAGAGACATGAAATGAGCAACATAACGCCATATTTCGAGATGGGGATACATGTTGTGCAGAGCATAGCTGCCCGCGTAAGCACTGAAATAAATACCCAGCGACAAAACCAGTTGTACGACTCGAGTGCGATTCTCTCGCGTTTTCATCATCGCGGCCCATAGCAGGTAAGTCAGAAGCACGCCCACAAAATAGAGGTTCTGGGAGATTTCGTCCACAAAGTGCGTCACAAATTTATCGCTCGATGAGTTGACCATGTAATATGAGATGCCCGCAGTCGCGGCCAGCAAAAGCACGGTGCCAGCTCGCAAATATTTGCCGATACCCATGTCGGCAAAAACGCGGGAATACAGGCCGATCAAAGCAAAGAACAAGACTATGGTCAGGACAGCGTCCGAATAATAGTAAAAATAGAAATAGTGTTGGGATCTATAGCCGCTGGTAGCCAGGATGGCATACCTCGCCGAATCGACCAGGACAGCGATGCAGAGGTAAAGGACAAGCGTGAAGTACTTCTTAAGGGAACGCTGGCGAATTACGGAAACGACCGCGCAAACCTCAAGAAGCGCAACTATTGCCCACACTAAGTAATCGGCTGGACCCAGCATCGTTTCTCCTACCGCCACCGGGTCCGGCCGTCAGTCTTTCAATCACAAGCTGACTAAACTAGTTGACCCGAGCATCTGGCGGAATCGGTGCCCCACCATTCGACCATGCATCTGGAGGAATTGGCGCCCCACCGTTTGACCATGCGTCCGGCGGAATTGGTGCCCCGCCATTTGACCAAACATCTGGCGGGATAGGTGCCCCACCGTTAGCTACGTTGATCGCTCCGGCATGTGCCGTGACGACGTTGCGCAGGCCCATCGCGCCTGTTAACACAAGCAACACCAATACAACAACCACTAGCCATTTATTGGACATTAAGCCTCCGAGCAAACTAACCCGGAGTTAGTATGACCAAACGTGGCCCTAAATGATACAAAAATAGTGGCTTGTGTCTAAACTATACATACCTCTGGTACGGTGGCCGTTGGGATGCGATTTCCGTTCCTCCCAGCCACTTCATCTGTAATGTCCACGTACAGATTAGGATTTGGGACTGACGTGGTCAACGGTACACTAGTACTACTAGTACGCGGACCAAAGTCCCAAGGCGCATTCAGGGTTGATGGACGGTCGGGGCGATGCCCGTCCTGCTGTTCCGAGTCCTTCAACCCCGAGTATTTAGGATTACACGCCTTTCCCTGCTTGACACTTTTAGGAGGTGCTTTAACATAGGAAGCTTTCATCGCTGCCGGTGTAGCTCAGAGGTAGAGCGAGGGTCTCATAATCCCTAGGTCGCGGGTTCGAGTCCCGCCGCCGGCATTAATATCCTGGTTGGGAATCGCGATCACGGTCACATCCGCTCCGGCATCTTTCAACGCCTGCGCGAACACAACCGGTTGGCCATCTGCAGGCAGCGTCAAAAAGGAGGAGGGTGCGTTCCACCCTCCTTTTTCGCCACCAGATGCCGTGCAATTTCGTCTACGAACCGGGGTTACCGCTGTTCGCAGGCGACTGGCCCTGACCGCCCTGCGAACGTCGATCTCGACCGCTATTGCGATTCCCGCGCCGGTTCGACTTCTTGTTTCCACGATTACGGCTGTTGTCCTTCTCCTGGTTATTTTTCTTATCTGGCATCTTGATTCTCCTCTCCGGTTTTATCTGGGTCACATCCTACATTCGTGCTGATTTTGCTTTCTGATTCGTCGAACTTCCAACATTGGATCCCATGGCCTCAACATTAATTGCCTCTGCCAATTCAGTTAACTTCTCGTCCGTTTCCTTTTCCTCCTGGAGCGTCTGTTCCAGGAGTGAAGCGGCTTCCTGTTCTCCAAGAAGTTCAGCGTAGGTACGAACCGTGCCGTATGCAGCGATTTCGTAATGTTCAACACGCTGCGCGGCAGAAATTAGTGCTGCATCCTTGGCCTCACCATCGAAATCTCCCTCCATCATTTCCTTGCCCTCGGCAACAAGGCCTCGCATACCTTTGCATTTCTTGCCTTTTGCCTTTTCTCCGAGGGCCTCAAAAACCTCCTCCAAACGGCGCACATGTTCCTTTGTCTGACTGCAATGCTCTTCGAAGCTCGATCGCAGATCGTCCGAAGTAGCAGCCCTAGCCATCTCCGGAAGAGCCTTGACTAACTGTGTTTCTGCATCGTAAATATCTCGAAGTTCGTCAATATAGAGTTCCCTGAGAGTATTGTTTTCCATAACAGCCTCCGCCAAAGGTTCGTTGTTGCCTTGACAAGGTAGAAGAGATGCCTGAACCGAACTATCGAGTAAGGAATGTATATTTCGCTAGTGCGATTACCCTAAGGTGGCACATCGCAACGAGAACATCGCGACATAAACTGGCCTTTATGACCGGTCATGAAGTTTGAATATTACGGGAAGAAGTGACAGGTCTGCCGCAGGGGGTTCAAAATTGCGAAGCTATTTCTCGTTTTTCTTGTGATCAATCTTGAGCGTAATGCTTACTTCCTTCCGGGTATCGAAGGTTGAAACTGAGTGGGCCGCAGACGTCAAACCCTCATGTTCGGCGTGGATCTGGTAATCCACATTTAAATCGAGACCGCTAAAGCGAAAATGGCCGTCTTTGTCGGAGATATAGGTCCTGACATCCTGGGTTTGGGCGTTCTTGAGATATACGACGGCAGAGTCGACGGGGGACTCGTCCTTGCTGACGACCGTACCAAGCACCGTACGCAGATCGGATTCCCGTGCTTTGCCCTGAGCAAACGCGGCGGTCGCAATGAGCGTAACGAATATAAGGAGAGCCAGCCTTCTGGAAGTCATCATGTTTTTGCTCCAACGAGCGGCTAGAGGCACATCCGGCCTTGGGACTGTCCGCTTGGCATCAAGTAAAGCGGCGACATCCACAAGTAAAAGATCCACAATTCCCGCCAGGCCGGCACCTATCGCCGGGGAACAGCGTTTTCAATTGAGGATGACCAACGGCAGCCGGATGTCAAACGATATTGAAAAGGAAATTCACTTTTCCTCTTCGTCCTCTTCGTCATCCTCGTCGTCGGCGATTTCGTCCCCGTCATCGGACTTTTCGTCCTCTTCTTCCAGATCGTCGTCGTCCGAAATGAGATTGAGTTTTACGGGATGGATCTGCACGACTTCCATCTCCGACTCGCACTCGGAACAGGACAGGATTTCGCCTTCTTCCACTTCGTCTTCATCCACATCAATCTCAGTGGCGCATTCAGGGCACCGTACCACGGCGAAAGCCTCCTTACAGATGGATGGTACAACTTGGGTACTCAAGTATTATATAACGCGAAACTTGTCCAGAGGGAAGCGGTCGAAATTCGAATGACACGCAAACGAGAACACCCCGACCAGCCCGTTGTAGGCGTTGGCGGCGTCGTTATTGACGACGGCCGCGCGCTATTGATTCTCCGGGGCAGTCCACCGCTTGAAGGGAAATGGTCCATTCCTGGTGGCGTGCTCGAATTGGGAGAGACGCTGGCAGAAGGCGTCAGGCGCGAACTTGCGGAAGAAACGGGCCTTCAGGTAAAGGTGCTCGAACTGATCGAAGTCTTAGAACGCATCTATCCGGGTATGCCCGGCGAGAAAGGCAAGCCTGATCCATCGCGGCCGCGGTACCACTTCATCATCGTGGACTATCTGTGCGAGTTACAAGGGGGCACGGCCTGCGCGGGAAGTGATGCCAGGGAATTTGCCTGGGCGCGCGAAGAGGAACTCTTGAAATTTAATTTGACCCCCGCAGCGACACGCGTGCTGCGAAAAGCGTTCCAACTGGTACGCGCTCGGACGCTCTAGTGTACATCGTTGCTTCCAGCCTTACTTCCGCAGCTATTTCCAGCCGTGCTGTCCGCGCAAGGGTACAAACCTGCAATCGAAAAGGACGCGGGATTGTATCTCGCCACCTTCTTTGCGCACCAAGAATAATTCCTGATTTTCCTGCGAACCCACGGGAATCACGAGACGGCCCCCTTCGCGCAGTTGCCCGGCTAACAGCGGAGGGATTGCCGGTGCAGCAGCGGTCACCAGAATGGCGTCATACGGAGCTGCTTCCGCAAAACCGACCGAGCCATCGCCGGTATGCACCACAATGTTCGTATAGCCCAGCCCGGCCAGGCGCTGCTGCGCCGCGAGCGCAAGCGCGGCATGTTTTTCAACCGTGATCACTTCACGCGCGATCAGTGAAAGCACGGCAGCCTGGTAGCCCGACCCTGTGCCAATCTCCAGCACCCGCTGCGAAGCGCTGAGTTCCAGTGCTTCCGTCATCGCTGCGACCATATAGGGTTGCGAGATGGTCTGGCCTTCGCCGATGGAGAGAGGTTTGTCGGCATACGCATCGGCACGGAACCTGGCGGGAACAAATTTGTGGCGGGGGACAGCAAGCATCGCCTCAAGGACTGCCTGCGCTGCGACGCCGCGTTTGAGAATTTGTTCCTGCACCATCGCGCGACGCGCCACCAGGAATTCCTGCTCGTTTGGTTCAGCAGTGGGCATCATCGCAATTATAGGCTGGTACGTACAGGCTGGGTACGCCAGACCGTCATCCCGATCCGCGAAAGGATCAGTGTCGACACGCTGGCGCGTTACTTAAATCGAGTTTTGCGAATGACGTCGATGCCGAACGTACCATTTTCATCACGCAAAGCGATCACGGAATATTCATGATTGACGGTGTATTCAACCTCGATGATTTCACGCTGCGTCGACGTGACGTCAGTCGTATACGTAATCACCAGGCCCGGTGTTACCTGCTGTTCGACGGTGACGCTGGCGATGGAACTCTGCCCTGCGGTAGGTCCGGTAACAGGTTGACCGACGCTGAAGTGGCTGATGCCAAACAAACGTTGAATGCGTCCGCCCAATTGGCTGGAGATCGCTTCAGAAAGCAATGTAGATGCCCCCAGGCCTGTTTGTCCGTTGGCGCTGCGCTCCACGCTTTCTTCACTGGGCTGCCCCAGCGCCAGGAGAGCGATTATATCGCTCGCGGGTAATGGGGGATCGGATCGATAGGCCAGTGTAAGTCTGCTGGCTGGACCCGTGAAATCGAGTGTGACTTCGTACTGACGAATCGTGGTGGTGGCTTCCACGTTAAGCGTCGGGTCAAGCCGGAACGGATTTGCGAAATTGATGTCCCCGCGCGAAATAATGTAGCGATTGCCTCGGAAACTCATTTCTCCGTTCAGCAAATGAATGTGACCGAGAAGAATGGGGTGTTCCCATGTGCCGCGGACACGCAGGCTGGCATCGGTCTGCAAATTCGCCCCGGCCCACTCCATTCGCGAATCGGGGCTGGAATCCGCTTCAATGTCAAACTGCAGATTTCGCATCAAGGAAGAGGTTGAGCCGGATGCGCTGACCGGCTCTTTAGCGGAGACCATGAAACTGGCGAGATCGAAACCTTCGGCCATCAGCAGGCGGTCCACGACGACACGTCCCGAAAGCGTTGCTGCATTTCCATTCCCGGAAAAGCGTAAAGTGCCGCCCGCCAGCCAGCTCATTCCGACCGGGTAGCGAATGCGCACTTGATCGGTGCGCGCATTCACCGTGTAATTCAACTGTCCGTCTCCGTACGTTACCGCGCCGCCGATGTTCAAATGACCGCCGCCGCTTTCCGCGCTCAGGTTTTCGAATACCAGTCGCGTCGTATCAAAATTGAAATCGCCCGCAACATTGCTCAACCCGGTCGGAAAATCTCCGTAACGCAGGCTGGTGCCTTCCACGTGAATCCTGCCGTTAATTCGGGGAGCCGAAAACGTACCTGCAATCGTGGTGTGCACCTGGGCCCGGCCAGTCGATTCAAGACGCGGCACGAAGCCCGCCAGCAATTGCAGACTGACTGCGCCATCCACGCGAAGATCCAGCGCACGATCGCCTGCAAAGCGGGCGAAGCCAGTAAGCTGAAAATCGGTGTCGGTTCCGCGCAGGCTGGCTTGCTCGACACGTACTTCATTTCTTCGGTAGGTCAGACGTATCGGACCATTATTTTCGATCTTCACGTACTGGTAATCGAGCGTCACGCGAGAGAGATTCGCATCAACGGACAGCGTTTCCGGATTTGCTGCCATTCCTGAGATTGAAAAATGACCATCAACGTGGCTGTGACCCGTCAAGCCCGTAAGATGCAGAGCGGAGGTAATCAGCGGGTCGAAATCAATCTGGTCGGCAGTAATTTCTCCGGTGACAGGGTACCCGCCGCCGAGGGTTAGATCGAACTTGCCGGCTAATCGTCCCGCAGGCATTGCGGAATCGATCGTCGCGCTCACGTGGCGCCCGTCAGAATCCACATTCCCGTCAAAACTGCCCACCACTTCGCTGCCAAGCTTCAGGTCCACAAGCCGCAGGGTGGCGTGCAACTTTGGTGTTAATAGCGGACCTTGTCCGTGCAATTGCAAATTGAGCCGGCCGGCTACGGGGAGCTGCGCGGATTGTATCCGTTCGATGGCGCCAAGAGGAATACCGGCGCCTGCGATATCGAACAAAGCGTCGCCGGTGTCTGTGTGATAGAGAAAATTTCCAGTGAGCAAACCCGCAGGCGTACCCGGGACGGACGCGGGCAGGCGTACCTCGGCATTTGCGATGCGCACCTGCCCTTTACTGGAGGTCACTTCTCCCCGCGCACGTTCGATGTGCCAGGTCCAGGCCGTCGCATCAGAAACATCGAATAGGCCCGAAAGATCTGGATTGTCTCGCGTGCCTTTGCCGTGAAACTGGCCAGTTAAGGTCCCACGCGCTGGGTAGGATGTCCCCAGAAGCCTCTGCAAGTCGTCCGTATCCGTGCCTACCAGGTTCGCATCGAAGCTCCATTGACTACGGGGCAGGAAGCTCCATTCGTCGAAGGAAAGGGCAAGATCAATATCCGCCGAGGAGCGGCCCCGTCGCGCGCGACCTCGGCTAAGATGCAGTTTATCGGGCGAGTAGATGACCTCACCTTCGATGTCATCCCAATATAGTTCCGCGTAGCGTGCTTCAGTGCCTTTCACATGCCCCGAAAAAGTTGGTCCGCCAAGAGGACCTGTAAGACCGCCCTGCCAATGAAAGCGCCCGCCGATCGGTTCTGGCTCGGCATCCTCTCCTCGCAGGCGATTGATAAAATCGTCCCAAGTGGAAAGATCTTCTGTATCCAGGGTAAAGTTGAGCGCGGAATTTACTTCGGCAAGCTTGCCCTGAAATGCAATATGGGTTGAAGGCGTTATGATTTCGCTCGGTCCAAACTCACAATCGTTGCGATCCATCTCATAGTGGTAATCAATCTTCGCCGACACGGGCGTTCGCGCCGTGACAGGTTTCTGAGGCGGCATCCAGACCGATGTTCCGCGCGAGTCCAAATGGTGAAAATCGCCAACCCAGGTCGTAATCGAATCAGCATCTAAACTCCCACTCCAGTGCAATGGAATAATCGGCAAACTGGGATTATCCTCGGCGACCAGCACCCGGCTCATGTCGAATCCCCGGATTCGC
>Ga0206815_1193_pt1 | contig 14688 bp, 12 predicted proteins | sample Alteio_BWOrgCont_91_FD_152864 | JGI IMG/M metagenome (GOLD analysis project Ga0206815, IMG submission 152864) | Enriched cells from forest soil in Barre Woods Harvard Forest LTER site, Petersham, Massachusetts, United States -... | ecosystem: Environmental > Terrestrial > Soil > Temperate forest >...
CATGGCAAACAGCTTGCCATCGCCCTTCCGCCCCACCAGCAGAGGAATCTCGAGCAACATCGTCACCGCAGTCTCACCGGCGCGCAACTGGTCCGCACGCAGCGCCGGATACCACTCGCCAAAGATCATCTCCGCCGGCGGCCCAGCCTTTGCCGGAAGCTGCACCAGCTCCTCAGCCATCTCCGCGCGCATTGGCTTCATCTTTGCCATCGGGCCTAAGTTTACGCGACTCCGCCCTCATCACCCATACCCTGTCATCCTGAGCGGAGTCTCGCGCCTTTGCGAGACGAAGTCGAAGGACCTGCCATCCTGTTCGCAGTCGTACATAGTTTGCAGCTTTCAACCAGAATGATTCTGACACTTCTAAGCTTTATCCAGAGCATCCCGATACACTGAACACGCATGAACACCCCTGCCCGCCCGCGCTCCACGCTGCTTGCCATGCTCGTGCTTTGGGCGGCGTTCTACGCCAGCTTCACCCTCTTCACCCCTCCACTGCTCGACGACGCCGACTCCGTCCACGTCGAAGTCGCCCGCGAGATGCTCCTTCGCCACGACTACGTCACGCTCTACGCCAACGGCATCCGCTATCTCGAAAAAGCTCCGCTCATGTATTGGGCCATGGCCGCCAGCATGAAGATCGTGCAACTCCTCGGCGGCCACTCTCCATCGGCCCTCGCCGCTGCTGCGCGTTTCCCTATCGCGCTCGATGTCCTCGGCCTCGTCTGGATCGCCGAGATGCTCTCCCGCCGCATGCTGCGCTCCGCGCGCGCCGGCCTCTACACCGTGCTAATCCTGCTCTCCAGCTTCGGCATCTTCCTCTTCACCCGCCTCACGCTGCCGGACGCCGGCGTCTGCCTCTGGCTTACCCTCGCTCTCTACGCCTTCTGGCGCACCGAAGAACTCGGCTCGCCACAAATCCGGGATGCACACACTGACCGCGCGCTGCGAATCAACTGCGGCATCTTCGCCCTCGCCTGCGCCCTCAACGTCCTCACCAAGGGCCTCATCGGTCTCGTCTTCCCCATCGCAATCGTGTTGATCTATCTACTCCTCACGCGCGGATTCAAAAACACACTGCATCGCCTGCGCGAACTCCATCCACTCGCCACGCTGGAAGCATTCCTCCTCATCGCCGCTCCGTGGCACATCCTCGCCGGCCTCGCCAACCCCACGCAGGGTCATCCCGCAGCGTTCCAATTTGTCCACGGCCACTGGCTCGTTCCTTTACCCACTGACGGCAACGTTCGCGGCTGGTTCTGGTTCTATTTCATGAACGAGCACGTCCTCCGCTACCTCAATCTCCGCATCCCCCACGACTACGACACCTCACCCCTCTGGCTCTTCTGGGGACTCTGCTTTCTCTGGATCATGCCGTGGTCAGCGTTCATCTTCAAAGCTGTGGTGTATGCCATTCCACTTCGTTGGAATAAATGGCGCGATCACTTCCGCCGTCACGATCTTCCACTCCGTCGCCGCGGCCTTCTTCTACTCATCGTCTGGAGCGCCTTCGTTCTGCTCTTCTTCTCACTCTCCACGCGGCAGGAGTACTACGTCCTCCCCGCACTTCCCGCCGTTGCACTCCTCATCGCTGACTGGCTCGCCCACACATCATTTTTGACTTGTCATCCTGAGCAACGCGAAGGACCTGCTTTATCTTCGGAGCAGCAAGAACGTTTAACTAGCGCCAACCTCCGCATCACCACCGTCCTCCTTGCGCTCGGCACGCTCGTCGCCGCACTCTCCATCTTCCTTCTCATCCACGCCAGAAACGTCGCACCCAACACCGGCCTCGCCTCGCTCCTCAACCAAAATCCGGCAGACTACGCACTCTCCATGGGCCACTTCATGGATCTCACCGGCCCATCTATCGCACTCTTCCGTTTTCCGCTCTTAATCGCCGCACTCAGCCTCTTCCTCGGCCCGCTTGCCTCGCTCATCCTCCGCAAACGCGCGCAACCTCATGCCGCCAACCTCGCCCTCGCCGCAACAGCCTTCGGCTTTCTCATCTCCGTCTTTCTCGGCCTGCGCATCTTCACGCCCGTGCTCACCTCCGCACAACTCGCCGAATCCATCGCCCCGCAAGTCCGCGCCCAGGACCTCATCGTCATCCACGGCGAATACGAATCCGGAAGCACGCTCAGCTTCTATCTCCAGCGCCCCGACATTCACATCCTCGAAGGCCGCAGTTCCAATCTCTGGTACGGCAGCTTTTTCCCCGACGCCCCCCACATCTTCGAAACCCCCGAATCCATCGCCGCAAAATGGTCCGGCCAACAACGCATCTTCCTCTGGCAATCGCTAACCGACCCACCCAGCACCTTGCCCACACTTCCCGGTCCCATCTACGTTCTCGTAAAATCAGGCGGCAAAGAAATCATCAGCAATCAATCCAACCGGTAAGCTTTTACTGTCTACTCACTACTGTCTGCCCCTTATGCCTTGCAACGCTAACGAACTCCGCCAAATCCCGCTCTTCTCGCTCCTCGACGACGAAGAGCTCAACGTGCTCGCCGCGCAAGTCGAAGTCCGCGAGTTCTCTGCCAAACAGCGTATCTACAAAGTCGGCGAGCAAAGCGAACGCGCCTACGTCGTCCTCAACGGCAGCGTCGAAGTCACCCTTCTCGACGAAGACGGTCAGGAAGTCGTCTTCTCCACGCCGCATCATGGTGAAGCCTTCGGCTTCGCTTCCATGCTCGAAGCCACGCCCCACCAGACCACCGCCATCGCCACCGAGCTCACCACCTGCATCGAGGTCGACCGCAACGATCTCTCCACGCTGCTCGAACGCAAGCCGCTCGCCGGCCTCGACATGCTCACCGTCCTCGCCCGCGACATTCACATCGCGCAGGGCGTCATTCGTGGTCGCGCCATGCGCAACCCGAACCAGGTAATCGACGACTCTGAAACCTTCGGCGAGCGCATCGCCGACCACGTCGCCACCTTCGGCGGTTCGTGGACCTTCATCATCCTGTTCCTCAGCACCATGACTTTCTACGTCATTCTCAGCATCGTGCTCGTCGCCACGCATGGCTCTTCGTGGGACCCATACCCCTTCATCCTGCTCAACCTGTTTCTCTCCATGCTTGCGGCCATTCAGGCGCCGGTCATCATGATGAGCCAGAATCGTCAGGATCAGAAAGACCGTCTCCGCTCCGAGCTTGATTTCGAAGTCAATCGCCGCGCCGAAGCCGAAATCCTCGCGCTCTCACGCAAAATCCACTTCCTCAGCGACAAGGTCTCCGACATCGACGAACATCTCCGCCCCAGCCGCCTCCAAAACCCCAACGAACCCCAAAGCTAATGCCACCACGAATCGGGTGCCCCATTCATCGGCATGCTTTTGGCCGATGAGTGGGTTCGTACTATCTCCGCGCTACCCCCAGCAACTTCCTCGCCCTCGCCTTCATCGCCGGCGTCCCACCTTCCAGCGCCTCACGCACAATCGGCGCCACTCGCTTACGCAGCGCAGCCTCATTCCCAGACAAATCCATCAACGCCTGCATCGCCAGCGTGCGATTCAAACCGCTCTTGTCGCGCAGCCGCTCGAACATTAAATCGACGACCACAGCCTTGTCCTGCCCCTTCAGCGGAAGCCTTCCCAGCACAATCGAAAGATTCCACTGCACGCGCACATCCACCGCACGAAACGCCTCAGCGATCAGCGCCTTGCGCCACGCATACAACAACGCAGCATCCGCTTCGGAAATTTTCTTCAGCGTTCGCGCCGCGCGCTCTGCCACATCTTTATCTTTATCGCCAAGCCGCTGCACCAGTTTGCTACATACCTCAGCGCCATCCGGCCCAAACGCCGCATTCACCATCTCCACCGACGCCGCCTGCGGTACGCGCCCCATGCTTACACTCTCGTCAAACTTCCGCGCTTCAACTTAAATTTCTCTCCGCGCCATACCACCACATCGCTCGCATAGCTCCACGCCCAGAAGAACATCGCAAAGCAATCGCGCAGCGGCAGCAGCCATAGATCGCGCAGCACCTGCCCATCGCGCAATACGCCCACACCCACCTCGAGCGCAACAGCCACGCGTACCAGCAGTGCCAAACTCAATAGCGAAATACTCCACAACGCGCTGCCGCTCGCCAGCACTGTCAGCATCGCCCACGGCAGCATGTATGTCACACCCAGCCCTGCATATCCCGCGCGCCTTGAGTCTCGCGTCGACCGCGACCACCGCAGTTGGTGTTCGCAAAATCCGCGCAGCGAATACTTCGGCACCGTCGTTGCAACAACCTCATGCGTCAGCTCCACGCGAAACCCCGCGCGCGCCATCCGCGCTCCCATCTCGTAATCGTCCGCGAGTTGGTCAACCAGCGATTCAAACCCACCGATCGACGCCAACGCTGTCTTTGTCGTCGCCAGTGTCGATCCCAACCCGAAACGAATGCCGCCCTCCAGCTTCCGCGCCGTCAGCACACCTGCCATAAAATCCGTCGAAATCCCTAGCGCCTCCAGCCGAGACCACAATCCACCCTGCGCCACTCCCACATACGGCGCCGTCACCAATCCCACCGGAAATATTTTTGAGTTGTCATCCTGAGCGGAGCGAAGGACCTGCTTTTCAGGACCAGCAAGGTCTCCTGTTGTAAAACACCCCATTACTCTTTCTAAATATTTCGGCGACACCGCAATATCTGCATCATTCACCAGCACATGCTCAAACCGCGCATACGGCAGCATCTGCGCAAGGTTAGACACCTTCCCATTTGCACCCAACCGCAGCGGGCATTCCACCAGCCGAATATTTATCTGCGGAAACTCCACCTTCAGCCTCGCCACCTGTGCCACGGCTTCGTCTTCGAGCGAACTCACCCCGAACACGATTTCCATCTCGCCTGCATACTCTTGCCGGCAGTGGCTCTCCAGCCCCGTATAAAGCCGCGCGTCCACACCCTTCACAGGCTTCAGGATCGAAACCGCCGGCGCAAAGTTGATTGCCTCTTTTTTCTGTCGCTCAAATCCCCGCGCCGCCACCAGCGCGATCACGCCATACACCACGCCGCACAGCGTCAGCAGCGCAGCAATAATCTCAACGGCTAGAGCGAACGTATCCACGCACCCAGTGTATCTACTCTTCGTTCATCAGCCGCTGAAACGCATCGATGTACGCTCCAACATCCACGCCATCCACCAGTGCGTGGTGCACATGCACCGACATCGGCATCGACCGCCGCCCATCCGTCTCCGTCATCTTGCCGAACGTGATCCATGGGCAGGAATCGCCCGCTGTAAACCTCCGCGCGTGGGAGAGAGACGTGAAGTCGATCCACGGCAGCACTGAATAGCGAATCAGATTAGTCACCTTGCGCCGCTCCAACCCCGTCGTCTCGCGAACGCGCTGTAGCTCCTGCGAAGACTCCGCCATGAACGCCTGCATGTCGTCTGTGAAGGGGTAATACGCGAACCCAAACGTTCCATTGTCGCGCGGCGCCGTCGAGCCCCCATCAATCTTGTCGTAGAGAACTACGTCTTCGTCTTCAATTCGCAAGCGGAATGCCTTCACCGTATTCGCCGCGGCGATGGACTGATAGAGGTAATACAAAAAGAAGGAACAGCCTTCGCGCTTGGCCTTCGCATACGCCGCTGTGCAATCCACGCGCACACAAACACCGTAGTAAGGCTCATCAAATTTGCTGAAGAACTCAAAGTGCGGCTTTCGCGCCCAGCGATCGAGATCAACCTTCTGCTTCACGCGCATCCCCTACTCGTATCGTAAGGCCTCAATCGGATCCAAATTCGCAGCCTTCCACGCCGGATAAATCCCGAACACCAGCCCAATCGCGCACGAGCTCAAAAACGCCACCAGTATCCAAACAACGCTGACTGAGCTGGCGATCAGCAGCCGCGCAATCAGCGCCAGCCCTGAACCCAGCAGAATCCCAATCACGCCGCCAATCGCGCACAGCACAATTGCCTCCAGCGTGAACTGCATCAGGATCGTCTGCTTCGTCGCTCCAATCGCTTTTCTTATGCCAATTTCTTTCGTGCGCTCGGTCACGCTCACCAGCATGATGTTCATCACGCCAACGCCGCCGACCATCAGCCCAACCATGCTCAAGCCGCCCATCAGCAAAAACAGGCTGCCCGTAATCTGCGTCCACAATTTCGTAATGGCATCGGAGCTGAAGATTACAAAATTGTCTTCTGCATCGTTATGCACCTTGCGCCGCCGCCGCAGCAGCTCCGTCATCTCGTCCGTCACCAGCGCCTTGTTCTTCTGGTCGTCGAACTTCGCGGAAACCCAGTAATCCAGCACCTCTGGATGCAGCTTCTTGAATGTCGTGATCGGAAAATACGCAAAGCTGTCGTCCGGATTTTTCCCTCCACCGAACGCTGTCTTCTGTTTTTCAAACACGCCAACCACCGTGAACGTACGGTCGGCAATCACCACTTCTTTATCAATCGGATCCACCGGCCCGAACAGGTCCTGCTCCACATCGTGCCCCAGCACCACAACGTCGGCTGCGCGGTCCTGGTCCGTCTGCGTAAAAAATCTTCCCTCGGAAATCACCTTGTCGTACACCAGCGCGCTCGACGCCGTATCGCCTTCCAGCGACACATTGTCCGCGTGGCGCTGCCCATACTTCGCTACCACCGAACCCTCATTGAATTGGTAGTTCGTATATTGCAGGCTCGCCGAAGTCGCCACCACGTGTGGCAGCTCGCCAATCGCCACCATATCGTCGTAAGTAAGCTGCTTGCGCGCCAGCATCTCCGTCGTGGGCCGAATTCCAATCACCGGAAACCGGAACACCCACAGCACATTCGTCCCAAACGATGCCACCAGGTTCGACACGCCGCTGTTCAGCCCGTTAATCACCGACGAAATCGTAATCACCGTCATCACGCCGATCACGATGCCCAGAATCGTCAGGCTCGACCGCAGCTTGTTCGCGCGCAGTGTATCCAGCGCCATCTTGATCGTTTCGCGTTGATCGCTCGCTCTCATCGTTAAAACTCCGACCGTAAAGCCACAATGGGATCCAGATCAGCAGCTTTCCTTGCAGGATAGACTCCGAAAAACACTCCCACCGACAACGCCACAAACAAACCTGCAAATATGCTCCAGAACGCAATCGATGCCGGGAAGTTCAGCAGTTGCGTCACCAGCTCCGCCACGCCCACACCGCCAATTACGCCGATAGCTCCGCCCACCAGCGCCAGCAGCGACGACTCCATCAAAAACTGCAGCAGAATATCGCTGCGCCGCGCTCCCAGCGCCTTGCGCACGCCAATCTCGCGCGTTCGCTCTGTCACGCTCACCAGCATGATGTTCATAATCACAATCCCGCCTACCACCAGTGAAATCGCTGCAATCGCGACGGCAACGCCGCCGATCATGTTGGTGATCTGCCCGAACAGGCCGGCCAGCGCGCTGCTCGTCTCCAGCGTAAAGCTGTCTTCCTCACCCGGCCGGTCATGCCGCTGGCCGCGCATAATCACGCGAGCCTGGTCGCTGGCCGTCTCCATTCCTTCTGCACCGCTCGGCGCCTTGGAATAGATCGTCACCGTCTTCATCGTGCCGTAAACTTTTTGATAAGCCGTCAGCGGTACGGCAACCCAGTTGTCCTGGCTGCGTCCCAGCGTCTCGCCTAGTTTTTCTGCCATGCCAATCACTGTGTACGGAACGCCGTCCACGCGGATTTCTTTTCCTAGCGGGTCTTCAAACTTCAGCAGCTTCTCTTCAATGTCTGTGCCAATCAACGCAACGTGTGCTGCGTGGTCTTCATCGGCCTGCGTAAATCCGCGCCCTTCCACGATGTTGATGTTCTGCATCTCCGGCATCATCGCCGTGTAGCCGCGTATCTGCGTGTCCGTGCTCGATTGCGCCTGGTACACAATCGTTCCGCTCGTGCTCTGCAACGCGCCCACGCTCACACACGTCGAGCACTCGCTCTGCACCGCGCGATAGTCATCCAGCGAGATCACCTTGCGCTTCTGGTATTTCAAATATTCCTTGTAGCTGGTCGTAAATGCCGGCTGTTGCGAAATCGTAAAAACGTCCGCACCCTGCTTATTAATTTTGGTTGCGACGAAGACATTCGCTCCGTTGATCAGCGTCACCACCGCGATCACGCTGGCCACGCCAATCACCACGCCCAGCAGCGTCAGTATGCTGCGCAGCTTATTCGCCCACAGCGACTGCACCGCTATCCGGAATGCTTCTTTTTTCTCCATCGGAACCTGTATTCAGTCTATCTTCCCGGCCCGCAGCCCTTACCTGACAAACGTCACACCACGGCGCCCACGCAAAACATGTGCGCACAACCACATACGTCTACACCCCGCCCCCAGTTCCCTCGACTGCCTGCCCCACAAACACCCGGGTGCCCCATCCTTTGCAGCTTCATCGCAAAGGGTGGGGTATCGTTTGCGGTAGCAAACGACCGTCTTCTTCAACTTGGCACGAAATTCTTCAGAATGGCACGAATCGAAGGGGCATGGCTTCAGCCATGCTATTAAATACCTGTTCAGGGAAGTGGCTTCAGCCGCTGGGGTAAGTCTGGCAATTCGGTTTCATGCGCTCGCCTTTACTGTCTACTCACTACTGTCTACTGTCTGCTTTTCTACTGTCTGCTCTCCAATGCATCCCTCTCAGCAAAAAACGCCGCCTTCGCCCGCATATCCCCATCGAACGGCAGACACCTCTGCGGCGCTTTGTCCTCTCGCTGCTGATACCCATAATCCAGCCATGTGTACTTGTCCGTGATTCCCCACGTCAGCACAGCAACCACCGCGTCTTCCGCCAGCGCCTCACGCAGATACCCGCTATACGTCGCCGCCACGGCAGCATCGCGCTCAGGTATTGAAGCCGGCAGCTTGCGATCGCTCACATCCATCTCCGTCAGCAACACCTTCAACCCCATCGCGCGGACATCGCGAATCATCCCCCGCAGTCCCTGCCCATAAGCAAACTCCGGACTGAACGCCTGCCGCGACCCAGCCGTCAGGTGCGACTGCACACCCAACGCGTCCACAGGAATCCCGCGCGCCAGCATTCCGCGCAGCAGCGCCATCACATCTGCGCGCTTCTTCGCGGAAGCTGCATCTTCCGCTTCGATCCCGTACTCGTTGTAGACCAGTATCGCCTTCGGGTCCACGCGCCGCGCCGTCCTGAACGCGATATCGATATATCCCGGAACCGCGATGCCATCACCCGGCAGCAGCTTCAGCCACGGCGAGTTCCGAAATCCGCCCTTCATCCCATCCTTGATTTCAATCGCCTCATTCACCACATCCCAGCTATGCACGCGTCCCGCATAGCGTCCGCCCACGCGCTCAATGTGTTCCACTAGCACACGCTCCGCATTAGCCCGCGTCACGTAGCTGTCGAACCAGCTCGGCATCTGCTCATGCCAGACAAAATTGTGCCCACGCACATGCTGTTTGTGTTTCTTCGCAAACTCAAAAACATAGTCCGCGTCGTCAAAAAAATATTCTGTCGGCGAAGGCCGCAGCGGCCCCATCTTCAATGCCTTCTCATCCACGATGATTCCCGCCTGCTGGCCCACCAGCGCGGCATACGCAGGATCATTGCGCAGATGCGCCACCTGCACCGCGCATCCTGCCAGGATGCCGCGCCTCGCACCAACCGCGCGCAGAGTCTCTACCTCAGGCGCTGCCGGAACCCCCGGCCCACGCACATGCGCGCATCCAGTCAGCTCCAGCGCCGCCACCGCCGCCCCACCCGCCACAAACTGCCTGCGCGAGATCTCCATGCAGCATCATCCCACGCGCAGCTTCGTTGTATTGGAGTCGCACACTCGGGTGCCCATTCATCGGCGTGCTTTTGGCCGATGAGTGGGAACGCACACTGCTCACGTGACCCCACTGCGTTCTATGACCTTTTCGCCGCGTAACGCCGCATCCACCGCTGCCTTCACCAGACCGGACACCCATTCCTAAGGCAAACGGAAGGGCCTATCTTCAGATAGGCCGTAAAGTGCCAGGAAAATAGTCCCCGGGGCTTTAGCCCCGGACTGCCATTGCGGCCTCGTTTTCTCTACTGTCTACCCACTACTGTTTACTGTCTGCTCCACATTTCCTGTCAACCCCCTTCACCCTCTGCAAATCTTCAAAACCCTTATCAACACTGGCGATTTCACTCGAAAAAAGTTGGCGTAGTTGCCCCTGCCCGCTTGTTATCCTGTTAGCAGGATGCGAGAGCGGGCAGCTTTTCTACTCCTTGCTCTCTACTCCTTGCCCCTAGTGCCCCTATCTGCTTTCTTTTCCATATTTTGAATTTAACTAACGGCAAATAAGCCATTTAGCTCGATATCCGATATCGATCCCTTTGCGAATCAATATTTTGGATTATCGATAGGGGGAGCGGGGAGGGAGGGGCCCCGGCTGCACCGTTGGAGCCTGTCTTACATCTCACATCTATAATGGAGAAGTTCGGGGCAGTCTAACTGCGCCCACTTCCTAAAGGAGTTCTCCCAATGGCCAATCTCCTCGATCAGCTCAAGTCGATGACCACAGTCGTCTCGGACACCGGCGATATCAACGCCATCAAGGCCTACAAGCCAACCGACGCGACCACCAATCCCTCGCTCATCGGGGCTGCTGCCACCAAGCCCGAGTACCAGCCTATCGTCGACGGCGTCCTCCAGAAGGCCCGCGAAGCCAACCCTAGTGCCTCCGATGAAGACGTCGCCAAGGCTGCCTTCAAGTCTCTCGCCGTCGCCTTCGGCCTCAAGATTCTCGAGATCGTCCCCGGTCGCGTCTCCACCGAGGTCGACGCTCGCCTCAGCTTCGACACCGAAGGTTCTCTCGCCACAGCGCGCGACATCATCAAGCAATACAACGCCGCCGGCATCGGCAACGAGCGCGTCCTCATCAAGCTCGCCTCCACCTGGGAAGGCATTCGCGCCGCCGAGATCCTCGAGAAGGAAGGCATTCACTGCAACATGACGCTGCTCTTCGGTCTCCATCAGGCCATCGCCTGCGCCGAAGCCAAGGTCACACTCATCTCGCCCTTCGTCGGTCGCATTCTCGACTGGTACAAGAAAGACACCGGCAAGGACTTCACCGGCGCCGACGATCCCGGCGTCCAGTCCGTCACCGAGATCTATCACTACTACAAAAAGTTCGGCTACAAGACAGTCGTCATGGGCGCGAGCTTCCGCAACACCGGCGAAATCATCGAGCTCGCCGGCTGCGATCTCCTCACCATCTCTCCGCAGTTGCTGCAGGAGCTGCAAACCACCGAAGGCACGCTCGTCCGCAAGCTCGACCCCGAGAAGTCCAAGACCTCACCGCTCGAGAAGATCACCATCGACAAGGCCACCTTCGATCGCATGCACAAGGAAAACCGCATGGCCGACGACAAGCTGCAAGAGGGCATCGACGGCTTCTCCAAGGCCCTCGTCGACCTCGAGAAGATGCTCGCCAAGCGCGTCGCCGAACTCGGCAAACCCGAACCTGTCGGCGCTAAGTAACCAACTTCCTTCATCTAGTTTTCAAAGCAAAAGCCCCGCAACTCATCGCGGGGCTTCTGCTTTCCTTTGCGAAACTTTGCGTTTTTACTTTGCGCCCTTTGCGTCAACGCTTTTGCCGTTGCTTTATCTGCAATTCGCTACAGGGACATTTCCCGGCATTGCAATCTTCGCTGCCAACCCACTCGCAATCGCCGAACACGGCAGCAATATCTCCACCGGCTGCGACGTCAGCACGCGTGGATTCTCCGATCCCCACGCCGCAACATGCACCGGATATTCCGCCAGCTCTTCCGGTGTTATCCACTTTTCGTAGTCGCGATAGCCGCCATCAATCGCTATCGCCGCGAACTTGTGCCCCATCATCGCGCGCTGCATCTCGTCCTTGAACGCCGCACTCTGCGCGCCTCCGGCATCAACGACTGCGCCAACAGCTTCACCTTCCGCATGAGCCTGCTTGCTCGCCATCACCGCATCCCAGGAGTGATTCACCACGTACACATCTCCCGGAATCGCTCGCAACTGCTCCTCGAAGTTATCGCGGTCTGCTCTCTGCGCCGCCGAGAGCAGAAACTCTCCCGGCGAATAGATCTGCGAAACCATCTGAAACACCACGGCGATCAGCAGCACATTCACCCACACTGCGCCGCCAAGTTCGCCACGCGACATCGCAGCTATCAGCCGCGCCAGCGCCATGCCAAACAGCAGCAGCGTCCACAGATAGATCGCCTCCATCGTGTTGCCCGATCCGCGATGCGCGCGCACAAACCAGAACGCCGCATACAACACCGCCGATCCCACCGCATAGAACGCTGTCTTCCGCGACCGCAAACTCACCGGAGTCAGCAACGCCGCAGCGCCGATCACTGCGAACACAATCCCCAGCGGCCGAAGCAGCGTCTCTCCCGGATACAGCGCCGCAAGCCGCGCCGATGCAGGCAATCCCTTTACTGCCCCGAAGACGTAGAAGCTGTACCACCCATCGCTCACATGGTTCATCCACGCGATGCTCGCACAGGCCAGCACCGCATATGCGCCCAACGCCATCACCACACGCATCGGCCGCTTCTGCTCCCAGTAAGTCAGCAGAAAGATCACGGCAATCGGCAGCACACTCTGCTTGGTCTGGAACGCCAGAACCCACACCATCGCAGCCAACAGCGGATGCTGAAAGCGTGTGCAATAAATCGCCAGCAGAAACAGCAGCAGAAACAGCGAGTCCACGCGACCGATGTCGAACCAGCCCTCGACAAACAGATACAGCGACGCAAAAATCCCCGCAGCCGCAATCCCTGCCAGCCAGCTCCGCGTCTCACGCCGAACATAAAGCATCAGCAGCGCCTGCGTCGCCAGCGCACTCATTGCCGACACCAGCCGCAGCGCCACGAAGTTCACGCCTGTCAGCTTCGTCATCACCGCGCAGACGTAGAAATACAGCGGCGCATAGAGGAACGGCACATAATCCAGCGTCGGCTTCGCATACAGCGGCTGCCCATGCACGATGCGCGCGACTGACGCCAGCACGCCACTCTCTACCCACTCCAGGTCATACGGATAGTGCAATCGCCGTGCTGCTGTATACACAAACAGCGCCACAAAAAACGCAGCCAGCACCACCACCAGCCCGCGCAGCACTCGTTCCGCCTGCGCCCCACGCATCCACGCCCACACCCGTTGCCACCGAGTCTCCACGGCCTCCATCGCCGCCTCAACTCCAATCGGGCCAGATCGCATGGCCTGAAGTATACCAACCGAGCCGGCTTCCACTCGCACTCCACTCACCGCGCTTTACTCCGCGTCCTCCGCGTTACCTCTGCGACCTCCGCGTTAAAGCTTTTGACTTTGCTTTTGTTGTTACTTCGGCTTTTTACAGTCGCGCAAGCCCGTTAATCGCTGGCTATACTCAATCTCTGGAGATCACCGTTCAATGGCCAAGTCAAAAAAGAAAATGTTCTCCATCACCAAGGCCGTCAAGGCCAACGCCCGCGAGCGACTCGGCACTCCGCCGCCCTCGCGCACCTTGCCCGACCCCAAGCGAAAAGCCACATCTGCACCAAAGCATAAGGAGACCCTCGCGGATCTCCTCACCCCAAAAGACTAAGCGCTGTCTTTCTCTACGCACTACCCTCTACTGTCTGCCCTTCTCAAACTCCAGCGACGCTGAATTGATGCAGTACCGCTGCCCCGTCGGCCCAGGCCCATCCGGAAACACATGTCCCAGGTGCCCGCCACATTTCGCGCAAGTTACTTCCACGCGCCGCATTCCATAGGCATTGTCTTCATGCAATTCCACCGCATCCTTTGTGATCGGATCGAAAAAGCTCGGCCATCCTGAACCCGATTCGAACTTCGTATCGCTCTTGAACAAAGGTGCGCCGCACGCAGCACAGTGGTAAAACCCGTCGTCGTGGTTGTTCACCAGCGCTCCCGTAAAAGGCCGCTCGGTGCCCTTTTCGCGCAGCACATGGTACTGCTCCGGAGTCAGTTTTTGGCGCCATTCGTTCTCACTCAGAACCACCTTCTCCGTCGCTGCAGCACTCTCTGTCTTGGGGCTGTTTCCCGCTTCCTCTGGCATAAAAATCCTCTCTTTGGCATCAGTTAGCTCACTTCAATTAGACGCTCTAGTCAATGGGGTGTCGAGACCACCAGCCACCCAGTATTCCGTAGCGCGACTTAACTAGATGACCGCGCCCCAACAAAAGTACGTGCTTCGAGCAATTTCCTCTTGCCAAAGCAAGAACGGTGGGCGTAGTGTGTTTTGCGACTCAATTCAACCGCTTTTATACAGCTGAAGCGTCGCAAAGTAATTCTGCCTAACTGCTTGATTTCTAGGAGGTTTTCCGTGGTAAAGATCTTTCGTATCGTCGTGTGTTTTTTTATGCTGGCAGCATGTCTCCCAGCCGCCCTGGCTCAGGTGACCACGGCAACTCTCTTTGGCACCGTCACCGATCCGACCGGGGCGGCCATACCCAATGCGAAGGTCACCCTTACGCAGACCGAGACAAATTTCACCCGGACCTTCACCACCCGGAATGATGGCTCGTACCGTGAAGAGTTTCTTCCCGTAGGTCCGTACAAGCTCACAGTTGACGCGCCGGGCTTCAAGACGCTCAGTCGCAGCGGCATTGTGCTTTCGGTCATGCAGGAGGCGGAGCTTTCACCGACTCTTGAAATTGGTGCGGAATCGCAAACAGTCACTGTGACCGAAGATGTCCCGCTCGTAAACCTGGG
>Ga0206815_1194_pt1 | contig 14609 bp, 10 predicted proteins | sample Alteio_BWOrgCont_91_FD_152864 | JGI IMG/M metagenome (GOLD analysis project Ga0206815, IMG submission 152864) | Enriched cells from forest soil in Barre Woods Harvard Forest LTER site, Petersham, Massachusetts, United States -... | ecosystem: Environmental > Terrestrial > Soil > Temperate forest >...
AAACATAGACTTTCTTATCGGAGGTTTCTTTTTCAATCGGAGGCTGCCCCTGGGCTAAGCGGCGGTCATTAAGAACGCCTTGGCGGAACGAAAGCCATGTAAAGAACCCGATTGAAAAAAACCATCAAGAAAATAGGGACGTTATCGGGCAGCGAGGCGATGTTTCGAAAATGTTCGCTATAAACCATTGAAAAAACAATGGCCCCTATAGAACCCCATAAAAGCTTCACAGCGAAAGCTGGCTCGGTCCAAGTTTCGCGGTATTTAATCATTGCCCAAAAAGCAATGACCGAAAAAAAGAAATACGACCAAGGCGTAAACACAAAATCGATGGCATCAAGTATGTAATGCATGGTCCCTCAAAAAAACTAATTTTTGCTCAAGCCCAAAATTACAGCGGGCCCGAAATACCACCATCTTTACGAACGCGCCAAAAGTGAATCGCCATCAAAGTAGCGGCCACAATGGGAACAACCACACAATGAAGCACATAAAAACGAATCAAAGTCGCTTCCGAAACAAAATGTCCACCTAAGAGAGCAAAGTGAATATCAGAACCGCCATGCACCAAATGCACACCGCCAATTTGAATCATGGAAGCACCAGGACCTTCATAACCCATGAAAGGTGTAGCGCGAGCCATGTTGGTACCGACCGTGATAGCCCACATCGCCAACTGATCCCAAGGCAATAAATAACCGGTAAAAGAAAGAAGAAGAGTAATCACCAAAAGAATGACACCAATGACCCAGTTAAATTCACGAGGTGGTTTGTAAGAACCGGTCATGAACACACGAAACATATGGAGCCAAACTGTGATAACCATGGCGTGCGCGCCCCAACGATGAATCTCACGCATAATTCCAAGCGGAACGTGTTCACGCAAAGCCACAATATCGTAATAGGCATATTCGGCCGTGGGACGATAGTAGAACATCAGCAAAATACCGGTGACGGTTAAGTTAAGAAACAAGAAGAAAGACAAACCACCCATACACCAGGTGTAGCTCATCTTGACGCCTGAGTGGCGGGCTTTGACCGGATGCAAGTGGAGAAACAGATTTGACAAAACGGCCATAACCCGATTACGCGGGGTATCAGGATAGCCATGACGAAAAATAGACTTCCAGATTTGGCCCTCAGCAATAGACTTTTTTATCGCTTCAGGCGAAGGGCTTTGCGCGAAAGTTTCGTCGATTTTCTTTTTCAATTTATCCAGCATGCGACCGTTCCTTTAGTTGAACTTAAATCAACCTTTGTATGGTAAATAAGCGCCGGGCAATCCCCACTGACCCAATTCCTGTTGAAATTTGATGCTCTCGTCGACTTGAATCAAACCGTCATCCGTCAAAGTGATTTGGAAACGTTCTAAAGGTCTCGGAGCGGGCCCTTCAAAGTTAACTCCCGTTATGTAATATCCGCTGCCGTGACAGGGACATTTAAACTTTTGTTCCGCTTGAAGCCAGTTCGGAGTACAGCCCAAATGAGTACAAATAGTGGATAAAGCGTAAAACTTTTCAGTATCACGAACAATCCAAACCCGATGGGCTTCCTTATAACGCTCGTCCACCCCCAAAGAGTAAGAACTCGGCGAGCCGGCAGCGAATTTTAAAGGCGGCTCAAAAGTAACGTTAGGAAAGAGAAACCGCACCACTCCGCTTAAGGCACCCAAGGTTGCGGCCGTAAACCCTACCCAAGCCCAACCCAGAAGGGACAAAAACGAGCGGCGGTTCAATTCGGGATTTAATGCCGAAGGTTCTGTCTCTTCAGCGTGAGCGTGGGCTTTATGTTCTTGAGCTTCTTTATAAGCATTGAATAAAAAGGTGATGGTCAAAACCAAAACATACACAAACAATGAACCTAAAGCGATAAAACCGAGATTGATAATAAGAGAGCTTATTTCAATAGTTGAGGATGGCTTTACATCGGCAAAAGAAGTTCCAGTGATCAATAAAAAAACCATAAAGGCTAAGGACAGAAAACGATATTGCCTCGCGCGACGAGAATTCATTCAAACCGCTCCGGTGAAAAACAAGAGATTTTTAAGGACAAAAACCAAAGAAGCTTTCAGAAAACTTAATCGAATCAGGATGAAAGCAGGCCGTATTCTAGACGAGCGCATTTAGCCGGTCAAGGGAAGGATGAGCAGAATCTGATCTCAAAAACTTAAAATCTTTACTAATTATTCATATATAAATCAGCGGCGACTTTTCTCCCAGTTTCAATCACAAGATAAACCTTAGCCCTCAGAAACAAAGAAGTAATCCTAAATATCTTGAGTCATTTAAATAACTAGCGAAGAACCAATACTTTATCTATCCAGCGATTGCCGTTGATTTGAATCACAAAGTAATAGAGCCCGTCAGCCAGCGGGTGCCCGCCCTTATCGATTAAAGGAACCGATAGGCTATTCCCTACCACTTGAGTCACTTTAATCGTTTGAACTTCTCTTAATGCGGTTGTGAAAATCTGTATTTTCACATTCATCGCGTTGGACACTGGAAACTGGATCGTCGTACTGGATGAAGTGACTGGATTTGGATAAATCACAGGATTTCCCAAACCACTCGTTTGCGTCGGCGTTGTTCCACAAGGCCCCAGGTCTTTCCACAACTCGGGTTGTGAAGAGGGTGTAAGAGAGGGCCCCGATGTATGAGCCTGAGCGCACTGATAAAGTTCGCCGTTATAACCCACTTCTTGACCCACTCCATAAACCACCACGTTACCACTCCATACGGGGATGCCAGGACAAATAACCAAGGTCGCTGTCGGTGAGTTGGTCGGGGTTATAGTGAAAGTAGCCGTAGACGTCCATGTAACGGTGGGTGTACGGGTCAACGTCGGCGAACTTGTAAAGGTATAAGTGGCAGAAGAGGTAAAGGTTGTCGTGGAGGTATAAGTTACAGTCGACGAAAAAGTATTTGTGGGAGTTTGGGTAAATGTACTAGTGAAAGATGGCGTATCAGTATTTGTGAACGTGCCTGTAAAAGTAACGGTCGGCGTATGAGTCGCGGTCAAACTAAAGGTAGAGGTAGGGGTATAAGTCGCTGTCGATGTCAAAGTATTGGTATCTGTTATTGTCTCCGTGTTGGTCGCGCTCGCGGTAAAGGTCGATGTAAAAGTATTGGTCACTGTAGACGTCAAAGTGGAAGTATCCGTAACCGTCGGCGTATTGGTAATTGTCGGCGTGTTACCGCCCGGCGTATCAGTATTCGTAACTGTATTAGTCGCCGTATTAGTCCCGCTCGAAGTCGTAGTAAACGTATTCGTTACCGTGAAGATAGCCGTATGAGTTACGGTTGAAGTATTCGCGGCAACACCCGTATTTGTCGCAGTAAAGCTAGGTGTATTGGTAAAAGTAAGGGTCACCGTTTTAGTCACGGTTGAAGTGTTGGCGGGAGCTCCTGGATTTGTCGCGGTAGCGCTAGGCGTGTTGGTAAAAGTTAAAGTAGACGTAGCCGAATTAATCAGTGTATTGGTAAAAGTAAGTGTCGGCGTTTTGGTAAACGTACTGGTGTCAGTTAAGGTCGCTGTGTTCGTAAAAGTCGGCGTTTTAGTGAGTGTATTCGTATTGGTCAAGACAGCCGTATTGGTCGAAGTCAGTGTAGGCGTGGCCGTATTGGCTGTCGTATTGGTAAAAGTAAGTGTTGCGGTTTTAGTTACCGTATTGGTCGGAGTCAAAGTGATGGTGTAGGTATTAGTTAGTGTATTCGTTTTGGTGAAGGTAAACGTATTGGTGTAAGTACTAGTAAACGTTTTAGTAAAAGTCATGGTCGGCGTCGAGGTAAAGGTAGAAGTGGGCGGTGTTACATTGCAGGCAGGAAATTGGACACCTGTGTTCCCAATAACGGTTCCATTGGTCACCGCGCAAAAAGAGGGTTGAAGGTAGCCGGAGAAGCAGGGGTCGCTTCCGGTAGCCATAGGAATAATGGCCGTAACTGTGCCCCCCAGCGCATCCGTGAGCACAAAGGTCATGTTACCGGTCGTGGGCCAGGCGGCGGGAGCTTGCCAATGGCCATCGTTTGAGGTTCCTCCACGGGTCAGCGCGGTCCCATTAGCTGTTACCGCAGAAACCGGAAACAAAGTATCGTAAAAAAATATTCCTGAATCTTCTCCGTCATCAAAGTAATAAGTAATCGTATGGTTCGGATTATTGTTCGATAGATTTTGAAGAATGCTAACGGGAGCTTCGATAAAATTCCAAGAGATGGCCACCTCACCCAAAGCTGTACTGCCCGTCAGATTAATAAAATCCTGCGTGCTGAAATCAAGGTGATTGTCAGCAGGATAGGGGTAGTTGGGAAGACATGCGCACCTATCCACAACCGGAGCCACAATGGTGACGCCGTTGTACCAGGCTTGAACACAGGCTCCACAAACATTACCGCTCACCGGAGAATCATAAATTCCATAAGTAATAGCGCAAAAATTTCCATCATAAAAACTTCCATGCACAGTAGCCGCTTCAGCGAAGGGGACAGTACAAGCAAAAATCCCGGTAGGAGGATTTACCGGCTGATAATAAGTCGCATTGCCGGTATATACGGTGGGAGTACTGCAACTTGCAAATTTGACAGTGGTCGGAGCGGCAAAACTGATCTGGCTCCAAGCGCTTGATGCGCCACAAAAACCCACGAATCCCATAATCAAAAAATAAAAAACACTTTTTCGAAATTCCGCAGGAAATGGTTTAGATTTAAAATTAAGAACAGAACCTAAAAATGATTTCAACGTATTGCCCTTCACATCGGAAGACTTGAAATAGTTCAGAAATGATATTGGATTTTGAATTTTTCCATATTAGGTCTCTGCCTTTTTAATGCAAAGCTGTTGCAAGACCATAAAAACTAACCGTTTTGACCCCTCTGGGTTCTAGTTGTATTTTCAAAGAGCCCCCCGATAATGTCCGCATGATTCCTCAAAAGAACCATAAAACCTCTCTCTTGCCGTTGCTCCTTGTCTCCGCCGCTTCACTGGGTTTTGAGGTCAGTTTAACCCGCTACTTCTCTATCGCCAGTTGGTCCGAATATGGCTACTGGATTATTTCCATCGTCATGGTAGGTCTCTCGGTCAGCGGTTTGGTTTTAAGCCTTTCCAAAGACTTTTTTCTCAAACATAGCTCGTTGTTGTTTTTTTTAATCCCCTTAGCGCTGATGGTCACTGCCAGCCTGGGCTTTTATGGCACGACGCTCATTGCGTTCAATCCGCTTGAATTTCAAAATCACGAATTGTGGCAGGACCAGCTTTGGAATGTCGGCAAATACTATCTGGTTCTCTTTCCTTTTTTCTTTTTGTCCGGCCTCTATATCGGTCTTAATTTTATTCTTTATCCCCGCTTCATCTCGCAGCTTTACGCCTTTGACCTCATCGGCGGAGCTATCGGTTCTTTAGGTATGGTCGGTTTGATGTTTGTCATCCATCCCTTCTATTTATTAACCGCTCTGTTGCCGCTTCTTTTCATCGCGGCCTTTCTAACCCCGAAGGTTTTTTCACTGCCCATTCGGACTGGAATTATTTTATTTATTTTTCTCATCAGCGAAGTCTGCGCCCTTTATTTGAACGAAGCGGACTTTTGCCAATACAAGGCAATTTACCCGCCATTACATGTGGAAGGAAATCAGGTCATTGAAAAAAAACTCTCCCCGCGCGGTTTTTATTGGATTTTGGATAACTTCACCGAAAGGTTGGACATCGACTTATCTAACAATTACAGCCTGTTAGGTGTGGATGGGCCGCCCGTGGCCTATGGACTTTATCAAGACGGTAATCGTCTCGGCGCTCTTCCTAAAAGTGACAGACTCGATACCACTTATGTTAAAGCGTCACTGGACACGCTTCCCTATCTGCTTCGTCCCGGCGCCCAAACCCTACTGATAGGCACCCGGGGCGGGTTTAAATTACCAGAAGTTTTCTCAATGGGAACTTCTCGGACCGTCGCCTTAGAACCCGATCCTCTTCTTTACTCTCTTGTTTCGAACCCCCAGAAATATGGCGGCGCATGGTCACTGAATTCCCATTTGACGTTACTGAATGAAAAACCTCTGCCTTATGTCAAAAGCTCCGAAGAAACATTCGACATTATTGACTTGTCCTCGGAGTTTTTAGACCAAGGTGAATCTAATCGGCTGGCTTTCACTCAAGAAGCTTTGCAGGAAGATTTTCGTCATTTAAAACCCGGCGGGATTTTATCAATCCCTTCCTCTATTCGGGAATTAACCGTTTATTCATTAAAAACCCTGGAAAGCGCCAAAGAAGCTCTTCAGAAATTGGGTCTCTCCGATCCCGAGAACCATCTTCTCTTATATAGGTCCGCCTGGAACAGCCGGGTTCTGGTCTTTAAAGACCCCATTCAACCGACCGACTTCAAAAAGATCCGATCTTTTTGTTCGGATCGTTCTTTTGACATTTCTTACTATTCAGGAATTTCCGCCAAATCGAATGAAGTTTGGAATGAAATTCCGCCTCTTTCTTTCACCAACTCCCAGCGAAAACTAAAGTCCTTCGAATCGCAAGATTCACTTCGCGACGACAGCTTGCGGTTATTGGAAACCAATCCCTTTTTTCGCGATAACTACTTCTTTAATTTAACTCCCTCCACCCTAGACCGGCCCTTCTTTTACTCGGTCATCCGGCTTGCCAACCTAGGTTCGCTTTTACGTCGATTGGCGCTGATTCCCCGGGAAGAGATTGGCTATCTGGTCAATCTAGCCGTATTGATCCAATCCATTCTTTTCGCTCTCGTGATTTTATTGATTCCCTGGGCCGTTCATTCTCGAAAAGAGATAACTGTCTTTCCGACCGCGAAATTTTTGATCTATTTTGCCTCTTTAGGTTTAGCTTTTCTTTTTATTGAGCTTCATTTCATTGAAAAGGGTTCTCTGCTTTTAGGGGATAAAACCTTGTCCTTTTCTTTAGTCCTTGCCGGAATGCTTTTATTCTCCGGCCTGGGAAGTTGGTTCTCCGGGCGTTATATTCAAAATCCCCGCCAAGGTTTGCGCCTTTCGATGATGCTGATTCTTCCCTGGCTCTTCTTAGCCTTTAGCTTTATTGATCCGCTTTTTATTCAATTACTGTCCCTCAACACATTGATTAAAAGCGCCACGCTTATTTTACTTTTAGCCCCGGTGGCTTTCGGGTTAGGCATGCCCTTCTCTTTGGGTTTGGGAACTTTAGAAAAAACTAATATAGCTTTCATCCCCTGGGCCTGGGCGCTCAACGGAGCCTTTTCCGTTATCGCTACCCCTCTTGCCAATTTGATAGCGGTTTCATGGGGTTACAGTCGCCTGCTGGGATTGGGTCTGCTACTATACGTCGTCGTTTGGCTGACTTTTCCGCAACACTCTAATAAAGGCAAGTCATGAGATTTTTTAAGGTTTTCTTTCTCTTAGTAGCTGCGCTTTCACTACTTCAGCCCGCTTTTTCAAAACTCTCACCCACCCCCTTTCCAAGTCCTACCCCCACTCCTTTGGTTTGGAATTATCAAAATTACTTGAAAACTTTTAAACTCAGCGACCGCCAAACCATTTTGACAGAAGAAAAATTCAAACACGTGGATGAAAAACGTTTGGCTGCCCTGGATAACGTCAAAAGTTACATGGTCAATCAAGCTGGTGAGATGAACGAGGATGTTCTGAAAGCCTTCGCCGAAGTTCCCCGGGACTACTTCCACTATAACTACGAGAAAAAAATGGCCTTTTCCGCCAGCGCTTATGATTGGCCCGCTCATCCCTGGGCCATTGGTTACGGTTCAGCCCTCAGCGACTATCCTGGACAGGTTTATATGATTCAACTGGCTCAACCCGAACCCAGTGACACTGTATTAGAAATTGGTACCGGCAGCGGCTACAACATCGCTCTTTTATCCCGATTGGTGAAAGAAGCCTACTCGATTGAAATTATTAAACCTCTTGGCTCCAAGGTAGCCGATATTTTTAAGCCTTTGGGTTACAACAATATTCATACAAAAGTCGGCGACGGTTATTACGGATGGGAGAGCGTCAAAGGCGGCTTCGACATTATTATTGTGACCTGCGCCGCCCAGTTCGTGCCTCCGGCGCTTTTGAAACAATTAAAGCCTCATGGCCGAATGATCATTCCTATTGGCCAGCCCTTCCGCGGTCAGCAGGTACTTTATGTTTATACGAAGGATTCTCAAGGCAAGGTGCATTGCCGAAAAGATGTCGGGGTCTTCTTCATCCCGATGAAGGGAAAAATGCAAAAAGAATCTAAGCCGGGAGATCCGCAAGCCGTTCCCACGATTGAATCCGCCACTGAATCAGATCAATAGAAGACTTTTATTTTTTTCTTTTAGTTTTCGTTGAAGTTTTTTTGGACTTCTTGGGTTTCGCTGCTTTGCTTTCCGTTTTTTTGGCGGAACCTTCGCCTAAAGAAACCAGCCATCCTCTGGCCATCTCTTCCAGGTCCGCGCCTTTTGCCCAACGGAACCCCTTATCGACTTCGCCCGGCGTAAAATGTGTCTCTAATTCCATCGCCAAAGACACCATGCGATCCTTCGTTTGCTGACGGCAGGTGGGATGGGAAAGCGCCACCATCAAAAGACTGATCGCTTTTTTATCCTCACCCTGCCCTTTAAGCAATTGAGCCACTCCCGCCAAAATATCCACCAACAGTGGATTCGATTGACTGCTCAAAACAAGTTGAACGCCCTGTTTTAAACAGTCTTGGGCTTCCGGATAATTTTTCTGAATACAGGCGATTTCCCCCAAATGGGTCAAAGCCGCCGTTTTGCCCAGGTTGTCATGCAAGGCGTCAAAAATTTGAAATGCCTTGTTAAACTCGTCTTTCGCGTCATCCACATCTTTTCTAAAAAGATAAACCGCTCCCAGATGGTAGCGGTGCCATGCCATTCCCTGCGGATCGCCGCCTTCGCAGGACGCCAAAGCGTGCGCCTGACGATAAAGTTTCTCCGCTTCCTCGTCTTCTTTCATCGCCAGTTTTAAATTACCCATCAGATCCAGGGTCCAGGCTTGCCCATGTAGATCTTTATTCGACCGGTAGAGTTCTAAAGCTTCCTGGTAAGTTCTTAACGCGTGGGAATAATTGCCGACCGACCATCCGATCGAGCCAATCAGATTTTTGTTCCAGGCCAAAGCCCTGGGATCGTCCATTTTCTCGATGAGCTCAATGCTCTTCTCGTACATGTGGGCGGCGCCGTTAAAATCGCCCAACCCCTGGGCCGCGTTGCCGATATTGGTGAAAGACCAAGCCAGACCTTTTTCCTCGCTAATCTTGGCATAAGCGTCCCAACCCCGATGATAAAAGAGATTCGCGTCTTCCATTTGCCCCTGGGCATAGGCGATATCGCCGAGCAAATTATTGACGTACCCCAAAATCCCGTAATCATGAAGTCCTTCGGCCAGATCTAAACTTTCGCTGACGTAACGGCGGGCGTCCTTGAAATTTTTCAGACGAATTAAAATATGACCCAAACTGCCCATCGCCCAGGCTATGGCGTTATTGTCTTTGGCCAGCCGTGCGTCCCGCAATTCTTTTTGATAAAAGGTTTTAGCCTCCTCATAATCCACGGGCGTGCCAGTCGCGATTCCTAAACCGCTCCAGGCAAATTCTAATTGTTTTACGGCCGCGGCGGGATTAAGCAAAAAGGCCTTCTTTCAAAATCATTTAATGACTTAACAATTATAACCATCCAACGGGAAGGTCTAGAACTGGAATATCCATTTTTGTGGAACCTCAATAGATCGGGCTCCCCATCGTAAATTGACGGTTAACTTTTAGACCCAATTCAAGGACAATACGCCACATGCCCAACCGTAAGACCTTCTTGATTCTTTTGTTATCAGCCTTTTTGTTCAGGTTGGCTTTTGGATTATTACGGTCCCAAATCTGGGAAATTGACCAATTTCAGACCTATCTCATCGGCCTCAAATGCTTTACTACTCACACCTGGCCCTTCTTTGGCCCCGATGTGAATGGGGCTGAGAATAAAGTGTTTCAAAGCCAGATACCGGGCGCCATGGAAGGCCTTCTGATCGGGCTGCCTTTTTTTATTCTGCCCATTCCGGAAGCGCCCTTCATTCTTCTCAACCTTTTATCGGTCATCGGCATCGCCTTATTAACCTGGTACATTGTTAAACGCATCCCCGCCATTTCTTACACCTGGCTTTTTATTTGGATCAGTATCGTTCCCTGGAGCATTCAAGAAGCAACCACCATCATTAACCCCGCTTTTACTTTTTTACCTGCCGTTCTTTTCTTTATCTGCTTCATGGAAAGCCTTCCCTGGTTTTCCTTGAATCTCGTCAAACCCTTTTGGGCCAACGCGGCCATGGGTTTCTCACTTTGCTGGATTATGCAATTTCACTTTTCGTATGTTTATTTAATTCCCCTGGCCTTTCTTTCTTTGGCGGTTCAAACCTTCAAAGCCAAACGACCGGCCAGTATTCTTTATTTTGTTCTGGGATGTCTTCCCACTTTCGCTCTCATTGTTCCTACCTACCTTCAATATGGTCTGTCCCGAAACAATGTTTCTTCCGGCTTTGTGGTGCCGTTTAATTGGGACAACGTACGGGAATTTTGGACTCTTCTCGCTCGATTTCTATCCTTGGTTTGCTTCGAGCTTCCCCGTTTCCTCGGCATCGACACTAAATCCCGCATTGGATTTTTAACCGAACATGTTTGGTTACTGTTTCCTGGAGCGGTTCTTTGGTTAGTGGGTTTACTGCAGCCCCTGATGCTGCTCATCATCTGGTGCCAGCAGTTATTCAAAAACTTAAACTGGCTGGGACCGATTGTTTTTTTAGCGCTTTTTGTCATTTTAGGTTTTGACGGCATGACCCAAGTATTTCATCCCCTGACCGCCGACCCCGGGCGGGTACTTCACGCCCTTTGGGTTTCATTGCTGGCCGCGGGATTGGCTCAGTTGACGGCTTATGGCGTCGGGCGCCTGACCCACTCCACTTCCAGCCCTCATTGGAAAGAATTCAATTGGCTGATGGCGGTTATTTTGTTGATGATCTATTCCAGCTTTTGGTTTACCAGCAAATTACCCCTCTCTCATATTTATTTTATTTTCTTCCCTCTTTTGATGACTTATTCCTGCTACGCCTGGATGCGGTTTAAAAAAAGCTGGGGAATATGGGCGCAGGCTTTCATCGTTCTGGGCGTGGTATTTCAATTCGGCTATGCTATAACCGTCGCGCCGAGAGATTCGATTTATCCCCAGCGGGATATTATTCGTAAAGCGATTGAGGAAAAAAACTATCACGTCTTTGGCGAACGCCGCGCTGGCAGTTTGTATTAACTTTTAACGGGTGTCCCCTTTGTCTTATCGAACCAAATTCATCCTACTCTTTCTTTTCCTTTTCCTCTTTCGAACCCTATTCGGACTTTCCCAACCCTTTTTCAGCGCGGATGAGCTGCAAACCTATCTCATCGGGCTCAAAGCTTATACCCACCATCTCTGGCCCTATTACGGGCCCGATTTAATTGTGACTGAAACGGGTTTTTACACTCAAATTCCAGGCGCTTTAGAAGGTCTTTTAATCAGCGGGCCTTTTTATCTTTTACCCATCCCCGAAGCGCCTTTTATTCTTTTGAATCTCATGTCAACTTCCGCGATCGCTTTGCTTTCCTGGTATATCTCGCGGCGTGTCAAAGAAATCTCATTCTTTTTTATCTTCCCCTGGCTGGCGCTCATTCCCTGGAACCTTCATGAATCCGCCAACATCATCAATCCTTCCTGGCTTTTATTTGGAAGCGTCTTCTTTTTTATCGGTTTCTTAGAAGCCATTCCCGAAACCTCTTTAGGCTGGTGGTCCCCTCTTTATGCCTTTGCCGCTATGGGATTCGGACTTTTTTGGAACATGCAGTTTCATTATTCATGGGTCTTATTGCCTCCCTTTATCGCCATGGCTTTCGCCTGGCGGTTGTGGCGTAAAAAGGTTAAGTCATTTGCGGAAGTAGGCGGATTAGTTTTGGGGTCTCTCGTTTCGGGCGCTTTCCTCATTCCAACTCTGGTAGTTTATGGCGCCAATCAAGCCTCCACCGGTTTAGGTCTGGCGGTGCACTTCAACTGGGATAACTTTAAAGCCATCTATCTCGTCGTGCCCCGGTTCTTATCTTTGGTGTGTTATGAACTCCCCCGCTTTTTGGGCCCAGGCACCCATGAACGATGGGACGCCGTACAACATGACCCCATCATGTTTTTACCGGCTCTTTTTCTTTTCGTCGTAGGAATCATCCAACCTTTCTTTCTGCTCTTCATGGCTTTCATCAAAGACCGTCAACACAAAGACTGGAAAGCCGTTTATATCATCACGGGCATCAGCCTGCTCTTAGTTTGGGCCAGCTTTTGGTTTACTTCCAAACCGCCGCAAGCCCACATGTACTACATTCTCTTGCCACTAATTTCGATTTACTCGTTCTATATTTGGGGCCGGTTAGCTATTAATAAAAAAATGAGAATTTTCGGTCTCGTTTGTTTGGCTGCCAGTTTTTGGTTCGAGTCCGCCTTCATCGCCTGGCAAATGCCTTTTTCTTCTCTCTATACCAACCGGACTCAAGTAGTGAAAGCGATCGACCAAAAAGATGACACGCTTCTCGGCGAACGCCGACCGGGCAGTCACAACTAAATTTTTTTATTGAAAATTTTGAAAGGCTACCCTATTTCTCCGCGAAAAATTAAATCAAAATGGATTCTGATTATTCTTTGCGCCTTGGCGCTCTTCAGCCTTCGTCTGGCCTTCGGGCTGTTCACGGCTCCCATCCAACCGATGATCGACGAAGTCCAAACTTGTTTGCTCGGCTTAAAGTATTACGCCACCGACGCGTGGCCCTACTATGGTAACGACCTGATCACCCCGCCCTATAACATCCTCCTCCAGAGCCAGGACCCGGGCGCTTTGGAAGGTCTTCTCATCGGCCTGCCCCTGCGCCTTTGGCCCAATCCTCTCGCCCCCTTTGTGTTGATGAATCTATTTTCTATGGCCGGACTTTGTTTTCTCGCCCATTACGCCCGCAAGAGGCTTCCCACTCTTCCTGCCTGGTTCATCTATCCCTGGCTGCTCACCGCGCCTTGGTGCGTGCATTTTTCGACCACCATGATGAACTGCTCTTATAGCCTGCCGATTGCCTGTTTGTTTTTTGTGGCCTGGATGGAATCCATTCCTGAGCTAAGCCTGGGTTGGATTTCCCTTCCGCTGGCCAATGCCTTGATGGGCTTTGCTTTTTCAGGCTGGGTTCAACTCCACCGAAACTTTGTGCTTTTAGCGCCTTTCTTTTTAATCACAGCTCTATCGCAGTTTAAAAAATCACGAAAGGTAGATGGCTTGGTCTATTTCTTACTCGGCGCTATTCCCTTGTCATTGCTTCTAATTCCAACCTTACTTCAAAACAACTTTCACCTAGGCCGAGACGTCCACAGTTATTCCTACACCTTCAATGTGCATAACCTCAAAATGTTCTTCGTAACCCTGGCCCAGTTTTTCGCCCTGGCCGCTTTTGAAATGCCACGGTTTATCGGTGGACATACCGATGAAAGATTGCGCTATTTGGCAGCCAACGTTTTCTTATGGCCTGGATTTTTCCTCTGGTATTTTGGTTTTGCTCAGGTTTTAACTCTTATCGGATTCCATTTCGTCAAAAAGAATCCCCATCAGGAATGGAAATGGATCGTTTGGCTTTCCGCCGGCACTTTTCTTTGGGTCTTCTTCATTTTGCTTTTCACCCTGAAGGATCCCAATGTGAATACCTTTTATGAAATGCTTCCTATTCCCATGCTTTATTCTCTTTATGTCTGGGAAAGATGGTGGAACCACCGCTGGGGTAAACTTTGCCTCCAGATATTCTTAGCGGCGGTCTTTATCTTCCAAATCAGCTATGTTTTCGCCAGAATCCCCCTGAAAGAATCCTTATACTTGATGTATCACGACCAACTGACGGCGGCCGTTGATCAAAAAAATTATCACCTGCTGGGTGAGCGACGTCCCGGCGCCCTTTATTAAGAAAGGAAATTTTATGTTCAAAGCTTTTCTTCTGTTCATCCTTGCCGTCCCCTGCTTTGCTGCCGATATGCATTTTCTCATCATGCCCGACGCGGTCATCGGCACCATCAGCCCCTACATTTATGGTTTGAACGATCAAGATCCCACCGGCACTGGCGCCACCATCCGGCGTTTGGGTGGCAATCGCCTGACGGGCTATAACTGGGTCAACAACGCCTCCAACGCGGGCAGCGATTACAAACACAACAGCGATGATTGGCTTTGCAAAGATCATTTGCATGGAAACAACTGCGACCAACCAGCGGCGGCCATCACCGATTTTGTGGAACAAAACCTCAAAGCTGGAATGGATTCGCTGATTACGGTCCCCATGGCGGGCTTTGTGGCCGCTGACAAAAACGGAGAGGTGTTAGAATCCGAAAAAGCCCCCAGCGCCCGTTGGAAACCCATCTCTTTTCTTAAAAAGGGACGTTACACCTTAGAGCCAAACCCCAAAAGCAAAGTGGTTTATGAAGATGAGTTCGTTAATTATCTCGTACAACAACTCCATTTGGCCTCCGAAGGCGGCGTGAAATTTTACGCCTTGGATAACGAACCCGATCTTTGGTCCGAAACCCATCCCCGTAT
>Ga0206815_1195_pt1 | contig 14457 bp, 17 predicted proteins | sample Alteio_BWOrgCont_91_FD_152864 | JGI IMG/M metagenome (GOLD analysis project Ga0206815, IMG submission 152864) | Enriched cells from forest soil in Barre Woods Harvard Forest LTER site, Petersham, Massachusetts, United States -... | ecosystem: Environmental > Terrestrial > Soil > Temperate forest >...
GCTTCCATCACTTCTTTGATGTTGACCACCCGCGGCATGAAGTAAAGCGCTTTGACGCGCGTGATCATGACTTTCCCGCTGGGCAGCTCAATCCACCGCATCGTCAATTTATAAGCCCCATTGATATAGGCCAATTCATGCGGATTCTTGACCGCACTTGCAAAAATCAGGATCTGAGCGTGAGACCGGCTCGCAATTTGGTCTGCGGTAGAAGCGGGTAGATCACCCGACGCAGGAATTCGAATTCCCTCAAAAATGGAATCCGAGAGAGTCCTGTCCAGAACCGCCAAGCCGGAGTCGCCCAAGATTCCTTCAATGGTCCCCACCGATCCCGCCGGGAAATCCTTGGAAGGGTAAATGACCACCGTGATAGGCGGAGGCGCCTGTATCACGGGCTTGGAGCAAGAAGAGAATCCCGCCAGGACGGCCACCGACAAGATTAAAGCCCGGGTTTTTTTAGTCACGGTGATTCACAAAATCGTTGAGCCGGAAGACCGGCGTGAAGAGATAACCGCGCTTGGCCAGGGTCTCACCGCCCCCTTCTTCGCGGTCTACCAATGCCATCACCCTCACCACCCGGCAACCCAGTTTTTCAACTTCCTCAATGGCCCGGAACGTCGCCGAACCCGTGGTGATCACATCATCTAGGATAATGACTTTGCAGCCGGGCTTAAGCACCCCTTCGATAGACCGCTGGGTTCCGTGTTTTTTGGGTTCCTTCCTGACAATAAAACCATCAATCTTGACTCGAGCCTGGGGAGCCAATGCCACGACCGAGCCCACCATGGGATCGGCACCCAACGTCAAACCACCAATGGCCTGCGCCCGGTCTAGCTTGACGTAACGCAAAATGATCTTTGCCAAGGAAGCAGCTCCCTCGGGATTTAAAGTGACTTGCTTGCCGTCAAAATAATAAGGGCTCGTGCCTCCTGAAGACAGTTTGAACCGTCCTTTCTTGAAGGCTTTCTTGAGAATCAACCGCCGCAAAATGCTTTTGTCGAGGTCTTTCATGGGATCAGGTGTTCGAATAAACTAAATTTAACCCTTTACGAGCAAAGGGTCAACGGCCTTGTGGGCAACGCTGGAAACAGGGGACTTCTTCAAAACAAAGAGGATATTATTGGGCCAAAATCGTTTGCCCAAGTGATGACCCAAATGAACTGTCCTGAGAACGGAGAAACCCGCGCTTTGAAAACGTTGCTGCCATTCGGGAACCGGGCGAAAACGGCCTTCCCAACCCAGCCGTGCAACGATCTTGAGCCAAACATGAAGGCCGAAGGTGAGCCAGCGGTTCCACAGGCCGTCCACAGAATCTTCAGCCACAATCACGCAGCCGTCTTCAGCGCAAACGCGCCGGGCCTCTTTCATGAGAATCTCGTCATCAGCCGCGTGATGAAGAACGTACAGCAGGAGAACCACATCAAAACTCTTTGATTCTACCGGGAAAATTCTGCCGTCAAACAAGCGAAACGGCATGGATGTCTTGTTGGCATCGGTCACATCCAAACTCAAGACATCACACTCGAGCCGGTCTTTCAACAACTGCCCGAGATAGCAGGCCCAAGCGCCCACATCCAGAACGCGGGCATCCCGGGAAATGTGGGACTCGAGGGAGCGGAAGTTGAACTCGGCCCGGGCTCTCTCCAGTTGCTCCACGCTTTTATTGACCTTTTCTTTGATGCGGGTGCTCATGTCCGGCCGACTCTGCGTCACCAAAAAACCTCCCGCTCTATAGAAATCTCTCAAGATCCGTCATAAAGGTCTGCTCGTTGATCACAAGGTTCATGCTGGTTTCCGTGGCCTCCCCGATGATCTCATTTTGCTCGGCCACTAAATGCTTCCACCGCGAAAACTCACCGGGGGCAAACCCCCAGACTTCGACACGGCCAATTTCTTCTGCCTTGAGACCTTCCGACATCTGACGCGCTTCATGCGGTTCCCCTATCAGCATGAGAATGCGCGCCTGGTGAAAGCGCCGGGAGATTTTCCCCAGCTTATTCAATGTTGTCTTACCGCATTCAATCCACAAGCCCACCCCGCCCGCCTCGTCCGTCACCAACAGGTCAGGCGTATAGTCCTGACCCAGCAACGCAGGGTGTTTGGGTCCTGAATCAACAATGGGCTCCTTCTCAAAGAAAAAAACGCAGGCAGCCAGCTTAAGAAAGAGCCGATCGAGTGACTCCCCTGGGAGGGGAAACAAAACCAGGCTGCGTGAATGACCTCCCAGGTGAATCGAACCCCGGATCTTCAAGCGAAAAGCTTAGCGCTCGAGAGAGTAGCCAGCATCTTTCCAGCCGCGGACACCCCCGTCCATCGAAGTGACGTTCGTATAACCCATTTTCTGAAGATTGTCTGCTGCGAGTGCCGAACGGAACCCGCCGCCGCAATACAGCACAATGTCGGCGGCTGTATCGGGAATGGCTTTTTCGATGTCGCGCTCAATAACACCTTTGCCCAGATGGATAGCACCGGGCAGATGGCCTTCGGCCCATTCGCTTTCTTCCCGGACATCCACGAGGATGAACTTTTCAGATCCATCCAGGCGTGCCTTGACCCGCACTGGAATGGTCTCCCGGATCCGGGTCTTCGCCTCTGTAACAATGGCCAGAAAACGCTTTGAATGCTCCATTAGTTTTTCACGCTCGGATTGGAAGGGAGAGAAGACGGGGCAGGGGAGGGGGTCTTTTTCTTGCGCACTTTTCTTGAGGAGGTTTTAGATTTATAAGGGCCCGTGTAATGCCCTGAGTGACGCTGATAACCTTTTACGTTGGCCGTCTTTAACCGGGAGCCAGGATGAACATAGACTTTGGCGTGCTTGCGGTCATAGGTCGCTCCGTCAGTACCGGCCCCTAAACGAGAGACTGAAAAACCAGATAAAATCAGCAGAACAAAAACAGTTCCTGATTTAGAATATTTTCGGAACAATGGCTGGCTTACGACTCGACTCCCTCAATAATATATTTCGACTTCTTGTCTTCACTCTCTTTGGAGACGACGATTTTCAAGCCGACGAGCTTTCCCTCGTTTTCCAGCCTCAGTTCCTCAAGCGCCGTCGTAATGCTCTGAGACCCAACCAGAAGACACTGCTCCGCTCCTGAGTCGGCATTCTTTACTTTCACCATCGGCAAATAGCCAAAACGGGTGACCACCAAAAATGGCTCCGACACGATCTCCACTTTAACGGGCGTGGTGTTCGCAACAAAACGTTCCCCAGGGGCTGCTTCAAATATTTCCATGAATTCTCCTTTTTAAATGACCCGCGTATTCTACCAATTCCTTGGCGAACTGACGTCCCCGTCTTTCTTCCCGGTCCTGGAACTGCGAGTCAGGTCCTTGAATGAACTAACTCCCGAAATAAAAAGTGTCAGCCTGAGGAGGAGGGCCCTTGAGGGGCGTTGGGGGTTTTTGTCTCCTGGAAGGCAGGCTTTTGAGATAGCGATACATGGCACGCATGTCATCAAGGGAAAAATTCGAGTGCATGTCCCATGGCATCGCTTGCCAATGGGCCGTTCGGCCATCAGGATAGATCCCGGATTTCATGGCCATCATGAATTCCTCCTCCGACCATCGCCCGATGCCCGTCTCAGGATCGGAAGTGAGGTTCAAGGCAACCCGCTCACCCAACTCGTTGTTCCAGCGCACGCGCATGCCCCCTTGGAACCTGCGTTCCATATCGGGTCCACCCCACGTATAGGGGGTGTGGCACATTCCGCAGCCCGAGGTGGTGAGAAGATATTTTCCTCGTTTCTCCCAATCTGTCTGGGGCTCAGTGACAGGGAGAGCCCGTGAAAGCCGCCACTGTATCATTGTCCCAGGCATCACGGTCGTCCACGGCCATACGGACCAGACATACAGCCCCCCTCCCAAGACAACAAGAAGCCAGATGGTTTTCCAACGCAGAGATGTCTTCACTGGTCGCGCTTCCCGACGTTAAACGGCGGATACTCCAAACGCCCCGGCTCTAAATCTACCGCCTGGCGCACGCGGCTCGCGAGTCGCTGCCAAAGGGTAAAGCGCTGCCGGGCGGGAACCCGGTTCTGAATAGGGGGAAGACTCTTGAGATAAGCTGCGATATCGCGCGCGTCCCCGTCGCTCAAATGGGAAAAAAAAGGCCAGGGCATGGCAAAAGCTTCCACCTGCCGATCGGGGGCGCGCCCCGTCTTGAGAACCCGGACGATCTCATCTTGGCTCCACGCACCCAACCCATCGGTGGGATGGGAAGTCAGGTTGCGGGTTGGATAAACCCCCAAACCCGGGATCGTGATAGCCACTCCGCCTGCCAGATAAAGGTTCGCATAATAATGGCCTTTCCCATCGTAGGAGTTATGACACAGAGAACAGCTCATGGCCCGGGTTAAATACTCACCCCGGGTCTTTGCGGGCCAATTCCGGGTCGCCGCTGAACGATCGATATAAGCTCTTTTGTCCGGTGCCACTTGCAGGGACTTCACATACAGCGCAATGTCTGCCATCTCCAAATCAGTCAGATACTCCCCAAAACGAGGCATGGGACCCAAAGGAATACCGGTTTTCAACCGAAAGAAAATGTCCGAGGTTCGGGATCCCCCGCCATAAGAGAGAGGATCTGTCAGATCACTTGTGGCAATCCAGAATCCATGGTCATCATAATTAAGCCCGGCCTCGGGCCCGAATCCCAGGCCGTCGGAACCGTGACATGACATGCATTCCTTGGCATAGAGGGTTTTGCCTCTGGCCAGACGGACAGGAGTGGCAGCTGAGTTGAGGAATGTCTGGCTATGTAAGGGACGGCCCTGCGGGAGACCCGAAGCTTGGCGGGAAATGTCGAGCACATAAGCAGAAACGGCGCTGATTTCTTCAGAGGAAAGAAACTTCTCAAAAGCCGGCATGGAAGACTTGAGGATGCCTTTCCTCACCACGCGGGTCACATCATCAAGCGTCGGGAGTGTGTTGAGGGGGGTGGTGCGGAACTTATACTGCCCTTGGGTGAAATCTCGGGGCCAGGGCCGCTGCATGGTATGGGCCAACCCATCGCCGGCACCCTGGTCTCCGTGACAGCGCGCGCAATTGACGCTGTAGAGACGGGCCGCATCGGGAGGAGAAGCCAATCCTGGAACCGCCAGAGTCAGCAGGATTGGAAGAATAAGTCGGCGCATCAATTTTCCGGCGCAGGCGGGGAGAAAAACACTTAGGACAAATTCGCTTCGCGATCTCTCGAGGCGAAGCTTGAGAAAATAATGAACAAAGGGCTTAACGCCGGAAGCCGATGCCCACCGTTGCAAGCCGCTGTTCGCCCATCATGACGGGAACCGAAATGTGCTGGACTTGAGAACCATTATTGAGTTCAACAATTTGGTGAAGAATCTTATTGGAGTGAGCGCTGGCGATTGAGAGAGGATCGCGCGCGGGCTGACCAATCTGGGCCGCCTCTGAGTGCATCACGAAACGGCCCTCGGCATTTTGGACCCAGACGTAAGCACAGGGCTTTGATGCTGCCAAAGTTTTCACATAATTCATGAGATAGATATCATCGTGTGAAATCAAAGATTCGCGTGCCGCCACAGCTAAAAGCTGCGCCACGGTATCCCGGAGTTCGTTGATTTGACGTTCTTGAATCGGAGAGGTCATCATGGCCGCCTGAACGGTTCCCACCGCCAAGATAACCGTCAGCAATCCTGATTTCCAGATTTTTAAATTCTTCATGTCAGTCTCCCTGTCAGTCTTCGCATCGAAACCATCCAGGCGTTTGCGGCGGGCTGAAGTCGCTGGCCACTCAACAGCCAACTAGCAGTCTTGAAGCGCTAAACTCTCAGACATGGAAGTCACGGGTTTCCCCAATAGATCCTTCAACAACCCGTCTTCTAGACTGTAAGCCCACCCATGAACGGCAAGGCGCTGTCGTTCCTTCCAAGCACCCTGAACAATCGTCGATTGGCATACGTTACGGACCTGTTCAACGATGTTAAGTTCGCACAATTTCTGCGCGCGTTCATTATCCGTCGGAAGAGCGGCGAGCAGGGTTGAGAATTTATCGCTGACGTCTGCCAAATGGCGCAGCCAATTACTGACAAGCCCAAGATCCTTTCTTTCGACCACCGCCCGAACACCACTGCATCCATAATGACCGCACACAATGATGTGCTCGACTTTGAGAACTTCCACGGCAAACTGGATGACCGAAAGACAGTTAAGATCTGTATGGACGACGAGGTTGGCCACATTGCGGTGTACAAAAAGTTCTCCCGGAAGAAGCCCAACGATCTCGTTGGCGGGCACACGGCTGTCCGAGCATCCAATCCAAAGATGCTTGGGCGCCTGTTGCTCTGAAAGCCTCCGGAAAAAGGCGGCGTCTTGCCGGGTCATTTGTTCTGACCAAGCGCGATTATTAGCGAAGAGATGGGTCAATTTCATGGGCTGGACAACTTTGTCATGGGCCAATTTACACCCCGCATATACGGTATAGAAGCTTCGATCAGAGACAAAAAACTTGGCGGAGAGGGAGGGATTCGAACCCCCGGTACCCTTTCAGGTACAGCAGTTTTCAAGACTGCCGGTATAAGCCGCTCACCCACCTCTCCAAAAATCTACGCAGTGGATATTCTACCAAGTTGCGAGGAGAATGAAGGGATCGAGAATTCCCCAGGCAGCCTCTTCCCGGCTCGCGCGCAAGCCGTCAAACTCTTATACTCTTCCGGTCATGTCACCTTCCCAGAAAGGGTTCTTCCAACAGCGTCCCACCCTGTGGGCTGTCGTTCAGGCCCTCATCATCAGCGGGGGGGTCTGGGCGAGCGCGCGCCTTGCTTTCATCACAATTGTCCACCAAGACAATGGACAGCCCTTGACCGCCATCTATACATTATCCGAAGACAGCTTCCTTCATCCGCGCCTTCAGCAACTGCGCCGCAGAGAAAACCTTGGCCGTTGCATCACTTCGGGGGCAACCCAATTCGACAAAATCATTCTCCTTCGGAAATGGGTTCATCAGCAGTGGCAAACGAAGATGCCGTTCTATTATCCCCCCTGGGACGCTGTTGAAATATTGGATTTGTCCCGTCAGCACCACAACAATGGCTTCTGCGCTCAATATGCCATCGTCTTTCTACAAGCCTGCCAGTCCATGGGAATTCACGCGCGCTACCTCGACATGCCGGGACACTTCGCCGCAGAAGTCTGGTCTGATGACTACAATCAATGGGTTTTTATGGATCCCACTGAGGATGTTCACTATGAAAAGAACGGGGCCCCGCTGGACTCAAGTGATCTTTGCAGTGCCTATTGGAACCACAGGGAAGACGGCATCTGGAAAGTAGGTTCCGACAAGAGGAGGGTCAAAGTTGTCCGGGCAGATCTAGAAAAATTACGCCAGTGCGCCCTGTCATCAAAGGCCGATCAGTTAACACATCCCCTCACCATCTTGATGAATGGGGTCACTCGACTCCTGAAGCACGAGGCCGACTACCACCGCTATCCTTTGTTCGGCAGGGACAAATTCGAATACATGCTTCCCGAACTGACCCCCAAGATCAGCGGAGCCAAAGAAGAGTTTACTGGCAGGCAGAAAAGCGATGACCGTGAAAATTTTTCCTACCGATTTAACCAAGCCCTTCTGTTCATCGTGAAACGCAAGGCAACCGAGGGTCTGGTCAAAGTTATTTTGCATCCCGAAAACTCTCCGACATTCGAGAATTTCCTTCTTCGCACTGACCAATCGAACTGGGAAGCACTCAACTCAAGTGAGTTTTTCTGGCGCCTCAAACCGGGATTGAATCACTTGTCGGTCAGGATCCGCACCCGGTTCGGCTGGCTGGGGCCCGTCAGTTCCGCAACAGTCTTTTACAAACCCAATCTCTTCGCGCTGCCCCACAGCAGTCCTCCCGCTTCTTCTCTGTAAACCTGCTTCCACTCAAAAAATCAATAAATCACGGGGCGAGTTTTCTGCTCTGGCCAGGTTCAACTCTTGTCAATCTCTGGGTTCTTCTTGGCTGAATGAAGACGGCCAAGCGTCAATCCTTCCTCATGACCACGGTCATGGTGCTTGCTCGATCCAATACGTTGAGAATGATAAATGCCGGTATGCCCTGAGAAAAGATAGCTGACGACACAGGCCACTCCCACATAAACGGCAGATCCAGAACCAAAGAGTTCAATTCCCATCAACATGCAGGCCAAGGGAGTATTGGCAGCTCCTGCAAAAATAGCTGCAAAGCCCATCCCCGCCAGTAAAGGTGACGGAAGCGGAAAAATGAGCGAGAGGGCGTTCCCCAGGGTGGCTCCTATGAAAAACAAAGGGGTCACTTCACCCCCTTTGAAACCGGATCCCAGCGTCAATACCGTCATCAGGAACTTTCCCGCAAAATCCCACGGGGGCAGTGATACTTTGAAAGCATCTAATATTGTTGGCACACCAAGACCGATGTATTTTGTCGTCCCCGTGATCCAAACGAGACTCGCCACAATGATCCCTCCGATGAAGGGGCGAAGAGGGGGATAGGAAACATGTTTTTTGAAGAAAGCTGCTATTCCATGAATCGTATTGGCAAAGAGCATCCCGACAATCCCAAAGACAACGCCTGCAATCACCGAATAAAGCAGTCCAGGCAAGGTCATCTCAGGCGCAAATGGAATCTGGTAGACAGAATGATGGATCCCCCAAACCTGGGTCACTTTATCACCTACAATGGCCGCAATCAGACAGGGGAAAATTGCTTCATAACGAAGCTTCCCAATTGAGAGAACCTCCAGACCAAAAACGGTTCCGGCCAGAGGCGTTCCAAAAACCGAACCAAAACCACCGCTGATGCCTGCCATCAAAACGATGCGCCTGTCTTTTGGCGAGAGCTTGAAAGGCGAAGTTAGCTGGTCGGCCAAGGATCCTCCCATTTGGATGGCCGTTCCTTCCCGACCGGCAGAACCGCCAAACAAATGAGTCACAACGCTGCTGATGAGAATAAGAGGGGTCATGCGAAGCGGGATGACGTTCTGAGGACTGTGAATTTCATCGATGATAAGATCATTCCCGCCCTCAACTTCTTTCCCGAAGCGTAGATAGATCCATCCAACGAGAAAACCGGCCACCGGCAAAGCAGTAATGATCCATCGATGGGATTCACGCCAAGAGGTGACAAAGTCGAGAGAGGCGAGGAAAAGGGCGGACGCCGTGCCTGAGAAGATACCGATCACGCACGAGAACACAAACCATTTAATGGCTTGAGGTAACAAGTCGAGTTGTTCGGGACGGCAGGAGCTTTTCATATGAATAGACGCTGATCTAGTTTAGTAGGAGTCATCAGCGCCAAGAAAAGCTTGAAACGCGGTTAAAGGCGAACTCCATCGCCTTTCGTCGTCATTGATTAAAACAGATTGACCCAGGACCTGCAACCCTAGTCCGAGTCTTGCAGGGGACGAGACATTCGCAAAGAATGCACTTCTTCTTCCAGATCGGCCACCCGGTGGACAAGATCCGAGAGTAACAGGGCGACTGGCAAGTCCACGTTGAACGTGTGACAAATTCTCTGGAGCCGGCGAAGGCGCAAGATTGTGCCATTCCCCAGATCCAGGTGCCCGTCGATTTCCTCGACCTCAATGACGGACTCCTGAAAACACTGAATGAAAAACCCCGTCTCAATTTGAAGGCGCTCGCACAACTGTTGGATGGCGGTTTCAGAATATTCGTTCATGAGTTTCTTCCTCCAACTGCTTGAATAGGGCTTCAGCCTTGGGCGACAAAGAAGACGGGATATCGATCACCACACGAATGAAGAGATCCCCGCGCGATCCGGGTTTTCCGAGACCCTTTCCCGCCAGACGAAGCTGTTTTTCGGAATGGGTCCCTTTAGGAATGCGGACACGCAGAGGGCCCTCCAGCGTCTGCACCATCACTTCCGAACCCAGGGCGGCCTGCCAGGGCATGATCCGGGCTTCCGTTTCAAGATTGATCCCGTCGATTCTAAAGCGTGAATCGGGCAGAAGATGAATGCGTAGATAAAGATCGCCGCGCCCGCGAGGGCCTTGGCTCCCCTCGCCTTTGAGCCGGATACGTCCGCCTTCCAGAACCCCCGGCGGAATCCTGGTTTTTATCTCACGTTGTTGACGGGTTTCACCCACACCGCCGCAAACCGGACAAAAGGCCCCCTTCCTGCGCCCTGTTCCGTGACAGCTCTGACAAAGACCCCGGGTCATGAGCGAGAGGGATTTTTCGGCGCCCTTGACGGCCTCTTCTAAAGAGAGATCGAGGACCGCTTCGATATCCAGGTCTGAGGGAAAAACGTTTTCGGCCTCGCCTCCGCCCTCAGACTGCCGGAACATATTCTGAAAGAAATCGCTAAAAGCTCCTGCCCCTTCTTCTGAAAAGCGTCCGGCGGGATTTTCTCTGGGAGGCGGGTTATCCTGGGGAGGCGGTCCTTCTTTCCAGTGCTCTCCGAGCTGGTCGTATTTAGCCCGGTTTTCTTTGTTGCTGAGAACGGCATACGCTTCATTCACTTCGCGCATTCTGTGGGTATGGAGGTCCTTATCTTTGTCGGGGTGAAGATCGGGATGATGTTCGCGGGCGCGGCGGCGATAGGCGAGCTTGATTTCCTCCTCGGAAGCCGTCCGAGGCACTTGCAGAACTTCGTAGTAGTCGTTAAATTTTTTGGCCATGTTTAATTTCTTTTAGAAAAGAGTCCTGTCGGAGACTGCCTATAAAAACATCTGGGATGTTTCTCAGGCTTCATGTCAGTCATTCTACCAAGTTACCTATGGAGGGGGAGAAAACCTTTCCGCTGGAAAGGGGAGGGCTTATGTTGTAACGGGCTTCGGAAGTGGAGGGGCCAACAGAAAGACAAGTGCCCCCGTCAAAGTCATGACGGCCCCAAACCAAAAGCCGGCGGGAATCGACACATGAGTCCAGAGCAGACCCACCACAAGACTCGAGAGAAGATCTCCGAAAGAATTGACCGTGGCAAGGGCTCCGTAACCAATCCCGCGACGATCCAGGGGCAAGAGATCGGCGGCTATGGCGCGCTCAGTTGCATCGATCAACCCCATATAAATTCCCGCCAAGGCAAAGAGGACAATCAGACCAGGCAAATTTGTGCCCACGAAGAGAAAACCCAGACACATCAAACCGAAGAGCGCATATCCTGTCACAAGGACCATTTTCTTTCCCGCCCGGTCTCCCAGCGCTCCCGCAGGATAGGAAACAGCCGCATACAAAACATTGTGAAAGATATAGAGACCGATCCCGATTCGGCCAGCAGAAACCGCCCCATAGCCAGGGGTCAAAAGAGTCACAACACGCAGCACCAGAAGCGTGTGGGCAAAATTCCCCAACCCGAATACGCCCACAGTCCAGACATAACGGCGAAAGGAGTAGGGTAGGGAAGCGAGCGAACTCCATATTTTTAATGAAGGCTGGGCCACACGCGGATTGTCCTTTAATATGAAAAGGACAATGAAGACCGTGATGGCCCCCGGAACGAATGAGATAAGAAAGATATGACGCAAGTTCATCGTGCCGATCAACGACAAAGCAATGAGAGGGCCCAAGACAGCCCCCACGGTATCCATGGCGCGTTCAAAACCGAAGGCCCTCCCGCGGGCTTCGGCGGGAACACTTTCAGACAGGAGGGCATCACGAACAGGCCCCCGGGCTCCGCGGCCCATCCACGCAATGGTTCGAATAACCAGCATCTGCCACCAAGCGGTAACGAAAGCAAAAGTTCCCATCAGGGCCGTCGCCAAATATCCCACCAGCAAGACAGGCTTGCGACGACCCACCCGGTCCGAGTAATGGGACATCCATAACTTCACGAGACTCGAGGCTGCGTCCGACAGCCCTTCGATGGCCCCCAGCGCCGCGGCACCTCCCCCAAAAGAAGCCAGGAATACTGGTAAAACCGCCGTGATTAACTCATGGCCCATATCGGAGAACAAACTCAACATCGCCATGGCCCAGACATTTCGGGTCAGCCAGCGGACGGGCTGGGGAGAAGATGCGGGGGAGGGGATTTTAATGGGTCCTTGATTCATGAAAGGAGTCTACCACCCTGAGGAGCTGGAAGAAACTTCAAAGGTAACGACAGAAGGCGAATGGGTCAATCCTTGGACGTGCTCATTCTCCTTCAATGCGGCGGATATTGACTGCCGACTCAATTCCTGTGGCGACCTCAGGGATGATCCCGAGACGGGCACAAATGGGATGGAGAACCTGATTGAGAGAAAGGAGTCTTCTCTCAAAAAAGAACGCACCCAAAACACAAGAAAAACCGATGACAAAAAACGTGGATGACACGCCCAAATGATCGGCAAGCGCACCAGCTAATAGACTGCCAAAGGGCGCGGCTCCCATAATGGCCATCGTGAAATAGCTCATGACGCGTCCCCTTTTATCCTCGTCAACCACCAGCTGCAAAATCGTATTGCTGGAAGCTGCCAGAACAATACCCGCCCCTCCGATCAACAGAAGAACAATCGCTGAAAACCACCCCACGTGGGTAAACGCGAGGGCCATGAGACCAATTCCCAAAAGACCCGTCGCAACAACGATCCATCGGCCTAAACCCAAGACATTTTTTCGGCAAACCAATAGCATGGCCCCGATAAAGGCCCCCACGCCGCTCGCCCCCATGAGGAAACCATACATGTGAGGGCCGCCGCCCAGTACCTTGGCCGAAAAGACGGGCATGAGAACCGCCTGGGAACTGGCCACCAGACCCACAATCGCCAGCAAAGTCAGTATGGCGCGGATCGGCGGAAACTTGAACGCATACAGAACTCCTTCTTTCCATCGGGCCCAGGCGCCTGCGACCGGGGGCAGCGTGGGCGGGGGAGGCAGTTTCATCATGAGGAGGGCTGCGATCACGGCAAAGAAGCTCAGCCCGTTCGTTAAAAAACATATCCCTTCCCCTGTGCTGGCAATCAGAAGGCCGGCGAGCGCAGGCCCCAGAAATTGAGCCACGTTGAAAACAGAGGAATTCAGAGCGATCGCGTTCCCAAAATCCTCCTTCTGATCAACCATGTCGACCAGGAAGGCCTGCCGGATGGGGACGTCAAAGGCATTGACCGATCCCATGAAAAGCCCGAGGAGGATCAAATGCCAGACGGCGATCGTTCCTTTGAAGGTAAGATAGGCCAGCAGAAACGCCTGGATCATGGCCAGGCTCTGGGTGGCCAACAGCATCCGGCGGCGGTTCCACCGGTCGGCGAAAACACCCGCAAACGAAGCCAGGAGAAACACAGGGATCTGGTTGCAGAAGCCGATCACACCCAGGAGAAAGGCCGAATGCGTGAGCCGATAGACAAGCCAGCTCATCGCGATCTGCTGCATCCAGGTACCAATCAAAGAAATGCCCTGCCCCACAAAGAAAAGCCCGAAATTTCTGTGGCGAAGCGATCGAAAAATGGACCAGCGAATTTTTGAAGTCATGACAGGGATTTAGCGAGGGTGCCCAACATTCAATAATCTTCCTTTATGCCAGGTTTCTGGATTTACAAAAGGCCGTCGGAAAATGAGAACTTCCTCCGGAAGGAGGTCGTCCGGACTTTAAGCCGCCACAGGAGGAGGGGAAGACTTTCGAGATGAAACGCGGCGAGAAAGATCACTGCGCGGCCGTTCATCCTGACCGCACACGCCGGCCGCATTGTTTCTGAAGATTTTAGAGAGGGCTTGGACAGCCTGCAGTGCATCATGACCCTGCGCACTCAGGACGAGGGCCTGCCCTTGAAAAGCACCCAAGAACATGAGCGCAATCAATGACGATTTCGCATTGACGGTCTCGGCCCCCGCGCTTAACAGGATATCTGCCTGGAAGCGCTGGGCGATTTTCACGACGCAAGCCGCAGCCCGCTTATAGAAACCCGGCTGGGCTGACACAATCACCGTCTGATAAGATACACTGCTGGCTGTCACTTGCTCTCCCGTCCCTTGAGACATTTTGGAGTGCCTACTGGTTAAACCAGCAAGTTTTCCAAATGCCCCTTAATTTCCGTTTTGGCCCGAACTCCGACCAACTGCTGAACAATACGTCCATCTTTGAAGAAAAGCAGAGTGGGAATTGAAGACACGCTGAACTTTCTGGCTGTGTCAGCATTCTGATCTACGTTCAGTTTGCCCACTTTGATTCTTCCTGCGAACTCTCCAGAGAGCTCTTCAACAACCGGACCAATCATCCGGCACGGACCGCACCATTCAGCCCACAAATCAAGCAGAACAGGCGTTGTGGACTTCAAGACTTCCTCTTCCAGGTTGGCATCTGTGACGGTTACAACATTAGGCGTTGTCATGGGGAACCTCCTACGGTCTTCTATAGTGTTGACTGTCTAGTCAAATAAAATGTCGAAAAATACCTAGGCGGCCGCTTTTCCTTCCACGCCGAGCAAACGCAGAATAGGGCCTTTCATGCCCTTGGCCATCTCCAGATTGTTATGAATTCGAGCCTGCTGCAGAACTCCGCATACAAAGGAATAAATCTCACGGGCTTTTCCGGTCAAATCATGTGC
>Ga0206815_1197_pt1 | contig 14294 bp, 13 predicted proteins | sample Alteio_BWOrgCont_91_FD_152864 | JGI IMG/M metagenome (GOLD analysis project Ga0206815, IMG submission 152864) | Enriched cells from forest soil in Barre Woods Harvard Forest LTER site, Petersham, Massachusetts, United States -... | ecosystem: Environmental > Terrestrial > Soil > Temperate forest >...
CTTGAATTGCAGCGAGCGCATCAATTTCTTCCTGGGCGCGGATGCCGCCTGCGACGATGAGTTGATGCTGGGTGAGGACGCGAAGGCGGGCGGCGATTTCGATGGGAAAGCCCTGCATAAGGCCTTCGCCATCGATGTGGGTGTAGAGGAAGGCTGCGACGTAGGGTTCGAGCGCGGGGATGGCTTCTTCGGGAGTTAGGGCGACCTGGGTTTTCCAGCCTTTGATGGCGATTTTTCCGGCGCGGGAGTCGATGCCGGCGACGATACTTTGAGGGCCTATGGCGGAGGTTAATTCGCTGGCGAAGACTGTGTTGACGCCGCCAGTTCCCTGCTCTTCCTTGAACAAGGATGAGCCGACGATGACGCGCTTGGCGCCTGCCTTCAAGACCGCTTGTGCGCGCTCAACCGTACTGATGCCGCCGCCTACCTGGCATGGAAGGCGCTTGCAGATTTGCTCTACGAGAGAAGTGTTCTCGCCCTGGCGCATGGCGGCGTCGAGGTCGATGAGCTGGACTAGCGGATAGGTGGAGAAGCGGTTGATCCAGTATTCGAAGTCCTCGAAGGCTAGCTTGAGTTTTTCACCCTGGACAAGCTGGACGATCCGGCCGCCGAGCAGGTCGATGGATGGGATCAGCATGGGAGCCTCACGGGGATGCCGCTTTGGGCTAGCGACTCTTTGAGAGCGCGGGCGCTTGAGACGCCGAAGTGGAAGATGCTGGCGGCGAGGGCCGCGTCGGCTTGGCCTGCGCGAAAGACTTCAGCGAAGTGGGCAACGGTGCCTGCGCCTCCAGAAGCTATGACTGGGATGCGGACGGCGGAGCTTACGGCTGCGGTGAGTTCGCAGTCGAAGCCGGCTCGCGTGCCGTCGGAGTCCATGGAGGTAAGGAGGATTTCACCTGCGCCTCGGGACTCGGCTTCGCGGGCCCATTCGACGGCGGTGCGGCCGGTGTCGCGGCGGCCTCCATGCGTAAAGACTCTTGCTTCGTGGACTGGGTCTGTGGCTTCGGGATTTCTGCGGGCCGCCCTTCTTGCATCGATGGCCACTATGACGGCTTGCGCGCCGAAGTCTGCGCCGATTTGGCCGATGAGCGCGGGGTTGGCGAGGGCTGCGGAGTTGATGCTGACTTTGTCGGCTCCGGCTTCAAAGACGGCTGCTGCGTCTTCGGCGGTGCGGATGCCGCCGCCTACAGTGAATGGGACGAAGAGTTGCTGCGCGGTGCGGCGGACGGTATCTAGCAGCGTGGCGCGGCCCTCGTGCGTGGCGGTGATGTCTAGGAGGACAATTTCGTCTGCGCCTTCCTGAGCGTGGCGGTGAGCGAGCGCGGCTGGGTCGCCGGCGTCGATAAGGTCGACGAACTGGATGCCTTTGACTACGCGGCCGTCGCGAACGTCGAGGCAGGCTATGATGCGGCGGGTCAGCATGTGCTCTTGTTTCCCTCAGGGGCTAAAGCCCCGCATTCATGGGCATTCTGATGTACGGGCTAAAGCCCGTACCCTTCAAAGCAGAGGAAGTTTTTCAGGACTTTGAGGCCGGTTTCGCCGGATTTTTCTGGATGGAATTGGACGCCGAAGACGTTCTCCCATTCTAGGGCTGAGGCGAAGGGTTCGATGTAGTGGGTTTGTGCGGCGAGCGGCCAGTCGATTTCGCCTTGATCGTTGCGGACGAAGGTGTTGAGCGGGGCGTGGTAGGAGTGGGTGAAGTAGACGTGTTCGCCATTGCGGATGCCGGCGAGCAGGCGGGAGGGCGGCGCGTCCGACATGTCAATTTGGTTCCAGCCTACGTGAGGGACTTTTTCGCCGGCTTCGGGAAAGCGTTCGCAATGGCCGAGAAAGTAGCCAAGGCCGGGTTGATCGGGTGCTTCGGTGCTGCCCTCTAACAGCCATTGCATGCCTACGCAGATGCCGAGGAATGGGATGCCGCGAGTGATGGCGGCGCGAATGGCGGGGGTGAGGCCAGTTTCATCGAGGCGGCGCGTGGCGGCGAAATGGCCTACTCCCGGGAGGATGATGCGTTGGGCTGCGGCCAGCGGCTCGGGGGTGTCCGTGACAGTGACTTCGGCGCCGAGGTGCCGCAGGGATTTGACTACGGAGGTCAGGTTGCCGGCTTTGTAGTCGATGACCGTAACATTCACTGGGAGATTTTCCTCAGGGGCTAAAGCCCCCGTTTCTCTGCTGGCTTGATTTACGGGCTGAAGCCCGTACCGTTCATTCCATCTGAGATCTGTGGGTGCCCACATTTGTTTCGCTTCAGACTTACTACAAAAGCCCCTTTGTGCTGGGGAGTTGTTCGGCTAGTTGTGTGTCGCGGGAGACGGCTACTCTGAGGGCTCTCGCGAAGGCTTTGAAGATGGCTTCAATCTTGTGGTGGTTGCTGCGGCCGTACATGGTCTTGACGTGGACGTTGGCGTGAGCGCCGCGGGCGAAGCCTTCGAAGAAGTCGGTGACCAGTTCGGATTGCAGGTCGCCGACGATGCGGGTACGGACTTTGGTGTCGACGGCGTAGGCGGTGCGGCCGCTGAGGTCGATGGCAGCGATGGCCAGGGTCTCGTCCATGGGCATGAGGAAGTAGCCGGCGCGATTGATGCCGCGTTTGTCTCCGATGGCGCTGGCGATGGCTTCGCCGAGGGCGATGCCGACGTCTTCGACGGTGTGGTGCTGGTCGACGTCGAGATCGCCGCGACAGGTTAGGTCGAGGTCGAAGCCGCCGTGGCGGGTGAAGAGCTCGAGCATGTGATCAAAGAAGCGGATGCCCGTCGAGACTTTGTATTGGCCGCGGCCTTCGAGGATGAGATGAAGCTCGATCTTGGTTTCCGTGGTGTTGCGAATGATTTCGGCGGTGCGTAAGGCGGTTGTCATGCTAAGACTCCGGCGGATTTCCATTTCTGAATTGCTGCTACGGCCAGGTGCATCTGTTCGCGGGTTCCGATGGTGATGCGGACCAGGCTGTCGCAGCCCGGGTCGGCAGAGCGGTCGCGGACGAGGATGCCCTGCTTGCGCATGGCGGCTGCGAACTCATTGTGTGTGGGGCCGATGTTGACGAGGACGAAGTTGGCTTCGGTGGGCCAATATTTCAGACCTATTTCGTTGAGCGCTGCGAGGAATTCGGTGCGGGATTGCTTGACTTCGGCGACGTACCAGTCGAGATAGTTGCGGGCATCTGAATCTGTGAGAGCTGCTTTGAGCGCGACCAGCGCCGCCGTGTTGACGCTGTAGGGTGAGAGCACGCGGCGTGTCCAGTGCAGCAGCGATTCGGGCCCGGCGAGGAGGCCGAGGCGCAAGCTGGCCAAGCCGTAGGCCTTGGAAAAGGTGCGGGCGACGATCAGATTTGGGAGTTTGCCGATCAGGTCCATCACTGTCTGGCCGTAGAAGTGGAAGTAGGCTTCATCTACCAACACAACTGCATGTGGCGCGGCTTCGGCGATGACGAGGATTTGCTCGCGCGTGCAGACGCTGCCTGTGGGGCTGTTGGGATTGGCGATGGCGATGAGTTTTGTTTTGGGGGTGATGGCCGAGAGGAGCGCTTTGAACGGGAAGCGGAAATCAGCGTCTGCTTGCACGCGGCGCGTTGTTGCATCCGTGGCTGAGGCGTAGATCTCGTACATGGTGTAGGTCGGGACGGGCAGGAGCAGTTCGTCGCCGCGATCTAGAAAGGCCTGGCATAGGATGTGGATGGCTTCGTCTACGCCGTTGGTGAGGATGACTTGCTCGGGCTGTAGGCCTAGGTGCTGCGCGGCGAAGGCTTCGATGGGTCCGCGCTCGGGATAGCGAGTTAGGTCTGCGGCGGAGAGGTTTTTAATCGCGGCGAGCACGGCTGGAGAGCAGGCGAGGGTGTTCTCGTTGAAGTCGAGGCGCAGTGAGTCGCGATTGCCGAGCGGAGGGTGGTACTCGGGCATTTGTAGGACGCGGGCTCGGGGTTGGATTTCTGTCATTTCAGCCCCTTGGAGAGTCTGGTTCGTATGGCTTCGGCGTGGCCGGTTAGGCCTTCGGCTTCAGCCATGCGGATGGCTTGCGGACCGAGCGCTGCTAGACCTGCCGCGGTGTATTGTTGCACGGTGATGAGCTTGACGAAATCCATGACACTGAGGCCACCGCGAACCGTTGCCATGCCGCCCGTGGGCAGCGTGTGGTTGGGGCCGGAGATGTAGTCACCCATGGGCTGCGGGGAGTAGTGGCCGAGGAAGACGCTGCCTGCGTTCTGAACCCATTTCAGGTCTGCTTCTGAGTCGACTGTTAGATGCTCGGGGGCCAGGCGGTTAGTGATGGTCTGGACTTCTTCTTCGGAACCCGCGAGGAAGATGTAGCCGTTGTTGCTGAGGACCTGGCGGGCTACTGCGTTGTTGCGGCTGCGTTGTTTTGATTCTTCCACCACGGCCTTGGCAAGCTGCTCATTGGTGGTGATGAAGATGGCCAAGGCTTCGGGGTCGTGCTCGGCCTGGGCTACCAGATCCGAGGCTATGCCTGCGGCGGTTCCGCGGTTGCTGGTGACGACGATCTCGGTGGGGCCGGCGAGCATATCGATGGCACAGTCGAAGGCTACTTCGCGCTTGGCCGCGGTGACGTAGAGGTTGCCAGGGCCGGCGATCTTGTTTACGCGTGGGATGGATTCGGTTCCATAGGCGAGAGCGGCGATGGCGTGGGCTCCGCCGATGCGGTAGAACTCGGTGACGCCGAGGAGATGGGCGGTCGCGAGAGTTTCAAGCGCGGGCCGGGGCGAAGCGACTGCAATGCGTCGGACGCCCGCGACTTGCGCCGGAATTACCGTCATGAGCATGGTGGAGGGCAGCGGATGGCGGCCTCCTGGGACGTAGCAGCCGACTGAGTCGATGGGACGGACTAACTGACCGGTGGTGAGGCCCTCTGTCGGTGAGAATTGCCAGGTCTGAGGCATCTGTTGCTGGGAGAAGGCGCGGATGTTGGCGGCTGCGGTTTCGAGGGCTTGCTTGAGCGCGGGGTCGAGTTGCTTCCATGCGGCAGCGGTTTCGTCGAGTGCGACACGGAGCGAGGACTCGGGTGAGAGGCTGTCGAATTTCTGGGCGTAGCGTAGGAGGGCTCGGTCGCGTTGCTTGCGGACTTCGCGGAGGATCTTGCGGACTGCTGGAAGGACCGTGTCGAGCGATGAGCCGCCGCGTTGCTCTAGCTCGGCGAGCTTGGCTTCGGTTTGTTTGGCGCCGCGGCCTTGGGTTCGGATGAGTCGCATTCTCATTCTCGTTATGGCCATCTTTGAGGATCTCGGGAACGGCCAGACGAAGCTCACCTTGATTGGAAATGAACCCATGGAGAGCGCAAAAGAGAGCGGTCAATTCGAGGGATGGGTTGAAACACTCGATAAAATTGCGGCCGTTGTTGCAGAGCTGGCGCAGGCGAAATAAGACAATGAATCTTTGATTCGAGAAACTCAATCGTGGAGGAAGAAATGAAAAGAACACCGTTTCTCGCAATCGTCCTGCTGGCATTTGCATTTGCCGCCCATGCCCAGGACGCGATGAAGAAAGACGCAGCCGTCAAACCTGCCGATCCGGAATCGAAAGTCGTGCTCGATTCCTGGAATGAGATTGGCCGCAAGCTGACGGCGCTGGCCGAAGATTTTCCTGAGGACAAATATGACTTCAAGCCGACACCCGCGCAGCGGAGCTTCGCCGAGCAATTACTGCACGCGGCGGGTTCATGCTACTACTTCACAAATTCTGCGATGGGGCAGAAGCCTCCCGCGGCAGAAGATCCAAAGCGCGAGCAATACAAATCCAAAGCCGACATCGTTGCGTTCGTCAAGAAAGCCTTCGCCGATGGCGCAACCGCCATCCAGTCCAAAGGCGAAAAAGGCCTGATGACGGAGGTTGTTTATTTCCCTCAGCAGAAATCGCGCGTTATCGACATTGCATACGGCATCATCGAGCATAGCGGAGAACACTACGGCCAGCTCGTTGTCTACTACCGCCTCGCAGGGCTTGTGCCGCCGGAGTCGCGGCCCAACAAGTAAAGCTCAGGCGGCCAGGTACCCGTCCTTATCGCGCGCCGTTTGCGCCAATGGGCGGGGATCTTGGTTTTTGGAACCTTCACTATTCAATGCGCCGCGCGGCATATGGATACCCTTCACAAACGGATCGAGACGATTCTCAAAGAACACGCAGGACTCTCCGCCAAGGTTGTTGCCGTGCCTTCGGTCAGTCATGATGGTCGGGAAAATGAGATGTGCGAGGGTGAAGGTAAGACTTTCGCAACAATTCGGACGAATGAAGGCTATCTGGATCGCTGGATTCTTCCACGCTGGTCTTCGTACCGTTTGAAGGACGTGAAGGCGGTCATTGTTGAACAATGGCTGCGATCACTTCCGCTGGCAAATGGCAGCAAGGCAAAGATCCGCAACCTTATGCACACAATCTTCAATCACGCTGTTCGTTGGGAGTGGCACGATCGAAACCCGATCACGCAAGTTCGTCAGAGCTCGAAGCGGCAGATGGTTCCGGTTGTGTTGACTATCGAGCAGCTCATATCGCTGCCCGAACATCTCAAGGAGCCACGCAAGACAGCCGTGCTCTTGGACATTCTCACCGGTCTGCGAGTCAGCGAACTTCTGGCGCTGAAGTGGTCAGACGTGGATTTCGAGAATCTCGAACTGCACGTTACCCGTTCCATTGCTCTTCAGCGCGTTGGTCCCTGTAAGACGGAAGCATCGCAAAAGCCGGTTCCACTCGATTCGGAATTGGCTGAAGTCTTGCTGATGTGGAGGAGACGGTCACCATACCCGATGGACGACGACTGGGTTTTTGCCAGTCCCGCCAGCAGGGGAGAGTTGCCGTACTGGTCCTTCTCTCTTTTGCGCGTGTACATCCGGCCGGCCCTCAAGGCTACTGAGATCGCGGGAAAGGTGGGTTGGCACACGTTCCGCCGCTCCTACGCGACGATTTTGAAGTCGCATGGAGAAGACGTGAAAACCGTGTAGGAGTTGTTGCGACACGCAAACAGCAGTGTGACCATGAACCTCTACGCGCAGGCAGTGACGGACATTAAGCGTAGCGCACAGAACAAAGTAGCAAGACTGATTTTCAGTTCCAGTAAGGCTCCGGAGGGAGAGTGAGGCCCTTAATCGACCTTTTTGGACCGGCGGCGAAGTTGGGGAATTCGTCTAAGCTATTGATTTAATTGGCGTCCCCGACGGGATTTGAACCCGTGTTATCGCCGTGAAAGGGCGGTGTCCTGGGCCGGGCTAGACGACGGGGACGCGTGGTGCGTCGAAGTAGCCTCCGACTGCCGCACTCTTTGAGGCTAACAACTTGTGCCGGGTGTGTCAAAAGTCGCGGCAGGTCTTGCCGGCGGCGCACACCGGTTGGGCTATGCTCTAGGGGTGACTCTCCGCTATCGTTATCTGGACACTTTGACGATTGGATTCATCGTCGTCCTCGTCGTCTCCAACCTCGTCGGGCCCAAAATCTGCCAGATTGGGCCGCTGCTGGTCAGCGGCGCGCAGTTACTTTTTCCGGTCACTTATATTTGCGGCGACGTCTTCACGGAGGTTTATGGATACGCAGCCTCGCGGCGGGCCATTTGGATGGGGTTTTTTGCGATGGGGCTTCTGGCAGTGATGGGACAGATCGCGGTCGCCCTTCCACCTGCTCCCGGCTGGCACGACCAACAGGCTTTTGCTACGGTCTTTGGATTGGTTCCGCGCTTCGCCATTGCCAGCTTGGTGGCTTATTGGGCAGGCGAATTCACCAACAGCTACACGCTGGCCAAACTAAAAGTGGTCACCGAAGGGCGCTTTTTGTGGACTCGGACCATTGGTTCGACCATCAGCGGGCAATTTGTGGATACGGTGGTGTTGATCCTCATCGCTTTCTGGGGAGTCGAATCCTGGCCTAAGATCCTCATCATGGTCGCTTCGTCATACGGCTTCAAGGTGGTGTATGAAACTGTTGCTACGCCCCTCACCTACCTCGTCGTAGACTGGCTCAAGCGCGCCGAAGGAGTCGATGCCTTTGATCGGGGAACCAATTTTAGCCCGTTTGCGTTGTAGTCTTATCGGCCCCGACTTCCCAGGGCTGCGCAGTCGTGCGCACCTACAGGTAAGGCCGAATGCACCAAACCGTCTGAGATGTGCAAATCGACGGCTGGGATGTAATTTATTGCAACAGTCGGGCGACGAGCTTCATCTATGAACCGACACAGTCTTTGAGAACCTGCAGGCGTCCACGGCTTCCCTGAAGCCGTTTGTCAACTTTTCCACGCCCGGTTCGCGGCGTGAACAGCAAATCCCGAACCGGAAACTATGCGTCGGTTGCCGGCGAAGTGTCATTCAACACCAAGTGAGGTCATTCGGTGAAACGTCAGTTATTTCTCAGCATTCTTCTTCCTGGCATCGTGTTCTTCCCCTCCGGCTGCAAGCAGCCTGGGGCGGCCGCGAACGCCCCCGCAGGGATGCAGGCCTTACCGGTGCAGACGCAATCGGTCGCTCTCTCACCCGTGCAACAGAGCTCCGACTTCGTGGCCACCATCAAGTCGAGGCGTTCGGCCGTCGTCCTGCCGCAGGTGGATGGCAACCTCACACAGCTTCTGGTGAGGTCGGGAGACCACGTTCATGCCGGTCAACTCCTGATGGAAATTGACCCTCGCCGTCAACAGTCCCTGGTGGATGCGCAGAAATCCACCGAAAACCAGAAAAAGGCTCTCTACGACTACAACGAGCTGGAGATCGAGCGGCAGCGTAAGCTCTTCGCAGCCGAAGTTACCAGTCGCGATACGCTGGATCAGGCGGAACAGTCCTTCAGGAACACCCGCGCCGACTGGGAAGCTGCCACCGCGACGCGGAAATCGCTCGAAGAGCAGCTCGCCTATTACAGGGTCAAGGCTCCTTTCGATGGAATCGTGGGAGACGTTCCCGTGCATCTCGGGGACTACGTGACTCCCACGACCGCCCTCACCACGGTTGATCAGAACCAGGATCTCGAAGCCTACATATTTGTCCCGTCCGAGCGAAGCGGAGATGTACATATGGGCATGCCCGTTCAGATTCTAGACGGAGGCGGCAAAATTCTGGAATCCACTAAGGTCGACTTCCTTTCTCCGCAGATAGATACGCAGCTGCAGGGAATTCTGCTGAAGGCCCCGGTTCACAGTACCTCCGTCGCGCTTCGCACCGCTCAGCTGGTCAAGGCTCGTGTTGTCTGGTCTACTTCGCCCCAGCCGGTCATTCCTGTGCTCTCCGTGTCGCGTCTGGGTGGGCAGACGTTCGTCTATGTAGCGACAACTCAGAACGGGAAATCCGTAGCAAGCCAGCGCGCCGTTACCCTGGGAGGAACCACCGATAACAATTACATCGTCCTTGGCGGACTCAAAGCGGGCGACCAGTTGATCGTGTCTGGCACCCAGTTCTTGCAGGATGGAATGCCGGTCATGCCGATGAGTGCTGGGCCGCCAAAGGCCGCTGCGGCGCCTCAATCTGGACAGTGAACAAGTCCAGAACTTGAGACGTCTGAGTATGGCCCTCTGCTTGGATCCTCACGCACGACAAAGGGATTGAGAGGTTTTCGTGGTAGATTTTTTTATTCATAGGCCGGTTTTCGCAACGGTATGCGCGCTTCTAATTATTCTCGCGGGCGCGGTGTGCATCCCTACCCTGCCTATCTCGCTTTATCCGGAATTGGCTCCTCCACAGGTGACGGTGACCAGCAACTACGTCGGCGCCAATGCGCAGGTCGTCGAGTCCGCTGTTACGATCCCCCTGGAGCAGCAGATCAACGGCGTTGAAGGCATGCGCTACATCGCATCCAGCAGCTCCAACGACGGAACCAGCTCCATCACCACGACCTTCCGCACCGGCTATGACCTGAACATCGCCGCGGTAGACGTCCAGAATCGCGTCTCGTCGGCCCAGGGCCGCTTACCTCAGGAAGTCAAGAACACCGGTGTCACCATCACCAAGGCGAACTCCAACTTCGTTTTTGCCGCGGCATTTCTGTCCCCTGACAACCGTTACTCCGATCTCTTCATCAGCAACTACGTCGACGTCTACGTCAAGGACGCCTTAAAGAGAATTCCCGGCGTCGGCGACGTCGTGATCTTCGGCGAACGCAAGTACGCCATGCGGATCTGGCTAGATCCCACCCGGCTTGCTGCCCGCGGCCTCACCGCATCCGACGTCACTACCGCGCTTGCCGAGCAGAACGTCGAAATTCCAGCCGGCCAGGTCGGCCAGCCTCCAGCCGACAACAAGCAGGCCTACCAGATCGCCGTGCGTGTTGTAGGCCGTCTCACCGAACCCTCGGAATTTGAAAACATCATCATCAAGAACACCACCTCCGGCATCGTGCAGGTCAAAGATGTAGGCCGCGCCGAACTGGGCGCCGAAACCTACTCCACCGATCTGCGATTCAATGGAAAGCCGGCCATCGGCGTCGGTGTGCAGCAGTTGACCAACGCCAATGCGCTTGAAGTCGATCGTGCTGCAAAGGCTGCGCTCGACAACCTGAAAAAGTCCTTCCCTCCCGGGCTCGACTATGAGATCCCCTTCGACACCACCACTGTCGTGGGCGACTCCATCAGCGAGGTAATCCAGACCCTCGGTGAAGCGGTCATCATCGTCGTCATCGTCATCTTCCTCTTCCTTATGGATTGGCGCGCGACCATCATCCCCGCCGTCACCATTCCGGTCTCTCTTATCGGTACCTTCGCTTTCATCAAGATCTTCGGTTTCTCAATCAACTCGCTCACCATGTTCGGTATCACCCTGGCCACGGGACTGGTCGTCGACGACGCCATCGTCGTCATCGAAAACGTACAGCGCCATATCTCGCTCGAACATTGCGATCCGCATAAGGCCGCCTCAAACGCCATGAGCGAAGTTACCAGCGCCGTCATCGCCACGTCACTCGTGCTCATTGCCGTCTTTGTCCCGGTCTCCTTCTTCCCTGGGACATCCGGCATTCTCTACCGCCAATTTGCTCTCACCATCGCGTTCGCCATCGCCATCTCGGCCTTCAACGCACTGACCTTGTCCCCCGCCCTGGCGGCCCTGGTCCTTCGCGGAGAACAAGAAAAACGCGGTCTCTTCAAGTGGATGGACAAAGGCATCACCTGGACCACGCAGTTCTATGGGCGCGTCACACACCACGTCCTCCGCTTCCGCTGGGCTCTGCTGCTGATCTTTATCGCGGGCCTCGGCGGAGCCGCATATCTCTACAGAACAGTACCGACCGCCTTCGTCCCCTCGGAAGATCAGAACTACCTGATCTGCATCGTGCAAACTCCACAAGGAGCCTCACTCGGATACACCAGCGAAGTTGCCCAGCGGGCCACTGACTTGATCGGTCAGAACGAGGATGTCTACGGAACCTTCGCCGTCATGGGATTCAGCCTAAGCGGTGGCAGCGCCTCCAACTTCGGCCTCATCTTCGTGCCCTTGAAAGCTCAAGATCTGCGCAAGAAGAAGGGTCCAGGCCATACCGCAGCTGACATTCAGGCCTCGCTCGGGCCGAGACTCTTCGGTGTGCCCGGCGGTCTCGTCGTCCTCCGCGAACCGCCCGCCATTCAAGGCCTGGGCTCCTACGGCGGCTTCGCCTTTGAACTGCAAGATCTAGGCCGCAACACTCTGGGAGATCTGGATCGCGTAGCCCATCAGATTATCGGTGCCAGCCAGCAGTCCAAGCAGCTTACCAACCTGTACACCAGCTACACATCCAACGATCCGCAGCTGCTCGTCTCCATCGATCGCGAGAAGGCCAAGAGCATGAATGTCTCGCTGGACCAGATCAGTTCGACCCTGGGCGTCTTCATGGGGTCGTCCTACGTCAACGACTTCGACTTCAACAACCGCTCCTATCGCGTCTACGTGCAAGCCGAGCAGCAAGACCGCATGAAAGCCTCCGATCTGAACAAGTTCTACGTTCGCACCGGTACCGGGCAGATGGTTTCGCTCGATAACCTCGTCAGGATCGAGGAATCCTCCGGGCCCCAGGTCATCAGTCATTACAACCTCTTCCGTTCTGCGGAAATCGACGGCCAACCCCAGCCCGGCATAAGCTCCGGTGAGTCGCTCACCGCCATGGAAAACCTCGCCAAGAAGGTCATGATCCAGGGCATGTCCTTCGAATGGACCGGCCTCTCTCTTGAGGAAATCGAATCGGGCGGCAAGGCGATCGTCATTTTTGGCCTGGGCATCCTGGTCGTCTACCTCACCCTCTCAGCGCAGTATGAGAGTTTCGCACTCCCCTTCATCATCCTGCTCGCCGTCCCGATGGCAGTGCTCGGAGCTCTGGCCGCTGTAGCCTTCCGAGGATTCGCCGACGACGTCTATGTGCAAATCGGATTGGTCATGCTCATCGGACTTTCTGCGAAGAACGCCATTCTTATCGTTGAATTCGCCGAACAACAGCGAGAGCACGGTCTATCAATTGTGGAAGCCGCCATCCAAGCCGCCGAACTCCGGCTCCGGCCAATTCTGATGACCTCGATAGCCTTCATCCTCGGCGTACTCCCACTCGTCTTCGCCACCGGCGCCGGTGCCCTGGGACGGCGCTCCGTCGGCACCACGATCGTAGGTGGCATGGTGGTCTCCACCTTCCTCAACCTGGTCTTCATCCCCGTGCTGTATGTGATCCTCAGCGGACTGCTGGCCCGCATTAAGCCAAGGTCCAAGCCGGAAGACTGCGAAGAAGAAACAGTCGTTGCCTGATCTACGTAGCTCGATACTTCGAAGGGTAGGGGCTTTAGCCCGTACATCAAGACAATCAAGATCGGCGGGGCTTTAGCCTCCGAGCTTATGCACTCTGCCCTGTCGCCAATCTCAAGCTCATCGCGGCAGGGCAGGGAAGTCTCAGGGATGCTTCTCGCTCGCGGTCTCGTCTTTAGCTATCCGGTGCGCAATCACGCCATTGCGAATCCGGTGATAGACATCCTGCGGCACCACGCCTTGTTCCAGCAAGTCCAGCTTGGTTCGATAAGGTCGGAAGCGCACGATCCGCGCCGCCCAACTTTGCGTCATTCCCGGTACCTTCATCAGCTCTCCGACAGTCGCTCGATTGATATCGACGGCCGCTACGGATTTGTCCGAGCCTATCGCTCCCCAAGGTGTAAGCAGCGCCAGGAGCAGCGCGATTGCAGGCACAAATTTGGCGAAGTTGGGAAGCATCTCGCCATTGTGCGCCTTGCTTCGTTCCATGGCTAGTCTCCAATGCATGTTCAAAACGACACGCTGAAAATTTGACAAACGAGGCCGTCTTGCTTAGGGTTATTTCTTAGATGCAGCTCCACCTCCATCATCGTCATCACCACCATCATGCGACGATCATGCCGGCGGACTGCTATGGCCTGAGCTGAAAGGCCAGATTCAACAGCAGAAGTGACAATAGCCCGCCGGCGCCAGACGCCAGCGGGTTTTTTGCTTCTGCCGGCATCTTCCACTTGGCGGTTCAACCGAAACCCCAAACCAAAAGTGAGAGAGTGTGATGACTGCCCCACTATCCGCAATTGATCCCCAAATTGATTTTGCCAAGATGGACGGCCTCGTCCCCGGCATCGTCCAGGACGACGCCAGCGGCCAGGTATTGATGCTCGGCTTTCTCAACCCCATCAGCTACGCCAAGACGCTCGAAACCGGCTTCGTCACCTTTTGGAGCCGCACTCGCCAAAAGCTTTGGATGAAGGGTGAAACCAGCGGTAACCGCCTGCGCATCATCTCCGCCGCCACCGACTGCGACAACGATACCATCGTCTTCAAAGTGGTCGTAGAAGGCGATGGCCTCGTCTGCCACGAAGGCACGGTCTCCTGCTTCACCAAACAAATCCCCATTCAACCCGCAGCAGAGGTGCAAAGTGGCCAATAAGATCCGTCTCGGAATCCCTAAAGGTAGCCTGCAAGATGCGACCCTTGCTCTCTTCAAGCGCGCCGGCTGGAACATCTACGCCGATGGCCGCTCCTACTTTCCCTCGATCGACGACAAGGAGATCGAGTGCATGTTGATCCGTGCCCAGGAGATGGCCCGCTACGTCGATCATGGCGTCCTCGATGCAGGTTTGACGGGCATCGATTGGGTCGTCGAGAGCGGTCTCAACGTCACCAGCATCACCTCGCTCACCTACGCCAAGCAGAGCCGCCGCAAAGTCCGCTGGGTGCTCGCCGTTCCCGAAGGCAGCGGCTTTGAAAAAGCCGAAGACCTCGAAGGCAAGACCATCGCCACCGAGCTCGTTGGCGTCACCAAGAGCTACTTCGAAAAGAAGGGCGTCAACGTCAAAGTCGAGTTCAGTTGGGGAGCCACTGAAGTCAAGCCGCCCATGCTCGCCGACGCCATCGTCGAAGTCACCGA
>Ga0206815_1198_pt1 | contig 14225 bp, 12 predicted proteins | sample Alteio_BWOrgCont_91_FD_152864 | JGI IMG/M metagenome (GOLD analysis project Ga0206815, IMG submission 152864) | Enriched cells from forest soil in Barre Woods Harvard Forest LTER site, Petersham, Massachusetts, United States -... | ecosystem: Environmental > Terrestrial > Soil > Temperate forest >...
AGTGCCGAGCATCTTAATAGCTTCTTGCGAAGCCACGGGCCCCACGGCAATGACCTGATCAGTCACCGACTTGCTGTTGGAATCCTTGGTCGCTTGCATCAAGGGAACAGTCACGCTGGGCTTGAAGGTCTGGACCACCCCTTGAGACACAAGGAAGACCGTGAAGAGAACCGACAACGGCAGCAAAATATAAAGCGTTGTCCGGACAAGGTCAACCCAAAAATTACCGATCGTCTCTGATTTCTTGCGGGCAAATCCTCTGATCAAAGCCACCATCACAGCCATCCCGGTGGCCGCAGAGGCGAAATTCTGAACCGTGAGCGCAGCCATCTGGGTGAAATAACTCATGGTGCTTTCGCCCCCGTAATTCTGCCAATTGGTATTGGTGATAAAGCTCACGGCCGTGTTGAACGCCAGATCGGGACTCGCCGGCGCCATCGCCATGGGATTGAAAGGAAGATGGTGCTGCAAACGCTGGATCGCATAGACAACGAAGAGACCCACCGCATTGAAAAGCATCATGGCAACGGCATACACCTTCCAGCTCATCTCCTCCTGGGGACGAACACCCAAAAGCCTGTAAACCATCCGCTCCACTGGGCTGAGGAATTTCTCCAGCCCCGGGACGTTCCCTTCGTACACGCGGGCCATGTACAATCCCAGCGGTTTAACCAGGGCCAGCAGGACCCCCATGAAAAGAATGCATTGAACGATATTGTTGACGTTCATTAGAAGATCTCCGGTTTTAACAGCGCGACGACAAGATAAGCAAAGATAAACAGCGAAACCGCTCCACTGATCCAGTAAATAGTATTCATTGTCTTCAGAGCCTCTCGCACAGGGCGATCAATCCAAACGACAAAGCGACCATCCCTAAAGCCAAACCCACGTAAAGCACATCCATGTCATCCTCCTCATTAAAACGAGACTGTCAGTGACCCGGGCGAATAGCCAAGATGCCCTCTGTTTGAATTCAGGATAACGGAAAGGCCCATAAACGATCCATTATCGGAGCGTTAACGTTCCGTTAGCATGAAGAAGTGTCTTCGGGTGAAGAAAAGTCGGGAAGGAATACAGCGGAGAGAACTTTAGTCGTTGGGGGCTTCGAGCCTATAGCCGACGCCGGGCTCGGTCTTGAGGCAGCGAGGCCGGACAGGATCCAGCTCAATCTTATGGCGGAGCTGATAGACGAAAATACGCACGGCTTCCGAGGTCACCTCGCGGGATTCGCCCCAGACTTCTTTCATCAGCTGGCGCTGGCTTACCACACGGCCCGCGTTTCTGACCAGAACCGCCAGGACATCGTACTGCAAAGGAGAAAGGTGAATTTCCTTCTTGCGGAGCCAGACGCGGCGAGCCACCAAATCAACCTTCAATCCTTCATGCTCATAGACCGGCGGAGTGTCTCCGGGGCTTCGCTCGGCATGGCGCAAGGCCACCCGCAGGCGAGCCATCAGTTCATTGATACCGAAAGGCTTTGTGAGATAATCGTCAGCCCCGGCATCCAGACCCGCGATCTTATCGCTCTCCTGACCGCGCGCCGATACAATAATGACGGGAGCCGATGTCCATTTTCGCAAGCCTTTCAAGACCTCAAGACCATCCTGGTCAGGAAGTCCCAGGTCCAGGATGATCACATCAGGCTTCTTTGAAGCAGCCAGATTCAAACCGAGACGGGCTGTCGTGGCTTCCAAGACCTGCCACTCGGTCTCCTCGAGTGAGGACCGCAGGAATCTCAAAATAGCCGGCTCATCTTCGATAACAAGAAGGATTTTTTTATTATTCACTTTGTTTGCCCAGAGGAAGGGTGAGACAGAAAACAGCTCCCCGGCCCAGCCGGTTCTCAGCCCAGATTCGCCCTTCGTGGGCGAGCACAATAGCCCGGCATATGGCCAGACCCAATCCGGCCCCCGGGGAAGATCGCCCGTGATAAAATTTGTCAAACACTCGGCCTATTTCCTCCTCGGTGAGTCCCGGCCCTTCGTCCGCCACAGAAACCAAAACGTTCCCTGCCTCCGCCCTGACCGACACCTCAATACGGCTCTCCGGAGGCGTGTGCCGGACTGCATTCTCCAACAAATTGATGAGCACCTGCTCGATCAAAACGCCGTCCACAGGAACCAGAGGCAGATCCTCCGGAAGGATAACATCCACTTTGCGCTGGGTCAGTAATTTTCCCAGCCGGTCAAGGGCGCTCCCGATCACTTCTTCGAACGGATACAACTCCTTTCGAATCCGCACGGCTCCGGATTCCAAACGAGTCGCCTCAAGCAGGTTCTGAACCAAGCGCGAGAGCCGCTCTCCTTCTGTCTGGATATTTTCCAGGAGCTCACGGACCGAATGATTGTCGCGCAAATTCTCTTTCTCAAGAAGAGCGCCGGCAGAACCCACGATGGCCGCCAGCGGCGTGCGAAAATCATGGGACACGGAACTCAGCAGGGAACTTCGCAATCGCTCCGCTTCGATCTCCAGCTCCGTCTTCTTTGCGTTCTCTCTGAGCCTGTCGACTTCCAGAGCCAGCCCTATCTGATGAGCAAATGAATTCAATAGGAGCCGCTGATCCGAGGCAAGAATCCTTTCCGGGAGACGAGGCTGGATCCTCAACACCCCCACCGGTTCACCCGCCCCCTGAAGAGGAACATAGAGAGCATCGGCCACAGAAAGGGCCTGGGTACCGAGCCCGGCGGGCTGCCCGCTTTCATACACCCATTGTGCCACGCTGCGCGCCTTCTCGCTCAACCCTCCCGACTCCTCCGGCGATTTTTTCACGACAAGGTTGCCTGCCTGATTGGGCACAAAGGCAGTCACAAGGCTATTGAATATCTCCTCGATATGGCATGCCGCGGCCGATAAAATCTCATCGGCGCCGCGCGCCGTGGTCAATTGCTGAGTGAGCTCATGCATCATGACGGTCCTCAATTGACCCTGCCGGGCCGCCTCCGCCTTGAGACGAAGACGGACAGTCAGATGGCTGATGATCATGGCGGCCGTGAACATAACCGCAAAAGTCACGATATACTGCGCGTCTGAAACGCGAAAACTAAACCTCGGCGGAACAAAAAAGAAGTCAAAACACAAAACGCTCAAGAGAGACGATAAAGCGGCCGGCCCCCGGTGCCCGCGGGTGGCGACCGCGAGCGTCCCCAAAAGATAAAGCATGACAAGATTGGTCAGTTCAAAAAACGGGTAGATGGCAAAAGCCAGCGCCGTTGTGGTCGCCGCAATCCCCACCGCAAAACCATAATCACGCCACGGCAACGAAGATGTGAGGCCTGAATCCGTCGATGTCATTGGACTCCTAAAACACCCCGGGCTCATTCATACAACTTTTTTCTGCCGGGGGAAAATATCCCCCGCTGACAAATCCGGCAGAGACAAGGCTTCCGATCCCCGTTTTGTACCAAATAAAAGCCCCCCGAGCGATTTCTCGACAGGGGGCCCGGGAACGGAAACTTGTCTAATTCTGGCCGTCGACCTCTTAAGAAGCCTGGTACTTTTTCTCCAATAAAAACACTTTTTCAAGCCGCCGCTCGTGGCGTTCCTCCCCGGAAAACCGCGCGTTCAAAAAAGTCCGGACCAATTCCTCGGCCAGGGCCGGCCCGATCACGCGCGAACCTAAAACAAGCACGTTCATATTGTCATGCTCCACGCCTTGGTGGGCCGAGTAAGTATCGTGGCAGAGACCGCCACGAATTCCGGGCATTTTATTGACCGCCACAGAGGCGCCGACCCCGCTTCCGCAAATCAAGACACCCCGTTCAGCCCGCCCCTGCTTTAGGGCCAGCCCGACCGCCTCGGCAAAATCCGGATAGTCCGCCGGGGCCGCGCTATGAGTCCCGAGATCAAGAACTTCATGACCCCAGGCCCCGGCAGAACGCACCAAAAGCCCCTTCAGCTCAAAACCTGCATGATCCGCCGCCAAGGCAATTTTCATCAGCGCCTCCTAAGAAAAACTATGCAATAGAACGGACAACACCGCCGTCCACGCGCAAGGCTGCCCCATTGGTGGCGGAAGCCAAAGCACTGGACACATAGACGACCATCGCCGCCACCTCGTCGGTCGTGGCAAAGCGTTTCAGCAAAGACGAAGGGCGCGTCGTCTGAAAGAATTCCCTTTCCACCGCCGCTGAATCTATATTCTTTGCCTTCGCCAGACTCTCGATAAAACCTTCAGCTCCTTCGGAGCGCGTCGGACCGGGCAATACGGAATTGACCGTGACGCCGGTTCCTGCGGTCGTCTCGGCCAGCCCGCGCGCCAAAGCCAACTGAGCTGTCTTGGTCAGACCGTAATGAATCATCTCCTTGGGGACATTGATCGCTGACTCGCTCGAAATAAACACAATGCGGCCCCAATTCTTTGTGATCATCCTGGGCAGATAGAAACGGCTGAGGCGAACCCCGCTCATCACATTCACTTCAAAAAACCTCAGCCAATCCGAATCTGGAATATCGGCAAAGGGTTTGGGCTCAAAGATGCCCGCGTTGTTAATCAGGATATCAACCTCTGAGACCTGCTTTATTAAACGCTCCACGCCTTCGGGCTTGCCCACGTCTGCGGCGGCTCCAATGAGATCGGCCCCGGGTGACTGTTTTCTGATCCGGGCGAGGGCCACCTCCACGCGTTCAGAGGTGCGGCCATTGATCACCACGCGGGCCCCTTCCTGCGCCAACAGAGAAGCAATGGCAAATCCGATCCCGGCGGTTGATCCGGTGACAAGGGCTGTTTTGTTTTTGATTTTCAAGTCCATAAGGGAAATCCTCCTCCAGCATTAGTGAACAGGGATGGATCCTTTGTGCGGTGAAGCTCTTTTAAGGAAGAAAACAAGTCCGATGGAAAGAAAGCACGTCAACGCCATGGCCCGGAAATCATCCAGATAGGCGAGCATGGAGGATTGGCGCAGGAGTTCGCCGTAGAGAAGGCCCGGCGCCAAGGCCGCCGCCCGGGTCGCGCTCACCCCTTGAGTCAAAAGATTCTGCGTGGCATGAGCAATGGCCAAGGTATAGGCGGGATTAGAGGAGGTCATGTGGCTTGAAAGAACGCTCTGGTGGATTTGTGAATTCCGCGCCAGAAAGGTGGTGGTGATGGCAATCCCGATCCCAGCCCCGACGTTCCGGGCGAGATTAATGAGCCCTGATGCCTCTGTGCGCTTTTCCGGTTTAACAAAGGAATAAGCCACCGCATTGATGGGCACAAACAGAAATCCCAGTCCGGCCGCCTGCACGATACGCGCCGACACGGCCGTTTGATAGCTGATGTTGAGATTGAATCGGCTCATCATAACAAGGGAAGTTCCCACGACCAGGAGACCCCAGGCGATAAGCCAGCGGGCCTCATATTTGGACAGTAAAAAACCGACCAAAGGCATCGAGAGCATCGTGACGATGCCTCCCGGAGAGAGCACAAGACCCGCCGTGGTGGCGGGATATCCCATCAGTGTCTGCAAGAAAAGGGGCAGGAGAACCGTGCTTCCAAAAAGAACCACACCCAAGAGGAACATCAGGACATTGGACAGAAAAAAGTTGCGCTCCCCTAAAAGCCTCACGTCCACAATGGGATCCTTGACTCGCATCTCCCACACGAAAGCAAAAATCAAGGCCATGACCGCCACCAACCCCAAGGTGATGATAAAGTGCGACTCAAACCAGTCTTCCCGCTGCCCTTTGTCGAGCATAATCTGCAAAGAGGCCAGGCCGATGGCAATCGCGCCCAAACCAATCACATCGATGTTCAAACCCTTCACATTCCGGCGCTTGAGCGTCGGCGGATCCTCCACCATCTTCGAGGTTAAAAATATAGAGAGAAACCCGACGGGGACGTTGATGAAGAAAATCCAGCGCCAGCTGAAGTTGTCTGTGATCCAGCCGCCCAGCGTAGGCCCAATGATAGGGGCCGTCACCACAGCAAAGCCATAGACAGCCATTCCCATGCCGAGCTGGCTGGCTGGGAACGTGTCGGCCAGAATTGCCTGCTCGCTCGGCTGAAGACCCCCGCCGCCCAACCCCTGGATGACCCGGAAAACCACAAGCCAGCTGAGGCTGGGCGCAAAACCGCACAAAAAAGAGCTCACGGTAAACAGAACAACCGACATCATGTAATAGCGCTTCCGTCCAAACACCGAGGAAAGCCAGCCGCTTAAAGGAAGTATGATGGCGTTGGCCACAAGGTAGGAGGTGAGCACCCAGGTGCTCTCATCAACGCCCGCGGAAAGATTGCCCGCAATATGAGGAAGGGAAACATTGGCGATGCTCGTGTCGAGCACCTCCATAAACGTGGCGATCGTCACCGTCAGGGCGATCAGCCAAGGGTTGTGCGCAGGCCGCCAACCCTCCTCGGAACTCATTTAACTTTTACGGAAGGAACAACCGACATTCCGGGCGCCAAGGTATACTGGGGGTCCACAGGGTCATCGAACACAATCTTAACAGGGACGCGCTGGACGACTTTGACATAGTTTCCCGTCGCATTCTCAGGCGGCAGGAGACTGAAGCGCTCGCCGGTCCCCGCCTGGATACTCTCCACGTGGCCGTTGAACAAGTGTCCGGGGTAAGCATCCACCTTGAGAGTCACCGGCTGCCCGGCATGAATATGCGTGAGCTGAGTCTCTTTAAAGTTGGCCGTGACCCAAACACGGCTGGGCACGATCGACAAGAGAGCCTGCCCCACCTGGACATAGGCCCCTTCCTCGACCGATTTCCGTGTCACGCGGCCGGCCTCGGGCGTCTTTACCTTGGTGTAGGAAAGATCGAGATCCGCCTTGGAAAAGGCGGCCTTTTCACGCTCAAGAATCGCGCTCGTCGAGCGGGCCGTGGCGTTGGCTAAGTCGAGCTGCTGGCGAGACACCTCGTCTTTTGTGAAAAGCTGAGCGTAGCGGACCACATCGGTGCCGGCGCGCGAAGCCTCCGCCTCGGCGGCGACCGTCCTGGCCCGCTGCTCTTCCCATTTAGCCTGATAATCCCGGGGGTCAATCTCAAAAAGCATATCCCCCTCTTTGATCTCCTGGTTATCAGCCACATAGACTTTGGTGATTTGACCGGCCACTTTGGAGCTCACCGGGATAATGTGTCCATCAATAAAAGCGTCATCGGTCGATTCGTAGTGAAGCGCGACCCAAAAGACGCGCGCGCCCGCACAGACCGCAAGCGTCAAAACGACCAAAGCGATGACGAAGAAAACCCTTTTTTTCTGGGAGGCGGGCGGAGACCCCGGCAAAGAACCGCCTCCATTCCCCTCGGCAATTTTTTTCTCTAAGGCTTGATCCATGATGGTTCTCCTTGGCTCTAAAATCCGAAAACTTGCACCTGACCCAGCGCAGCGGCCAGATTGATGCGGGCCACATTGTACCGCGAGAGAGCGTCCACCTGTTCGTCCCGGGCCTCGGCAAGCGCCGCCTGGGCGCTCGTCACCTGGATGTTATCGCCCACTCCGGCCGCATACCGGTCCCGGGCCATTTTAAGCTCGCGCTCCGCCAGACTGACCCCGAGATTCGCCGCATTTACCTCATCCACTTCGGCCGTCAACGTCTGCAAGGCCACACGGACGTCTTCCTCGACTTGCTGGAGAGTATCCTGGTAAAGAGCCTCGGACTCCCTCTTGCGCCCTTCAGCCTCGGTGACACGTCCATGAATTTGCCCGCCGTAAAAAATAGGGAGCTCGAGGTAAGCACCGATGCTTCCGGTGCGAGCCGCTGAATTATCCGGCAAATTTCCGCTGTAGCCATAATCGGCCATTCCCTGCAATGAAGGCCAGTTCTGGGCCCGAACCGCCCGGAGAGACTGATCGTCAGCCCGGAGACGTTCCCGAAACAACTGAAGTTCAATTCTCTCTTGCTCTGCCAGACTGATCTCTTTTTCCTCCCCCGGAAGCGACAGGGGAACGGCCTGCGGGGTGGGCGTCAACTCCACCGTCTGGACCAGCGACAGGCCCAGGATGCGTTTTAAACGAAATTGCGCGTTGCTCGAAGCCAGCTGGGCGCGGACGCGGCGGACATTCTGCTCAGCCACTCGAGTTTCCGCCCGGGCGACATCCACTCCGGTAGAAATTCCCGCCTTATGCTGGTCGCGGGCCTGCGTATAGAGACTTCTGGCTAAATCCAGATCGGACTGGGCGGCCTCAACGGCGCGTTCGCTTCTGAGCGCTTCCACGTAAGCAAGCGCCGCCGCCGAAGCCACTTGCTCTTTGGCAAGCTTCTCCTGAAGAACGGCCACATGGGTGTTGGTGTGGGCCGCCAGGCTGCTCCAGATTGAATCTGGACTGAAGATATTCTGAACCAGGTGAAGCCTGGCATCAAAACTGTCGTAGGGTCCGATGATAGGATTAATATTGAAAGGCCCCAGAGAAGTCAGGCCCTGGGCCGCTAAGTTTTGTTTAAAAACCCGGGTCTGAGAAGCCGTCCCCAGGATGCGGGGGAGAAGATCAGAGGCGGCCTCCAGAGCCTTGCCGCGCGCCTCCTCGGTCTGGGCCACGGAAAGCTGAATGGCCAGGTTATTATGGATGGCGAGGGCCATCGCATCGGCAAGCCCGAGACGCACCGGAGCGCTCGAGGCAGCGATATTGTCCATGGCGCCGGCTCCCGTCCAAAGGAGAAGCGCTCCCATCATCAAGAAAGGGCGGAGTTTTTCCTGCAGAATGCTGGGCGGTTTGCTGGGATTCATCTTGATCGTTGATGCGTATTCAGACCTCAAAAGACCCGGGAACGTTTCCTGCTTTCCGGCCCCCGGAATGCGTTTTAAGCCGCCGGCTCTGCCTGGCAAACGCTGTCTTCACCGGGATTCTCCGGTTCCTTCGATGGAATGCCTCAGCTTGGATAAAATCACTGAAAGGGTCTTTTTTTCCCGGTCGCTCAAGGCCGCAAACATCAGCCGGGTTTCCTTATAATGAACCGGACAGTAGGTCTCCAAAAGCTTCTCCCCTTGAGAGGTAATTCTGGCCAGGCAGATGCGGCGGTCTTTTTCATGGTCGATCCGCTGAACCAGCCCTTTGCGAGCCAGGCTGTCGATGAGCCCTGTGATATTGGCCCGGCTCACCAAAAGCAAATCGCTGAGGCGCGAGAGCGAGCACCGCTTGGCGGAATGAGACCGAAGGATGGCCAGAACATTGAAACCCGGCAGAGTCAGCCCGAACCGTTGAATCTTCGGCGCCAGGCGGTTAAAAAGCGCATTGTAGGTCTGCAGAATATTAAACACGACTTCGGCGGCAGCCGGCTCAAAGTCCCTGTAGCGTTTCGCGAAATCTTTCCGGGAAACCTCGTAGAATTCCTCGCGCTCTGTCACGAGATTAACGGCGGGAACTGACGTCATGGGCACGCACCTCCTCCACTCTTGAAGACGAGGTTAACAGATAACAACCTTATATTCAAGTAGTTAACTGTTTGATTATAAACCATTGAGGACTTTCAACAAAGCAGGGTGACTTTAAATAAAATCCCCCTCGCGGTCGCCTGCGAAGGGGTTCACGGACTCAAAGGATATTCCTGGATTCCCGCTAAAACAGGTAGGACACGCCTCCGGTGTAGAGATCCGAGATGACACCGGCTTCCACAGCCCGGCTCCACTGCCCTTTGAACTTAATGTGCTCAAAAAATTTACGCGTCATGCTGATCTCGTAGGCGGGGTTCCAGCTATCGTCTGTCGCCAACTGGTTTGCCGCGACGCTGGCCGTGAGAGTGATATCGGCAGGAATAAAAGCCGAGAAGCCGATTTCACCGGAATTCTCCAGGAATCCTCCGGTTAATGAACCCAGCGCTCCGGCAGCCCCGCTGAACCGCGGACGGCCGGAAATTTCTTCGATCGCATCAGGATCCTGGGTGTAAAAATAATGGCCTGCGTCCGCAAAAGGAGTCACCAACTCATCAAACAAGGGGACATCCACCCTGATGCTGGGATGAAACTGGGTATCATGCAAGTCAGTGACGCCCGGCGGCAAGACAATGAACCGGCCTCTCTCACGACCGCCCTTCGCCCTGATGGTGGAGGAGGAAATGGGCACATCGACCGTGTAAATGTAGGCATCGCAATTGACTGCGATCGTCATCACGTCCTCCTTGTAATCGCCATGCCCTTCTCTCCAGGTATAGATGGCCCCTACCGAAGGCCCGATATAGCTCAGCGCATTGAGGGAATCTTTCCAATTACTGACATTGACGTGGTACTCCCAGGTATCCAGGGCATAGACATGGGATATACCTGCAGTGAATTGATCGGTCCGGCTTTCAACAGCCGCCGTGTTTGAGTAGAGGTGGGCATAATCCAAGGACGCCGACCAATCCTTGCGGGGATCGCGGCGGAAACTGCCGAAGTCGACATCTCCTTCATTGACAGCAAAATCAATGCTCCCAAAAAACTCTTGGCTGGCCGTCCCGTCGCCGCCGGAAAAATTCGCGCCCAGATCAGCCCCGTGAACCAGCCGGCTCATGCTCAGACAAAAGCAGAGCGCGCTCAACGCATAAAATTTAATTCCGGCCCGCCTGGAAAAACTCAAGGGTTGGCTTTGACGGCTGATTGAGTGTCCTCAATAAAGTAAGCCTTGGGCCTGTCCTTGTTCTTTCTCACCCAATAAAATTTACTGGCTTCAAAGCCCGCAAACTCCCCGTCGGCTTCGGTCCCATCCAGCAATTTCACCTGAATCTTGTCCCCGTCCTTCAGGCCGGAAAAAAACGCCTTCAAATTCTCCTGACGGTCCCCGTCGGCCCCTTTTTCAGCAGCCGGCAGCATGCAGATGGCAGGCCCCGATGGGACAGCGGAAGATTCCTCGGAGGCGCCGCCGGCCGGAGGGGCAGACGCTGCGCTCCAAAGTTTTTCAAACTGAGTCTTGTAGCGCTCGACGTATTTGGGTTCCGATAGAAACACAGAGCTCCCATAAGACACATCGGCATCAGTTCCCCAGCTTCCGTTTCCCAGAACCAGGAGCTCTCCGTCAACCACGATAAATCGATAAGCCCATGCCATGCGGCTGGAAGGTCGTTTCCATGACTTCACCTGAACGCCCTCCTTTTCCAGGGCGCCTTCCCAACGACCCAGCGAAATCCCGGGCCCGAGAAGAACGCGGACAGCCACCCCGCGGTAGCGGGCTCCTTTAAGCTGGTCGACCCATTCCTGGGAAGGAAGGTCCGACATGGCCAAATCGAGGGAGTGCGTTGCTCTGGCAATCAAGCGGCTCATTTCACGGAAGCTATCGTCACCAGGGGAGAAGAGCACGGAAGGAACCGAACCCGCCAAAGCAGAGTCGGGCGCGGCAAACAAGGGCGGGGCAAATCCCAAAAGAAGAGGAGCCAGGAAAAGAGCGCCGAAGACCTTTCCGGGGATGTTCATCTGTCTTTAGCTACGGGAACTACCTCGAGGAGTGAGATACCCCTGAAGCTGAGTCACATCATCAGGCGGCTGTCCGGCGAAATAAAGTCCAAAAATAGTGTCGCTTCCGCGGGCCTGCCAAATCACGCGGGCTTTTTTCTTGGTGAAGCGCGACCCGTCCGGAAGAACAAAAGACAAAAAGACCTCATCGTCCATGCTCACCTCGACGGCCTCGTCCATCTCAAGCTTCATTCCATCCACACCCAGGTTCAGAATGCGACCCTCGCAAGTAGGAATCGTCTGAGTCTCGTAGGTGTAGCATTCAACAGTGACTTGTTCCAGCGTTGTGCGGTTTGTTTTTCTTCGTTCAAACACTTGAAGGTTCTCCCTCTTTAGAACTTCCCTAGCGCCCGTTCTTTGACCGGCAGAACTTCCGGGCACATGGACCACCCGTCGGTTCGGATGCTTTTCAACAAATTCAGAAGGCCAGTGATTCTTCTTCCTCCTCGGCCTCTAAACATTCAGATGATACCACAAAGGACGAAATTCCACATGGATCGTCTCGTGTCTGGAGAAATTATGGGGCGTCGATTAAACGGGCCCGCTTGGCTTCCGCCTTGAGTTCGGAATCGCTCCGGCCCAGATCGTACTGATTTAAATCCACAAACTTGATCCCCTCGGCAAGGACGGGATGGACCTTTCGCACGCATTGAAACATCTGCTGCGCAACGCGCCGGTAGGAGGAGTGGCCCTGCTTGGCCGATCTGAGCTCGACAAAATGGTAGAGCTCACGCAAGTTCATGGTCATGTACCACCGGATGCGATAGGCAAAAGGCACCACGTACTGGGCCTCCAGCGGATGTTCCGGATAAATTTTCAGAAAAAGCTCGGCGGCATGCTTCATGCATCCCCGAAAATCCGCTTCGACCCCGGCCTCTATGATCTCAGGGGGAGTTTCATACCCGTGCAACGCGGAAAGATCCTGGCGCTCCTGCGTCAGCATCCGGTGACGTTGAAGGTCCCGGTAAATTCCATAGTCGGCAAGAATCTCAAAACGATAATAGACATTCTCAAAGGCACGCCCCGGCTTGTCGCGCCGGTTGGACCGCTCTCCCAGGTACCGGTGCAGAAGCTCCAGGCGCTGCTCTGAATTCAGCTTTCGGACCCTGTCTCTCAAATGGTCCAAAGATTCCTGCCGGACCGTATAGAGAATGGCAGCCAAAATCTCCATTTCAGCCTCTGAATCGTACCGGTCCAATCTCACCTGATTAGCCTCGGCATCTTCCGAAACCCCCTCCCCCCATTCACCCGATATCTGCCGGAGCCGTTCCTGGCGTTCTGAAAGGTAGGCCGATGGTTTGGCACGTTTGACGAAAGACGGAATCACCTTGCGCAACTCTTCGTGCATCGTGACCGCCAGAGCCCGGGCTTCGGCAAGCTCACTCGAATAAAGGCGAGTCAGCAAAGCTTCAAAGGAGCGGCCGTCGGCGAAAACCCCGAGATTGGTCTTTGTCGAAGCGGGAAGCAAGCCGCGCAAAACGTCGCAGACCTGGGCGCGCAGGCTCGCCCGGTAAGCTGTTTCGACTTGCTTGCGCTTGACCTCATCGGTCATCTCGTCATAACGGACATCCCGGCCGGTCTGCGAATCCCGGACAGTGAAAGCGGCCAGCGGACAGCGGGTTTCAATGAGGCGCGTAATGGGAACTTTCAGCCGGACATAGGTATCGAAGAGCTCGTTCATCAAGGCGAGGTATTCACTGCGGAAGGAGGAAGCCATGAGAACAGGCTCCTGGCGGAAAAGGTATTCGCCGTCCTCCTTTTGGTCAAACCAGACGTAACGGGTGGACTTTTCAAGAGGCGAGATGAGCCTTGCATCTTCCACCACTTTGGCCACCAAGTTTGAAATGCCCTCGCAAGCCACGTGAGCGCCGGCCAATTCCGCCACCGAATCATCCCCGTAACCCACCAGGACGCGGTCGTAGAAATCCTCGGCTTTGCGAATCGCCTGCCCCAACTGGGCCCCGGCGAGGTTCGGCTGCCCTGCCATCTCGGAAAAACCCATGGTTTTGTCCTTGATGAAGTCTTCAAGGAGGGTCCGGCGGAGGGATTTGGCGGAACGGCTGTAGCGGGAGAAAACAGCACCCTTCACGACCTCGGGAAGGTTGATCAGACAGAATACCGGCTTGTCCAAGTTCGTGAAAAAAGGCTCTAGAATCTTGGACTCTTCTGGCGTAAACTCTTTAGACATAGAAAGCGGTGTCGGAGGGAATCATGATGGGTTGCTACTGCTTATTCTGAAAAAAGTTGTCGGTATCGTCAATAAGAAACTCAGGGCCCGAAAACAGAAAGCTTGACTCCGGGCCATAAAAAAAATAAAGGTATGCCATGAACCAAGAGCCGGTCAGATGAACGAGCCGGGCACATCACAGCAAACGTTGGATTTTGAAGCTCATCTGAAGCGGGCTGATGAGCTCAGAACAAAGGGCTCCCTGGATGAAGCCGTGGTGGAATACAAAAAAGCCATGGAGAAAAAACAGGGAGATCCGCGTTCCCATATCGGATTGGGAATCACCTACCACATGAAAGCAGAGCTCGAGCCCCTGTATTCCAAACCCGCGCTCCATCATTTAAAAGAAGCCGTTCGCCTGAACCCCAATGATGAAGAAGCCCACAACAAATATATCCTGGCAGGCTGCCAGCAGGGAATGATTGCAAGCATCCATGAAGAGTACGCAAAACTCTACGACCAGCACCGGGACAATCCGATTTTTAAAGCCTGCCATGAGCGTCTGAATATTATGATCGCGAGCGTTTTCGACCAGGCCACTATCGAGAAAAACCTCACTCTGGGAGAAACCAGCGTCGCCCTCCCGAAGATGATTGCCATCCTTTCCTGGATTTCCATGGCCGGAGGATTCCTCACCATTCTCATTGCCCCA
>Ga0206815_1180_pt2 | contig 14178 bp, 9 predicted proteins | sample Alteio_BWOrgCont_91_FD_152864 | JGI IMG/M metagenome (GOLD analysis project Ga0206815, IMG submission 152864) | Enriched cells from forest soil in Barre Woods Harvard Forest LTER site, Petersham, Massachusetts, United States -... | ecosystem: Environmental > Terrestrial > Soil > Temperate forest > O...
GCCGCACTCCGGATCGCAGGCCAATGCCGGAGCCTACATGGCAGTTTTGGTGCCTGGAGACACGATTCTGGGCCTGGATCTGGCGCATGGCGGACATCTGACCCATGGCCACAAGCTGAGCTTCAGCGGCAAGTTGTACCGGCCCACGTTTTACACGGTCCGCAAGGATACCGAGACCATCGACTACGATGAACTGGAGTCGATTGCAGTCCGCGAGAAGCCTAAGGCAATCATCGGCGGAGCCAGCGCGTATTCGCGCATCTGGGAGTTTGGCCGGATGCGGCAGATTGCCGACAAGGTGGGCGCCAGGCTGATTATCGACATGGCGCATATCGCTGGGCTGGTGGCAGGTAAGGCGCATCCCACGCCGGTGGGCCATGCGCAGATTGTGACTACGACGACGCATAAGACGCTGCGCGGGCCGAGGTCTGGGTTGATTCTGGCCGATCAGGACCTGGCGGCGGCGATCGACCGGGCTGTCTTTCCAGGGCAGCAGGGTGGTCCTCTGGTGCATATCGTGGCGGCCAAGGCGGTGGCCTTCAAGGAGGCCCTGCAGCCGGGCTTTGCCGAGTACGCTCGCCAGATTGTGGCCAACGCGCAAGCACTGGCGGCGGCCTTGCAAGCGGGCGGGTGGCGAGTGATTTCCGGCGGCACGGACAACCACATGATGCTGGTGGATGTATTTGTGCGCGGCATTTTAGGTTCTGAGGCCGAACTTGCACTGGGCAAGGCGGGGATCACAGTCAACAAGAACGCAATTCCCTACGATACCAATCCCCCGCTCAAGCCTTCTGGGATTCGAATTGGCACTCCGGCCTTGACCACGCGCGGGATGAAAGAGCCGGAGATGCGGCAGATTGCGCAATGGATCGGGTTGGCTCTGGAGAGCCGCGGAGACGATGCCGTGCTGCAGCGAATTCGCGGTGAGGTGGCTGAACTTGCGAACGGCTTCCCGCTCTACGCCTGGCGCAGGGAGCCGATGACAGCGGCCGTCTAAAGCCCTGGAATAACCTCGACTTATCTGTTTGTGTACTGGATGAAAAATGATTTTCGCTGGGCAACTTGCGGACCGAGGTTGGGTTCGAACAGAAACAGACCGGGTCCGGCAAGCTCAGACGTGCTCGAGAACAGAACGTAGAGCGCAGCCAGGTACCCGAGGGAGGAAGACATGAAAGCTTATTTGGGAGTTTTGGCTGTGGCCTTGATCGCCGCTTTGCCGGCGGTCGCACAGCGTCCAGGTGGAGGACATCCCCCAACCCCACCGGCGCATGGGCCGACGGAGTTTCACGGAACGCCGCACCCGCCGGAAGATCATCGCAATTTCAGCGACAAGAGTGGGCATCCCAATGCGCCGCATGTTGACCGGCAAGGCGGCCACGACAATTGGGTAGGCCACGATACGGGCAGGAACGATCCTCATTACCATCTGGATCACCCGTGGGAACATGGGCACTTCACGGGCGGCTTCGGGCCGGACCATCGCTGGCGGCTGGCCGGCGGAGGACCGGGACGCTTCTGGTTTGGCGGCTTCTACTTCAGCGTTGCTCCTTATGATGTTGGCTTCTGCGACGGCTGGCTGTGGGATTCCGACGACGTGATCATCTACGACGATCCCGACCATCCGGGATGGTATCTGGCATATAACGTCCGGCTTGGGACTTATGTGCATGTCGAGTATCTGGGCGCGTAACTTGAGTTAGTTGGATAACTCAGACAAGAGGCCTTCCCATCGCGGGAGGGCCTTTTTGTTGCTTGCGGTAGGATCAGTTAGTAAAGCGCGACCGTGAGCCGGTCACATATACAGAGCAGGCTGGAGGATTGTAGGATGGGCCTGCTCGCCATTCAACTTTGAAGTCAATTTTAGAGGTCTATCGATGAAGCTGTTTACACTGCGCCCTTTTGCTGCCCATGTCTCCTTGATTGCCTCGCTGATTGTCTTGCTCGCCGCTCACGCTACGTTTGCGGTTGCGCAGTCATCGCCGGCCGGTACTCCAGCCGCTCCCCCCGCCACTCCAATCGTCATCACCGACGCCGACAAGAGGCCTGCGCTTTCGCTCAATGGCGATTGGCATGTCATTCCCGATCCATACCAGACAGGCCTCTACGACTTTCACAAGCATGAAATTGCGCGTGGATGGTTTGTGAATCAGAAGGCCAAGCCTGGAGATACGGGGCCGGTCGATTACGACTTCTCCAAGGCCGAGACGATCAAGGTGCCGGGCGACTGGAATACGCAGAAGCCGGAGTTCTTCTGGTACGAAGGGCTGATGTGGTACGAGAAAGACTTCGACTTCGAGCCCAAGGCGCATACGCGGACTTTTCTGCGCGTGGGCGCCGCGAATTACAAGTCGATCTTCTGGGTGAACGGGACCAAGGTTTGCGAGCATGTGGGCGGGTTTACGGCCTTCAATTGCGACGTGACGGCGGCGGTTCATGAGGGCAGCAATTTTGTCATCGCTGTCGTAGATAACACGCGCCATGAAGACGGTGTGCCAACGACGCAAACAGATTGGTTTAACTATGGCGGGCTCACGCGCGAGGTCTCGCTGATCACGGTGCCGGAGGCGTTTATCGATCAGTACGATCTGCATTTGAGCAAGACTGAACCGGATACGATCGAAGGCTGGGTGCATGTTGCTGGCGCTTCGAAGGGTTCGGCAAAAGCCGAAATCGACGAATTGAAGGCGACGAGTGGCTATGCACCATTAGGTGATGACGGTCGAGTAGCAATTCATATCTCCGTTGCCAACCTTGAGCTATGGTCTCCAGAAAGGCCGAAGCTCTATAAAGTCCAGCTCTCGTTCGCCGGACAATCAGCGAAAGTGAGTGATGACACGGGTACCTCGGATTCCATCACTGACGAGATAGGCTTCCGCACCATCGAGACGAAGGGCGACGAGATCCTGCTGAACGGCAAGCCCATCTTCTTGCGCGGCATCTGCATCCATGCCGAAGCGCCGTATCGCACCGGGCGCGCTTACTCCGACAAAGACGCCGAGACGCTGCTGGGCTGGGCCAAAGAACTGGGCGCGAACTATGTGCGTCTCGCGCATTATCCGCATGATGAGACGATGCTGCGCGCCGCCGACCGCATGGGCATTCTGGTCTGGGCAGAGAATCCTGTCTATTGGGCGGTGCAGTTCGACAAGCCTGAAGTGTACGCAAATGCTGAGAACCAGTTGCGTGAGGAGATCGAGACTTCGCGCAATCATGCGGCAATCATCCTGTGGTCGATGGCCAATGAGACGCCGATCAACGATGCGCGCACCAAGTTCATTTCGTCGCTTGCTGCAAAGGCGCACGAGCTTGACCCGACGCGGCTGGTCACGGCAGCGCTGCTGGTGCATACGGAGAAGAATGGAGAGCGCTCGACCAAGGTGGTGGACGATCCGCTGGGGCAGTATCTCGATGTGCTGGGCACCAATGAATACATCGGCTGGTACGAGCAGCATCCTGAGACCGCCGACACGACGGATTGGAAGATCGGTTACAACAAGCCGCTGATCATGAGCGAATTCGGCGCCGACGCCAAGGCCGGCCTGCATGGCGGACCAAATGATCGCTGGACGGAGGAGTACCAGGCGAATGTCTTTCAACATCAGCTCGGTATGCTCAACCGTATCCCACAACTGCGTGGCATGAGCCCGTGGATCCTGATGGATTTCCGCTCACCGCGGCGGCCGCTGGCGGGCATTCAGGACGAGTTCAATCGCAAGGGGTTGATCAGCGATCAGGGCCAGAAGAAGGAAGCTTTCTCGGTGTTGCAGAAGGCTTACACCGAAAAGACAGTTGGCAGGGCAAATTGAGTGACCGAACCTGATTGAGTGAGCAAAAACTGGCTTTTCAGGTTAGGATACGTTGACTTCCTTTCTCACAACTTTCGAGAGGCCCAACGTGTCGATCACCCAGAAGATTCAATCCTTCGAAGCCCGCATCCGGATAGCCTACTGCGATTACCTGTCGATCGTGGAAGTGGCCATTTACATCCTGTTGGGCACGCTGCTGGCCATGGCAGCGATCCTGGGAGTGGTCGGAGCCTTTTCGTTAGTCGAAGGCGCGGTGCGCAACTGGACCGGCACCGAGGCCATCTTCGAGCTGATCGACAGGCTGCTGCTGGTGCTGATGCTGCTTGAGATTCTGCACACACTGCGCATCTCGATCCGCTCCCATGCGCTGGTGGTCGAGCCGTTCCTGGTGGTGGGGCTGATCGCTTCGATCCGGCGGATTCTGGTGCTGGGCATGCAGGCCGAGGCGCTCACCAAAAAGGAAAACTGGGAGAATGGCGGCAAGCCGCTCTTCGAGGCGTCGATGATTGAGTTTGGCGTGCTGTCGCTGGTGATCACGGTGCTGGTGGGCGCGATCTTCTTCCTGCGCAAGTCGAGCAGCATGGGCGGTAGCTCAGAGCATGAAAGTGAAGCGGAAGCGCATGGGGCGTAGTTGCCGATAGGCACTGGCCAAAGACAAGAAATCCGATCGGCGGAGCCTTGCGCTAGTCAAGAGTGAAGACGATTTTGACGGAATCGTCGACATCGTTCTTGTGCAGAAACCCAATCGCACCGAGGTTTGCTTTGAGCGTTGCCTTGACTGCTGCATCCGAAGGAGCCACGGTTATGACGGCGGAGGTCTCCCCGGTAAAGCTAGCCTGCAATTCATAGCGGGCGTAGGTCGTTTCGGTCATTCCGCAGACTTTCTTGAGAATGGCCGCACGGTCGGGACTGCCCACGGGCTTGAGGACGACGATTACTTTCTGTCCGTCCGACCACGTGCTTGTCTCTCCGGTGAGCAGCTTTTTGGCTTCGACTCGATTCACTTGTCCAACCTGGCTTCCCTTCCCCACTACCATCACCAGCGTGGCAGCATCTTGAGCAGTGAGCGGTTGGGTGACAGCACAGAAAGCGAGGCAGAACACAAGGATCAAAACAGTGTCGTTTCGTTTCATGTGGATACTCCGTTCAGAACGTATAAGTCAACTGCATGCCAAGCTGATCGATGGTCTTATGCAAGATGGGCAAAACTTGATTGCCGCTTGAGTCGGCGCTGAAGTCTCTCCAGTCGTAGTGGGAGTATTCGGTCTTGAGCGCGACATAGGTGTTGATATCCCAACGCAATCCGGCGTTGGGGCCGACCCATCGTCCGACCCAGGCGTTATTGGGGTCTCCGAAGTTGGGATTCAGCCATTGGTAGCGCACATAGGGCCGATAGGAGCCAAAGGCCCTGGAGACCTGCGCGTAACCACCGGAGGTGTATAGCGGGCGGCTGGACCCCCGGGGTAGGTCGCGAATTTCCGCATCTTCAGCCATGAATTCCAGCGTGGGGGTGATGTAGATCACATGGCCGACGAAAATGTTCTGCTTGTAGTAGTCGACAGCGTTTGGGAACGCGAAGCCTGATGTACCGTAACCAGGCAGCAGGGAAAGCACAGGTACGAGACTGGCCTGATACCAGTCAAACCCGGTGCGGAAGCCGCTAAGCCAATCGGGCTTGATGTAGAGGCCGACGTTGGTGGACTTGCCGGTGTGATCGGCGAGTACGTTTGCTGGAGTTACCCCGGCTTCGAGCGAATAGCTCTGCTTGCCATTACCGGCCTCGGCAAACCAATGCAGTCCTAGTTTCCCGCTGGGAAGCGCGCCCATGGCAGAGACGCCGACGTTGTGAATGGGAAGCGGCCCGCCGGAATCTTCAAACTCGAAGATATGCGGGCGGTCGATGGTGGTCTGAAACCATGTGCCGTGATGGAAGGCGGTGTTGTAGTAGCCGAGCATGGCGTGCGAGCGGCCGGCGGTTAGACTGAAGCGCTCGTTGGGCATGAAGGTGATTTGAGCGCGCTCCAGGTCGACGCCGATGCCGTTGGCCGCGGGATCGGCCTCAAAGCCGATCTCGGTGAGATAGCTGAAACTATCCGAGATCTTGGACGTGACAAAAAGATCCATGAGGCCGAGTGCGAAAGTGCTGTTGCCACCCTGTGTAGAGAGGGTAGTGACGCCGGGATCAAAGCTATTGGTCAGGGCAAGATTCTGATTAGCCAGAAAGCCGCGAACGTCGCCAAAGCCGCGAATCTTGAGTGCAGGGATGATGGGAATCTTGATGGTCTCGCCGCCCATCCCGGCATCCATGGTGTCCATGCCTTTGTCCTCGGCTAGTTTCACGGCCTCAGGACCCTTCGCGGGCTCGGACTGGACGGTTGTTGCCGGGGTGGCTTGGAGTTGGGGAGGAGTAGAGACAGCATGAGCGGCTGTCTGGCTGGCTTCGAGTGCATCGATGCGGGCGGCAATGCGCTTCAACTCGCTCTTGAGTTCCTGAATTTCCGCGCTGCTGTCGGGCTGGGCCTGCGCCGCAGCGGGGATAGCCGCACAGATCAGCAAAACGCTGCCCAGAAGCGAATTGAGTGTTTGCCGAGTTGCCCGCAGAGGACGGAAGGTCATGGTCGGTTGCCCCCGATGCCACCAGTTGCCAGGATGGTTTTGTTTAGTTGTGTGTCTGGATGGTTGACCGTCGCAGCCGAGCCGCACAAGGGGTGCATGGATTAAGCAGCGCTTCAACGGGAGGGAAATTCCCGATTTCGCGATTAGGCCGGAATTGGGACCTCGGGACAGAAAAGGTGAGGAAAGTGCACCGGGCGGGGGAATCATCTGCTTCGGCTCGTCCGTCGCTGGCTAGGATGCCTCCGGAGCACCAGGCTGGGGAAAGCGCGAAAAGGTTAGAATGTAAACAGCAAGGGAGCTGGGCGGTCGCTGCTGGTCTCTCCGCAAGGAGAAATCGGGGGAGGAAAGTCCGAACTCCGCAGGGCAGTGTGCCGGATAACGTCCGGGACGTGGGCTTCAAGGGGCAACTCTTGGAAAACATGGACGGCCAGTGCCACAGAGAAGATACCGCCTCGGCTACCCGGGCTTTCGCAAGAGGGTCCGGCATCCCGCAAGAAGCTTGCTTCCTGCGCGCCGGGGTAAGGGTGAAAAGGTGCGGTAAGAGCGCACCGCTCCCGCTGTAAAGCGTGAGGCAGGGTAAACCCCACACGGAGCAAGACCAAATAGGGAGGGATGCGCAGGCCGCTAGAACCAGGCCGCGCAGCGTATCGGCCCGATACGCGACAGGCGGTTCGAGCAAGTGCCGGAACCTCCGGGTAGGTCGCTGATGAGCGCCCGCGGCGACGCGGCGCCTAGAGGAATGACCGCACACGACAGAATTCGGCTTACAGGCTCTTTTGCTTGAGTGACGGCCCCGACCGGGTAAATCCCCGGCGGGGCCGGCTTGTTTGAGCGGGATTCATCGTTTCACAAAACAGTATTGAGGTCGAACGGCGCGGATGGCGTCTCGGCGATTTCTATCCGGTTGCGTCCATTTCGCTTGGCGCGATAGAGGGCTTCGTCTGAGGCTGCGATCAGCAGACTGGGAAACAGGCCCGGACCGGGTATCACGGCAGCGCACCCGACCGAGACTGAGACCTGGCAGCGGCTGCCGCTCTCCGGCTGCTCATGCAGGGTCTCGACACAGGAACGGATCAATTCGGCAATCTTTGCTGCGTCTTGCAGTGGGGTGGCCGGCAGCAGCAAGAGGAACTCTTCGCCACCGTAGCGTGCCAGCAGATCGGTGGAGCGGCGCTCCAAGGTGCGGATTGCATGCCCAATAGCGCATAGACAGACGTCGCCAGCCGGGTGTCCGAATTGATCGTTATAGGACTTGAAGTGATCGACGTCGATCATGAGCAGGGCCAGTGAATCACCGGTACGCAGGGCCCGCGCCCATTCCGCTTTGAGAGTCTGTTCAAAGAGCCTGCGGTTGGCCAGACCGGTCAGGGCGTCGGTGGTCGCCAGCTCTTCCATCTCTTCGTAGGCGAGTTGGAGTTTCTCCTGGAAGACCTTGCGCTCAATCTGCATTACCGAGACGGAGAAAACTGTGATCATGGTGAGGGCCAGGAAAGCTTGTAGCAGAAGGATCCGGTGAGCCAGGTCGGCGCCGCCTCCCAGGACGAGCGGGCCGTGGCCGTGCATGGTCGCGGTGGTGGCGAGCACAGCCACCAGGTTGACGGCAAGCACTGAGGCCGTGAATCCGAGGCGCAGGCATATCAGCAGGGTTACAGAAATGAGTACGAAGGTCAGGGAATACGAGGATTGCCAGAATACGACGTATGCAGCGCCGGCCGCCAGGGCCAGCCAAAGGATGGTCGTGGCTAGTTGAGAAGCGCGCAGTGGCCGGTAGGTGTCGCGGCTGGAGACGACCAGCACCAGCGGAGTGAAGATCGCATAGCCAAGCATGTCGGAGTCGCCGCGAGTTTGCAGGGCCGTCCAAAAGTTGCTGCCGGACAGGATCAAGTGCGCATTGGAGGCATAGATGGTCGCGGAGAGAGCCGGCGCCAACAGTAGGGCGAAGGCGACAAACCGCAAGACCAAGTGGGGCTCCTGCAGCCAGTTCTCCAGCTTTTTGAAGCGAGGCAACATCAAGGCGCCCAGCAGCGGTCCTAGCGAGTTTGCGGTCGCGTTGACGATCCACGAGACAAGGGGGTACCCGTGGAGCGCCGTTCCAACCCAGGAGCCGAGCAGGACGCCGGCGAGGATCGCGGGCCATCGGGAGCGATCCGTACGTATCATCAACGCGAGTGCCAGGCCGTTGGTAGGCCACCAGATGGCTTGCCCTTGGCGATTGAAGAAACCGATGTAGTCCATCGAATCTTCCATCAGGAAGACCAGACAGGCAAGCGCAAGTGCCGCGGCCAAAAATTGCAGCAGGGAGCTCCGCCACCATCGGCCCTGCCCCAACGTGCGCGATTCAAGGGTTGAGGTCATCCTGAATATTCATCGGCCAAAAAGATGATCTCCCGAAAATAACCTACGGGTAGCTGTTCTTCAAGCGTAACCCGAATGTAACTTCTCGTTCGAAGATTCCTTGAAGGGAGCCGCTTTTCCCTCTGGCAAGGGAGCGAACTGGCTGCGGCAAGTCAAAACAGTAAGATGGAGAGATGCTGCTTGTGAAATTGCTTGCTGAGGGAGCCCGTGCGCCGGAAGTGGCGCATCCGGGCGAGGATTTAGGCTACGACGTCTTTGCGCTGGAGACTGTGGAGCTTTGGGCCCGGGCTTCGCTGCGTGTCAAGACAGGGATTGCGGTCGAGGCGCGGCATCCTGAAACGGGCGTCGGCCTGGGGCTGCTGGTGCGCGATCGCTCTTCAATGGCGTCGCGGGGCGTCGCTGTGACGGGTGGTGTGATCGACGCCGGGTACCGCGGGGAGATCCAAATTCTGCTGACCAACCTCACCGACGAGGCAATCCGGCTGAATGCCGGAGACAAGATTGCGCAGATGATTCCTGTTCCGGTGCTGACAGGCATGGTTCAGCAGGTGGAGGAGCTGGGCGACTCTTCGCGAGCCGAAAAGGGTTTTGGAAGTTCGGGCCAGTAAAAGCAGGGACCAGGGAATAGGGAATAGAAAACAAGAGGCCAGGACTTAAGTCCTGGCCCTGATGCGTTTAGGTTAAAGAAAAGCCCGCTAGTTCTTGCCCAACCCGTCGCTCGGATGATAGTTCGGGTAAGTCGGGATCGGAATTGCCGGAATCGGGTGCGCTTTCAGCTCTTCCAGAACCAGATTGACGCCGGTTTCAAGCTGCATGTCATGACCGGCAGCGAAATCCTTGGGTGTGATTTCGACCGGTACATCGGGAGGAATGCCGTGATTTTCAACTTCCCAGTCGCCTGTCAGTCCGTAGATCGCGTAACGGGGAGCTGTGACGTTGCCGCCATCGAGCAGGGTGGGATAGCCGCCGATGCCGACCAGTCCGCCCCAGGTGCGCGTGCCCACTAGCTTGCCCAGTTCGGCTTTGCGGAAGTACCAGGGCATGGCATCGCCACCCGAGCCTGAGTCCTGGTTGATCAGCATCACCTTCGGCCCAAAGATGGCGCCGACCGGATCGTGCAGGGCTTTGCCGTCGCGCTCGATGGCTCCCGAAAGCGGCTGGCGGCGGAGCACGTCGACGATGTAGTCGGCGATAAGGCCGCCTTCGTTGTGGCGCTCATCGAGGACCAGCGCCTGCTTGTCGAGCTGGGAGTAGAAGTAGCGGTTGAAGTTGGTATAGCCCGCGCCACCGGTGTTGGGCATATAGACGTAAGCCACCTTGCCGCCGGAGAGTTGGTTCACCTTGCGCCGGTTGGATTCGATCCAATCCAGGTTGCGCAGGCCGTCCTCGCTGGCGATGGGGACGACGGTGACATCCTTGGCGTCCTTGCCTTCGGGGTTGTAGGCGATGTGCAGCACGGTTTGAAGGCCGGCTGTGCCGTCAAAGAAGGAGTAAAGATTGTCGCTGGCGTGGAGTTCTTTGCCATTGACGGCGAGCAGATAGGCGCCTGTGTGGACGTAGACGCCGGGGAGGGTGAGCGGCGAGGCTAGGCCGGGGGTCCAGTTCTGGCCGCCAAGGATTTTGGCGATGCGGTAGCGGTCGTGTTCAACGGTGTAGTCCGCGCCGAGCAAGCCCGTCTTGGGCGCGTGATCGTGCTCATCCGGGCCGCCGAGAAACATGTGTCCGATGGTGATTTCGCCCAGCATTTCAGTCGATAGATAGCTGAATTCCTCGCGGCTGGCCAGCCCGTCGAGGTAGGGACGGTACTTGGCCTCGATCTTGGGAATGTTCAGGCCGTGGGTATTGGGGTCGTAGAAGAAGTCGCGCTCGATGCGCCAGGTTTCGTGGTAGATCTGTCGCCATTCGGCGCGCGGATCGATTTCGGCGTGCATGTTGCCCAGGTTGAGAGCCTTGCCGGTATTGCTGTCGCCGGGCTTGAGGTCGTCGGTGGGCACGATGGAGAGTGAGTCGTGCTTGGCGATCAGCGCCTTGGAGTTATCGGCGGATACCAGGAAGCCGTCGATGTCGGAGAGCACCTGCTCGGTCTTACGCTTCTCGGTGGTGAAGCGCCAGACAGCGCGAATGTCTCCTCCGCCGTGGCCTGAGGATCGGCCGACGGGCGAACCTTCGAGCAGATAGATCACGCCGGTTTTGCCCGTGACCAGGCCGCCGTAGTTGCGTGCCGGTACAGGCAACGAAAGAATGCGGTTGCCAATACCATCGAGCTCGATTTTGACATCGACTTTCTTGTCTTCTGTCTTGTCCTCCTTCTTGGCGTCCTTGTCTTTATCGTCGCCGGATTTTGCAGCGGCCTTATCGTCCTTCTTATCCTTGTCGTCCGCGGCCTTGGGTGGAGTGGGGGGATTCGGCGGGATCGGACTCTTGTCGTCTTTCTTCTTTTCCTCTTCCTTGATCTTTTCGTCGTCGCTCTCGGGCGGGATGGGCGAGGCGCCGTATTTTTCCAGGACGACGACGTAGGCGGCGCTGGTCTGGGCGCGGTCGAGCGAGGAGAGATCGATGCCCGCGTTGGAGGGTCCATTGTCGGTGGAAGCCAGGAAGTAGAGGAATTTTCCGTTGGGGTCGAAGGCGGCGCTATTGGTGTCGCTCATGCCGTCGGTGACCTGGGTGAAGGCGTGGGTGTCAAGCGAATAGAGGAAGACAGCTTTGAGGTTGTTATCCAGGTCGCGGGTGTAGGTGATCCATTTGGAATCGGGCGACCAGCTGGGGTTGAAGCCGTTTCCTCCAAAACCACCCTGGCGGCTGGTGTCGACGAGGATGGGCTTGCCTGCCGGAATTTCCTTGCCCTTGTCGTCTTTACCGGGGACGTCGAGGTACCACAGGTGCAGGTGCTTGTCGGTGTAGAGAATGCGCTTGGAATCCGGGGACCATTCGAGGTTGTAGAAGTAAGACGGGTTGGGGCCCAGGTCGATGACGGTCGGCGGTTTGAAGCCGGTTTGCTCCTTGAGGTAGAGCTGGTATTCACCCGAAGCGTCGGAGAAATAAGCGATGGTCTTGCCGTCCGGCGACCAGGCTGGGGAGCGCTCGGCGGCGTTCGAGGTATTGGTGAGGTTGCGTGTGTCGCCCTTTTCGGCCGGGACGGTGAAGATCTCTCCGTGGGCCTCGATCGCGGCGCGCTGGCCAGTCGGTGAGAGCGCGGCGTTCTGAATTTCCTCAGCATGGATGCTGGCTAGATGTGGGGCCAGCTTGGGCAAGTCGCCGTGGATGGTGATCTGGAGGGTATGGTCCTCACCAGGTTGGCCGGGCGTGGCCAGGTCGACCAGATGCAGGGAGCCGAATTGCTCGTAGACCAGCCCTCCGGGGCCGGCCTGGATGGTCTTGAGGTCCAGTCCCTGGTTGGGAACAGCGAGCGTCACCTGCTTGGTCTTGGTGTCGTACCGGTAGAGCGAAACCGGACCGTAATGCTTGTTGTCGAAGGGGTCGGAGCCGGTAACGCTGTTGCGATCGGAGAGGAAGTAGATCTGGTCGCCGATCCAGACGGGGTCTGAATCATGGGTGTTGTTGCTGGGAATCTTTTCGAGGTCCAGCGTCTTGAGGTTCACGATCCAGATAGGAAAGTTCTGTCCGCCTTTGTATCGCTTCCAGGCCTCTTCCCAGCGGCTGATGGGCTCGTAGGCAATGGACTGGCCGTCGGGCGAGTACGAACCCCGGCTGCCGGCGGGCAGGGGTAGCGGTTCTGGAGTGCCGGAACCGTCGGCGTGGGCCAGATACAGACGCAGGAAGTGGCGGAAGCTGGACCTCATGCTGGCGAAAAGGATGTTCTTGCCGTCGGGCGTCCAGCCAACCACGGAACTGCCGGTGGGATGCCAGGTGAGGCGGCGAGGAATGCCTCCCGAAGCGGGAATGACGTAGACGTCGGTGTTGCCGTGGAGACGCGCGGAGTAAGCGATCTCAGTCCCGTCCGGAGAAAAATAGGGACCCTCGGTGACGGCGGCGGTCGAGGTGAGGCGCTGCGCTTCGCCGCCGCTGCGGGAGACGGTCCAGATATCGTCGGCGTAGCGGAAGGCTATGCTGGTCTGGCTCAGCGAGGGGTAGCGAAGAAGCAGCGGCGCCGGGGAAGTCGCGGCGAGTGCGGGAAAACCCCAGGCTCCGGCCAGGCAAATCACGAGAAACGAGGCGAAGAGCGGTAGGGAAACGATACGGCGGGTCAGGTTCATGGACTTCTCCGGCTGGGAACGAACGTAGCGACAGTGTACTTGGCCAAATTGGGTAAGCGGGAACAAAGGGGACGGTTCCGCGAGGCTGAATTCGCGGCGGCGGGAACCGGATTTGTGACGAATGCGTAGTCTGCTATGCGCGCCAAACTCTCTCATTCGCTGCTAGACTCGTGGGCAGCAGCAGCGAATTTTCGAGAGCTTCAGGTCTCAAAGTCGAGATTTTTTCAGATCCATATTCAATAAGTCGATCCAGGAACGGGAACCGATGCAATTCAGTGAAGCCGTGAAACTCGCCTTGCAGTCGCTGTGGGCCAACAAGCTGCGGTCCATTCTGACGCTGATTGGCGTGGTCATGGGCGTGGCTTCGGTGATCATGGTGATCACCCTGACCAACACGGCCAACGATTACATGGGAACTAAAATCACGGGATATGGCGCAGACGTATTCACCGTGGACCGGGCAGGGCTCGTCTTCAGCGCCGAAGAATATTTCAAGTTCCAGAAGCGGAAGATCATCAAGTACGAGGACTACGAGGCGATCCGCGACGGCTGCACCGACTGCAAGGAAGTGGGCGCGCTGCTCTCGAAGACCACCAACGTAGTGCATGGCACCCAATCCAGCACCGACACCGGCGTGCGCGGCTACACGGCAACGATGTTTTCCCTCAACAACATCAATGTTGCGCTGGGACGCGCGTTGACCGAGGGAGACGTGGAGCACGCCACCCGCACCGCCGTGGTGGGCTATGACATTGTCGACAACCTGTTGGGTGACGGGGACCCGATCGACAAGGAAATCCGTGTCGATGGGGAGCCGTACACAATCGTCGGCGTAGGAGAGCGCCAGGGGAAGACCTTTGGCCAATCCCAGGACAATTGGGTAGCGATTCCGATCACGGCCTATCAACACACTTACGGCTCCAATGACACCATGACGGTGTACGCGCGCGCCAACGGCGATTCGCAGGCCATGTCCCGGGCTGAAGATGAAGTCCGAGTCATCATGCGCACGCGGCGGCACGATGCGCCGGGCGCCGACGACAGCTTTGAGCTTCAGACCAACGATACCTTCCTCGATCTCTGGAAGCAGATCAGCCAGCTCTTCGTCTTTATCGTCTTCGCCCTAGCTTCGATTTCGCTGGTGGTGGGCGGCATTGTGATCATGAACATCATGCTGGTGTCAGTAA
>Ga0206815_1192_pt2 | contig 14082 bp, 14 predicted proteins | sample Alteio_BWOrgCont_91_FD_152864 | JGI IMG/M metagenome (GOLD analysis project Ga0206815, IMG submission 152864) | Enriched cells from forest soil in Barre Woods Harvard Forest LTER site, Petersham, Massachusetts, United States -... | ecosystem: Environmental > Terrestrial > Soil > Temperate forest >...
ACGAATCCATTATGAAGGCGCCGTTTATCACGTGACTTCCCGCGGGAATGAACGGCGAAAGATATTTTTAAGTGATGAAGAACGATGGTTGTTCCTGCGGATATTGGAAGAGATGATCGAACACCATGGGGTGGTTTGCCATGCGTGGGTATTGATGGATAACCATTACCACTTAATGCTGGAAACCCCTGAAGCCAACTTGTCCTTCGCGATGAAACACTTAAACGCGATCTATACCCAGAAATTTAACAAGAAACACCATCGGTCCGGCCATCTGTTCCAAGGCCGATTCAAGGCGATCGTTGTGGAGAAGGAGAGTTATTTAAAGGAGTTGTGCCGATACGTGGTGTTAAACCCGGTTCGAGCCAAGATGGTAAAGCACCCGAAAGAATGGAAGTGGAGCAGTTATCGGGGTACGGCAGGCCTGGAAAAACCGGAGAAGTGGATGGAAACGGATTGGCTATTGGGTCAATTTGGCAAGAACCGGAAACAAGCCCAAATCGCGTATCGAAAGTTTGTGGAAGAAGGGTTAAAGCAAAAAGGTTCGCCTTGGGACGACTTACATTTTCGGGCCTACTTGGGGACTAAAGAGTTTTTAGGGAAAGTTCATGAAACGGGTAAAAAGCATGAAAGCCTGGATGTTCCCAAGTATCAAAAGGACGTATTGAGACGAAACCCGGAAGAGGTATTGAAAGTGGTAGGCAAGGTTTATGGGGTGAAAGCCGACGAGATATTAAAGTCGGGTAAAAGAGGCTTCGACGCTAGGGATGCGGCCATTTACTTGTTGAAGAAGGAGTCGAAGTTAAGCTTGAAAGATATTGGTGACCGCATGGGAGTTGGGTTTTCGGCGGTAGGGAATCAATGGACGAGGGTAAAGAAACGGGTGGAGGGTGACCCGAGATTCGCCCAAAAAGTCCTAAACTGTAAAATGTAGGCCAGGCTCCTATGTTTTTCGAATCAAGGAATATGCCAAGCAAGCGGGTATTGAAAAGGATATTTCTGCCCACACCTTGCGGGCAACTTGTGCGACTCACTGTATCCGTGGGAAGAAGCGCAAAGAACAAATGCACCCTAGATACTTGATGGAACTATTAGGGCATAACTCAATGGAAGCCTTGAACCCTTACTTGTCAGTGAGCATTGTAGACTTGAAAGAAGCCCATAACCGCTGTCATCCGAGAGAGAAAGAAGCAAGTTAATTGCAAAGTTGTTTTTGCTGTTTTTGAAAAGCGGGGTAATATGTCGGCATATCAAAACGGAGAATAGCTTTGGAAAAAGTTAAAGTTTTACTGTCTCAAGAAGCCCAAGATGAGTTTGGCGAGTTATTAGGCAATAAGTTCTTTGGCGGGCTTGCTAAACGCTATTTGAAAGAGCTGAATGATTTTCCGCCGGAAGATTGGGGAGATATTCATACCAAAGAAGGCGAAAGTCTTTTTAAGTCTGATAACCATGTTATTTTCGATATTCAGGGAAAGATCATTTTTGACAAAGATGGCCATATTGAAGCTGTCAAAATTGTACGGTTTAGACTTAGGGATAAAGAGTAAAAAAGCCTCAAAAAAGCATCTTTTATTGTCTGGCATTTATGTATACAATTAGGTGGTACCAAATAGAGGGGTATTTTAGTGGGTAAATGTAGCGGTGAAAAGTACCACTGGTTTTGATAGTTGAGTTAAAGGGAGGCAGAATATGGCAAACGTGATTAGCTACCATCCCACAATGGAAAAACAAAAGCTCGAAAAGCTTATTAAAGACAAGCTTCACTACAAGAACGTAAATCAGTTTATTGATTATGCGGTTAATAAGGCACTGCACGAAGAAATGAGTACACATCCACTGGCTAAAAAGATAGCTCATGAAGTGGAAAAAGCTGTTTATAAATATATGCCCTTAAAGTTCGTGAGTGCGACAAATGCAAAAGAAGCTAAAGGTATTGAAGAAGCTGTGAAACACACGGATAAAAAGGGTGGGTGGGTTTCCACAGAAGCACTGATGAAAAAACACGGTATTAAATAGCTGTGTTTGTGAACGTGAGAAAGATATAAATCGCTATGCTCGTGACGCAAGAGCGAGTAAGCACTAAAAAAGATCACCTTAACAATTTTGAGAAAAGCGAACCCCGTAAAGACAGGCTAATGTTTTTACGGGGTTTTTCTTTAATGTCTGATCAACCTGTTGCGGAAAACAGGTTAGTTCAAGTAACTTTCAATAACCCCCAACCGACCTCCAAAACAGACACTGTTCAGATGACTTATGATGGCATTGGAAGACGGGTTGCTATTACCGAACTGCACGGGACAACTGAAAATTTTATCTTAAATCTAAGCCTGACTTTGGGTAACTCGATGGCCGATACTTTGAAGTTGGGTGATATTACGGCAACAAAAAAATACTACTACGGATATTCGTTTTTTGGAAAAAGCGAAAGATTTTTTGAGTTTCACAAACCAAAAAGAGGGGACATTATCGGATTTTTCCCTTATGGGAATAGAAATTTTCTGATTGGAAAAAGATGCGTTGCAATCCCGGGAGATGTATTAGAGTTAAAAGACAGAGTCCTTTATATAAACGGTCAAATTCAAAATGAAAACTATGTAAAATATACAGATTCAAAAATTTTATCTGCAAAAGAATCTCATAGAGATAATTATGGCCCGGTCACCATTGATAATAACTGTTGCTTTGTTATGGGCGACAATCGGGACAATAGTTGGGATTCGAGATATGCCGATCAGCTGGATGAACGATCGATTGTTGGGAAGATTGAGCCGTTTATGCCCGCTGATAAGTTTAGCTTGGAGATGAGTGTAAAGAGAATGAAAAGTGGCGAGTGATAAAGGGACCACGCATAGCCACGGTCTTTTTTTGGGGACAATCTGTAACACTTCGGTCGAAGGGTTACAGGTAGTCCACGTCGGGGACTCACATTGGACAAAAGTTGAATGAATACTTGAATCCGCAAATGATGTGCTTTTACTAGATTAATTCAGCGACATTTCATGATCCTTTTAGGTGTATCCTTAACCGATCCGCTTCAAGGAGCATCTCGTGGTTCGACAACGTCCTTGGTTTTATCCCGTTTTTGGTTTCCGTGCTTATCTTAATAAATATCCGTTGGTTGCTCTTTTCAGTTTCCTCTGCGCTTTTAGTTGGGTAGCACAATCCTCCACTCCTTGGTTTTACTCCTCCTACTCCAATCTTAGTAGGGTGCCCGGTTATTCACCCTGGGTTTATACTTTCTTCCTCGGCGTTCCTTTTTTCGCGCTTTTGCACCTGATACTGGCCAGCCCATTGCTCCAAAAATTCAAATATCATTTGATTGTTTACGCTTTGGGACTGCTCTTTTTTTATGGTTTTTATAACTACCTGCTCAAAAATGAAATGACCTGGATGTATTTCACCCTGTGGTTTGACATGACTGGACTTGCCGCTTTGTTATGGCCCCTGGTGGGCTGGAAACTTTCAAAAGAAGCGAGCCATAACTATTTGTGGAATTTTCTTTGGAGTTTTCTGACAGCTTTTCTCGCTTATTTGCTGCTGACTGCTTTGTTTACTTTTATTCCTGTAATATTTTGCCAAATCCTTTCAAGTTTCTTAGATAGCCTTAGGATTGGTCATCCTCAGCTCCCATACCAAATGAATTTCTTTTCCGGTCCGGCCTCCCAGACTGCCTCTTTCCTGATTTACCCCTGGTACCTGTTGGGAGGATTAGAAAAGACCTTGAATCCTTCTGAAGAAATGGGGGAAAGGGTTATCGTTCCTGGTCCCAGAACCATCCTGTGGGTTTCCATGGGGACTTTGATATTTTTTCTATTCGAGGTTGATAAGCTCTTCGGTCAATGGCGCGCTCACCAAACCGATTTTATCTCAGATGAAAAAACCATCCTCTTAGTTTTGACGGTCCTCTGTTTTGGCATGGTTTTAAATCAAAAAGGAAATCAGTGGGAAAAGCGGGGGCCCCTTTTTATCAAATGGGTTTCCGCTGTCTTTATTGTTTTTTTAGTGTTTGCCGCTACGCTCAAAAATTACAACAATTACGGCGGTTTTTCCGAGGTGGATATTTATGATTTCTTTGAGGCGATGTGGTTTATCGGAGTATTCGCATGGTTCTTTTTTCGAAAAGACCCGGGTTGGACCACACCGGTTACAACTCTTTGGGTGATGCTGGTTCTTGCCGTGGCGGGTCTTTTGAATCCGCTGTCAATCAGCTGTTGGAGTCATGAATATATATTGAAAAAGACCCTGACCGAAGCGGGTATGTTAAAAGATGGGGTTTTGGTAAAACTTCCCAGCGGAACCAATCCGGTTGACTTTACGCCAATACAAAATGCCCTCTATGGGGTCAGTAATATTGAGGGGTTGAATTGGTTTCAAAATTCCTTTCCTCCGGAGCTACGGGATTTAGATTGGAGTAAGGAAAAAAGCCGGACCAATCTTCCTCAGCTTTTGGATTGGCTGGGCCGGGAAAAACCACCAGATTTTTCAACTCAAAACGGCAAAACCACTCCACCTAGAATGTACCCGTATTACACCGTTGGAACCCAGCCGAATGGGGCTCTGCGTATCGGCGATTATGAAATGCAAAGTGTTAATACAGAGCAACGTCCGCCAAGATTTTACAAAACCGGTTATTGTCTTCTTTCGCCCTATCCGACCCAACATTTGAATCTTTTCTATAACGGTCAGTTTCTGGCGGAAATACCATTGCAAAGCCTATTGCGAAAATTGGCCCAATACGACACCAGTGATACTACGCGGCGAAACGTTAAGCCTGAGGATATGCTTGTGGAATGTGAAAACAAAAAGGTCAGGGTAAAGTTATATTTATCAAGAATTATGCTTCATGTGGAAAATGGGAAAATAAGTATAGATAACTGTAATGGGACCTTGTTGGCAAAACGTAAGTGAAGGAAAAAGGATTTGAATTCAGGTCAAATGCTTGTCTGCGACGGGGACCCGCATTGGACAAAGAAAAGTGCTTAATTACCATTGTATAATCTGGAATAAATGCCGTGCTGGGGGATAAGTGACATCAAAATCAAAGTCCGGTCATTTGAAAATCATGTCATTGTTTAGGCGTGGTTCGTTCTTTTTATGCTTGTTTTTAATCTGCGCCTTCTTTTATTCAGCTCTTCAGGCTCAAGAGGACCCCGCTTATCCTTTTAAGACCCTGCAGAACGATCTCGATCAGGGCAACTATCAAAATATCCTGAGTCATTTCTCCGTTTATCAAGCTCAGTGCGGAAGCGACGGAGATAATAGAAACCTTAAACATTATTATGAAAAATTAGGTGCGTGGGAAAATCATCTGGCCTTGAAAAAATGGACGGGTATAGATGGTAGTTCCTGTGTTCCTTGGACCGCGATGGCTTTTGCTTGTCTTGGCAAAGGTGCCGAATACCGTGGAAACGGTGACGAAGACAAGGTCGCGGTTGAGGATTTAAAAACATTTAAGCAATATTTGGATGTTGCCAGTTTTTGCCTGGCTGCGGCGGTTAAGTTAGGCCAGGCCGACCCTTATCCCTATGTTTTTACCCTGGAAGTTGAAGTTGATAGAGCGTGTCTTGAAAAGTCTGTCATGCAAGATTACTTAGACAAAGCCCTCGCCATTTCTCCGAACAATTATGATGCTTTGAACGTTATGGCTCGGTACCATTCGCCGATGTGGTGCGGGTCTGAGCAAGAAATGGCAAGTTTTATTAAGACATATGTTTCGTCTAGACCGCCCGGTTCTTATTCGCGCCTTATCATTGTTCGATATTTTCAGGAGGTATGGATATCGCGGAAATTTGATCCGAAATTTCTTCATGATGGTAAGGTTTGGAATGCCATTAATTCTGAGTTTTCCACCTTTTTTAAATATCATCCGGAAAATGTTTATTACCGCAGCGCTTATGCTTTCTGGGCCTGTCATTTTAATCACTTTTATATCGCTAAAACTCAATTTGATATTTCGGGGGACCAGTGGGATTCGAACCTTTGGACAAGTCATGAAGTTGAATTGGGAGCAAAAAAAGATGTAGAAGATTGGGTGGCGGCACATCCCCAACATTGAAACCTACTGGGGGAGTTTGGAAACAAATGGCATTAGCTACAAAAAATCATCCAGACCATTGCGATGAAAGTGATAAGCTAAATAAATATCTGATGAAGGTGTGGAGGCCACATGAAAAATATCCTAATTATTGTCACTTTGTCGGTGTTGGCGGGTTGCGCAACCATGACGTCGCAACAAATGAACAAACAAGCACTGTATTACCACAGTCAGGGCGTCGCTTTCGAAACCAAAAGTGAGTGGGACGCCGCCGCTAACGCTTACCGCGAAGCTTTGTCAGTGATCAATAATTACCCTTGGTCCATGTTGGGTCTGGCAAATATTTACTTGTATCAAGAGAAATACGACTTAGCTATTCAAGAATATCTCGACATCATAAAAACTAATCCATCTTTTGAATTGATATACCAAGTTCATGATGACCTTGGTGTGGTTTACTTCCATCAAAAAAAATATGATCTGGCCAAAGCGGAATACCAGTATTCCATCACTCTCAGTCCTCGATTTGCTCACGCTTATAACAACCTTGGCAGTTTGTATGAGATACAGGGTGATTATCAAAGAGCCTTAGAACTTTATCATCAGGCTCAAGCCATAGGTGGTGACCAAGTAACGGATGGCAATATTGACCGCGTCCTCAAACTGATGAACAAATCAGGGAATCAAAGCGCACCTGCTTCCACGTCAACACCTGTATCGACACAAACTTAGTTTGAACTAAATACAAGTTAGTTAAGCCTGTGAGCACTACTTTAGAACTTGTCCACGACAGGGACCCGCATTGGACAATGTCTTTAGAAGGACCGGGTGCTGGATGATATATTTTGGAGTCTCTAAATGAATTCAGATGCCAAGGCTGAAATCGTTCAAGTAACGAACTATCTACGGAATTCTAAAGACCTTCTTTGGGTGCGCTTGAAGCAGCTCCTGGAGGGTAAGGATTTGGATTTGAATTCCTTGATCCTCGCAGAGAGCTTTGAGGATGGCGACGACCTTGAATTCGGAGTTGTCGTAACCCGAGCCGGAAAAGTATTTAAGTTTGACATGAGTTATTTGGGCAAGTCGATCGAGCAGGGGGAATTCATTTCTTGGGAAGAAATTTCGGATAGTTGGACGGGTTCTCCTTACCACAATCGAATACAGAGTTCTTTGGAATTGTTTTCTGAGGGTAAACTCTAATTGTCCACGACGGGGACCCTTCGTGGACAAGTAAATTTGAAATGTCTGGAAATTGATGGGAGAGATTGAATTGAACATGAGAAAAATGGTCGTTTTACTCCTAGTGCCCATTTGGTTTTTCCTCGTTTTGCATTTTGGGAATAGGGCCTTCGCCAATTCGGTTCCGGCAGCTCCCTTGGTTGTCCAGACCACTGAGACGGGGGTTGTCATTGTCACTGAAAACCGGCTGAAGGTTCTTGAAATTGAGCCGATGATCTACACGGAAGGGTGGCAACATCATCATTTTATGTGTTCCGATAAAAGTCTCGACTTCAACCCTGTTTGTTTGTTGGGCAAGGACGCTGTGGACATGAAGGCCACCGCCGAGATACTTCCGGACGGCCTCCTTCATATTCATTACGCCATGAAACCCCGGAACACTGTCAATGTCATCTGTGTCCGCTCGGAGATCACCTTTCATTATGTGAGTTGGGTGAAAAGACCCTATCAGTTGGGGGACAACCAAGGGTTGGTCCCGATTGAGCCCGTCAAGGACTTCATTTTTTCCCAGGCGGTTTCTAAACCCCTCATCCTTGGTCCCACCCAGGCCCAGGGGGGGCTTTCGGTTACCTTGACCGCGCCGGGATTGCAGACCTTCCTTCAGGACAGCCGGAAATGGACGCCCGATCTTCTAACTTTTTTGACCCACCAGGAACCTTCTGACAAACCATGGAAATGGAACGGGGGTGAAGCGAAGGATTTCGATTTTACAATTTCCTTCAATCGTCCCCTGACCCCCTTTCCCGGTGTTGTCAACAAGGGCTCCAAAGGTTTTGAGGGCCTCTGGGAAGGTTTTATTCGTTGGGGCGATCTAAAACCCCGTTTGGCCTTGTCCATCGAGAAAAACAGGAGTGGAACTTATGGTTTGAATTGGTCGTTCATCGGTGTGGGCTCCTACAACCTTCCAGCCCAGAAAATTTCCGTGAAGGGGAGGTCCATGCATGCGGAGCTTCCTTTTGGAGGAATCCTCGACTTCACCTTGAGTAAGGACGGGAACCGGTTGAAAGGTAAGGACATCTGGTCTGGAAAGCCTGAGAACTTCGAGTTGACCCGTGGGGCGGATCTTTTTATCCCTCGTTTGGATGACCAGGGTCAGCCGGTGACCACTTACCAATATCAACCGCCGCAACCTTCCTCGGATGGCTGGGAGGTGGGAGACCTGCGGAATGGAAAGGCCGACCTAAAGCTTCTGCAGACGGGTTTCGACCGGGTGTTGAATGGAAGTTTTCCTTACCTACATAGCATCGTGGTCGTTCAGCATGGGAAACTGGTGTTGGACGAGTATTTTTACGGCTATCAAGCGAATTCGACCCATGAATTGGAATCGGTCACCAAATCGGTCCTCACCACCCTCTTTGGCATCGCGAGGGATCGGGGGCTGATGGATACGAAACAAAAACTTTACGACTTTTACCCCGAATACCGAAGCCGGACCGGTTGGGACAGCCATAAAGATAAGATAACTTTGGGGATGTTGCTGACCATGACCTCGGGTTTTTCCGGCGCGGATTGGGATGCCCCCCCTTACGCCTCCCTGACCGAATTGAGGACAACTCCCGATGGGCTTTCCTTCGCGCTCACCAAGCCCCTTGGCCAGGAACCGGGGAAGAGCTACGCCTATAACACTACCGCTTTGGCCCCCTTGTGGTTCCTGATGGAAAAGCAAAGCGGGATGCCCTTGCCGGCTTTCGCCCAAAAATATCTTTACGACCCCTTGGGGATAACCCCCGAATGGCAAAGCGGGAACGAGGGGAAGTTCCTCGGAACGAATTGGTTGAAACCCAGGGACATGGCCAAGTTGGGCGCTCTCTATTTGAACCATGGGAAATGGAAGGGACAACAGGTCATTTCCGAACAATGGGTGGAAGAGGCGACGTCCCTTAAGATTCCACCTGAACAAATCTTTGGGGATTGGGGCTACGGCGATCTATGGTGGAAAGGCTATGTTTTCCTTCACGGCAAAAAAATACCCGCTACGATCGCCTTGGGAACAGGGGGCCAATTCATCTTCATCGTTCCCCAACTGGACTTGGTTTGCGCACTCACCGCGGGCAACTATAGTGAAGGCGACCGATTCTTTTTCACGCCGGTGATTTTCTTCGAAAAATATGTGTTGGATTCGTTTTATTAAGCCGGATTTAAATTGTCCACGACGGGGAGCCGTCGTGGACAGTGAAGCGGGCACCCTAAACTCCTAATTAGAAAAGAACTGGCCGGGTGTGGTTCCGAACCTTTTGCCAAAAGCGGCCACAAAAGCGCTGGAGCTGGAATAGCCAAGGTCATTCGCAGTTTCATCAACGTTATGACCCTCGCTTAAAAGATTTAACGCTTTTCCAAAGATCAGGGTCCTTTTCCACTCTGCAAAAGAACTACCTGTTTCCGCGACAAAAGTCCTAGTAAATGTTCTTCGTGACATACCAATCGCTTTAGCCCATTGATCAATAGTCCGGGGATCTTCCGGATTTTTCAAAAGAACATCGGTGAGTGAGCTGAACTGGGAAGACTTTGGCAGAGTCACCCCAAAGGATTTGCTTTTCGCCGACTGAAGTTCCTGTTTGATCAGTTCAATTAAAAGCTTCAATTTGCCCGAAGAAATCATCTTTTTATTTTCAGGGATTGAGTCGAGTGCCACCAAAAGCAGGTTGCTCGTTTGGAGCACGGAAATGCCCGGAGGAAGAAACTTTTGGTAGGACTGCGGCGTCACGATCTTCCAACTGCTCAAAAGCCCTTTGCACATTACCGAATGCCGTTTGTCCGGTGGAATCCATACGATCTTTTGCTGGGGAACCACCCATGCCCCGTTGGGGGTCGTCAACCGGAGGGTGCCCTTGCTGACGAAAATAAGCTGACCATGGTTGTGGGAGTGCATCGGCACTTCCACCTTTTCCTGGTAGTTGTGGCGGTATTTCACGAAAGTTTGGTTATTAACCATGTTGGCCCAAATTCGATAAAAATTGACCTTCTGTCGTTATCTCTATCTTAACCTATCTGGCTAAGATTAAGAGTGTCTTAAAGATTTTCTAGAAAAGGAAGAAGGTTAAAAATGAAAGAAACCAATGGGGGTAATGTCAACGAGATGAATTTTGATCAATTGTTTAAACTCATTTCTCCCCGAGAGATGAGTGACAATGTATTTACGCTTGTAGGAAAAGATCTAGCGGTTGTTACTGCGGGCAAAGCGGATCATTACAATTCCATGATATCCAGTGGGGGTGGTTTGGGGCTTCTTTTCGCGAAACCCGCCACTTGGTCTATTCTTCGGGCAGACCGTTATACGCTTGAACTAATTCAAAAAGAGAAAACCTACACGCTGTCTTATTTTCCGGATGAACATAAGGAAAAAATGCTTTTTTTGGGAAGTGAATCAGGAAGAGATAGCGCAAAAATGAAAGAAGTCGAATTGACAAGTATTCGAATTCCTTCTGGAAATATGTCTTTCAAAGAAGCCAGGCTCATTATTGAAATAAAATTAATGGCAGTGATGACGGCTAATCCCGAAGATTTTTGCCAACAAGAAGCTAAAGATGCCATCAAAGAAGCTTACGAAGAAGCGCACGTTTATCGTAAATTTGTATTTGGTGAAATTACCCATGTTTGGATAAAGAAATAATTATTAATCATATAAGTTGTTGTAAGAGCTGGAAAGTTTACTAAGAATGGTTGTCCACGACGGGGACCCACATTGGACAGCAAAAATCCTGTCACAACTTCGGACGGTCTGTAACGCTTCGTGCGAAGCGTTACAGGTTTTAGGCCTTAATTTTGATCATCTTGTGTTCTCGGTTAATAATTCGTAGGACGGTCATAGCTGGCCACGCCCGCGAGCCACATCTTCGCACAATGCCATAGGCTTCTAATACTCCGCAGATTGCCCGTAGGGTATGGCCTTTTTTTCGCAAAGAAAGCATCAAATTTACGGTTTTTTGTTCTTCTGGGTACGGAATCAGCTTGCCTGCCTTACACCGGTAGCCAAATGGCACGTCTCCACCGGTTTTCTCGTTATTGGATTTCTTGTGAGCCAGGGCAAAGCGAGTTCGATCAGAAATTTGGTCACGTTCAAACTCGGATAGGACTGCCAGCATCCGAAAGACCATCTTCCCGGCTGCGGACGTGGTGTCTATCTTTTCGGACAGGCTAACTAGGTCCGCCTCTTTCTTTGCCAATGCGTCGGCTATTGTTAATGTATCTTTTGTGGATCTGGATAGGCGGGATAGGGAATAGACAACCAACGCATCCCCTTTACCTACTTGATCCAGGGCGGATTGAAGTCCGGGCCGGTTTTCGGAGCGTTTACCGGATATCCCCTCATCTCGACAAATAATCACTTGGGAGTTGTTTAATGTGGCCCAGGCATGAATCTTCGATTCCTGTGCATCCAAGCTGACCCCGTCATCAGCTTGGCCCTGGGTGCTCACCCTAATGTATCCAACAGCCTTCATTTTTATCCTAGTGACTTTTGATGATGGTGACCTTAAAGATTCTTTAGTGCTTTATCAAAGCGCTGAAAAATTTCATACGACTCATCACGTGTATACTCTCGCATTACGATATCCCAAACTAAATACCGAACTGCCTCAATCAATGATGCTTTCTGGCTTTTCAGCGATTCCTTCTGACCAACCTCTTCCCAAAAATCCTCCACACACTTCGCCTGCGCTTTAGTAAGTAATTGAATTGAGTCTAAATGTTTACCCTTGATTTTATCTGAAGCATTGATGGCGTTAGTAACCAGATCGATCCATTCATCGTATTTTCGGATGGTTTGTCTTAAATATTCGGTGCGCGTCAAAGTATCAGTGTGAATTATCGATCTGATCTGAATACCGGTTTCAATGTGGCTCTGGGCAGAACGTATTGCCGTTTTAACTTCTTCGCGTTGCTTATCGTAGTACTCTTCTTTGAATTCCAACACGCGGTCGTAGGAAACCTTAAAGGATCGCTTGTGCCGCAATTCCGTATGTATTTGTAAACAAGATTGCCTTTGGTGCAGCATCATGCAGACATCCATCTCGTGAGGACTACCGATGATTGGATTCGGTTTCTGGTAATACCGCTTCCTTGCCGGGATTTTAAATGACTTTGGTAACAGTTCTATTTTCATTGAATTTTTCCTTTCTTAACTCTTCCTAGCCTTCAGTTGCCGGTTATCGGATCGTTGAACTGGGCTAAACCCTTGAAAATGACTACCATGGACACATACCCCTATAATTTTTTGAAAGATTTCGGCGGGCTGTGGGCTATTTGCCGAAATGAACAAAACTGAACCCTTCTCATATAGAACACTCCTCAGGGAGGTTAAATTTCGATCACTTTTAGGATTTAGCCAAATGTTACGGCTATTTATGCGGATCATAGGTATTTATTCGATTCCTCAGGAATCACGAGCACTTCACTGGCAATCTCGTCCGATATCTTGAATAGACTGTTAATGGTGTCGAGCAATGCCGGATTAAGCTTTCCGGACTGATAAAGCTGTCTAAGTGCCTGAATCACCGCATCGAATTTCTCCCGGGCGAGAGCTCTACTGGCCTGCCTTAACTCCTCAAAGTTATCCGCTTTTAGCTGTGCGATTTCTGTCGCGTATTTCTCATCCCAGCCCGAAAAAGTAGCTTTGGAATAGCCTAGCTCCTCCTTTATCCGACCCAACGATGCGCCGTGGGCTCGGTACAGGATGAATTGGTGTGTAACGCTTAAATTTTCCATTGGGAACTACCTCCGTTTTTTATCCCTGACTGTAAAGTTCTGGATCATATTTCTATCTACCTTTCATCTACCTTTTGCGCATCTCAACCAGTGATAACGAGTTAAAACCCGTTATAATTGTGTTCTTGGGTTTTGAATTTTTGAGAATTGAAATGTCTTAAAACGCCAGTAAAGACAAGCCATTCGTGCAGATCAGCATTGTGCGAATAGGTATTTTCGATTCCCACCACCTCCACCAACCACGAACCACTGGATTTATTTCCAGTGGTTTTTTTATATCGAAAAATTGTTCACTCGGTTATTTTTTAATTCTTCCCATCATTTTCACCGCAAACACGTGATTGCGCGTTTCATTGGCTCGTCCAATTATTGGACGGTCGCGTCCAATAACCGGACATTACTTATCTGTCTGTTAGCCCGCCGAAGAAATGTCTGAACATTTGGAATCCGTATTTTTTATTAAAAATTCCCCCTTTTCCTTTTTAAATTCACGAAAAATTTATTTGGCACGACCTTTGCGTTAACGAGATGCAGTTGATCGTCAGGTTTTTCTGGCGGTATAAATCCATGTCTTTTTCAATGGTGGCGAATTTGTCGTTGGTTTCCTGCAACAAACGCTCCCGCTCCTTTTGGGGCGTGACGATGTATTTGTACAAATCGCCGCGGATGAAATAAAACATGGTATAGGCGGCGTTCAGGCCCGTGAGGGGCTTTAGGCGCTCCTGATACATGGTTTTGGTGTTCTCGTTCAGGGTCTTCATGCTGGAATGCGACAACAACGCCATGACCACCAGGATGGCCGCCACAATCAGATAACCTCCGATTAATTTGGCGCCGATTTTCATATTTTTAAGCATGTCTCTTCTCCATTTCTAATAAAACACTTTTTGTGAACTGCATGACCTGACTTCTACTGACTAACTTCTCCGTCGAGATACGGACCTCGACGGGCCACTTCTTCACCACAAAGGCGCCGCAAGCGAGGGTCTTGCTGTCGCACCAGCTTCCCAGCGTTGAAAACCGGGGCGTCTCGGACACAAAAAGACCCCAATTTTTTTCCCACAAATAAGCCATCAACCGGCCGATTAAGACTGCCGCGAATCCCT
>Ga0206815_1201_pt1 | contig 14063 bp, 13 predicted proteins | sample Alteio_BWOrgCont_91_FD_152864 | JGI IMG/M metagenome (GOLD analysis project Ga0206815, IMG submission 152864) | Enriched cells from forest soil in Barre Woods Harvard Forest LTER site, Petersham, Massachusetts, United States -... | ecosystem: Environmental > Terrestrial > Soil > Temperate forest >...
GGCCAGCCATAAATCGCCGTCCACCCCACTCCCGAGCCATTGTCCGAAATTTTCCCGACGACAATGGCTCCGACATTGCTGTTAATGCCGCCGTCATTGGCGTTAAACCAGAAGCTCACCGTCATGTTCGTCAGGTTGTCTGCAATATTGGTGGCGCCGACATAGGCCTTCGCGCCCGCGCCGGCCGTATTTCCGCTAAAGTTCAAACTTCTCAGATCGGCCGTATTAACCGCCGGCACAGTTGAACTGGGTCCGTTGGCCCCGCTGAAATTGGTCGCGGTTCCGTTATTTCCCTGTCCGCTGTAATCCACAATGGTCGCGTTCTGGTTGGCCTCGTCCAACTTCCAGTAGGCGAGCAAGCCGCCGGAGTCGGCGGCAATTGCGAGATTGTTGAAGGTTTGGCCGCCCGGCGTAAAAGTCACTGAACTCGTGCTGGCCAAAACGACCGTCCCGCCGTTATGGTTGAAGGTTCCGCCTGTGTTCGTGAAGGCTCCCCCCACCACAAAAGTGCCTGTGCTCGAAGTGAATGTTCCCGCGGCCTGAGTGAAGCCTGAGGTGCCGACCGTCATGGAGGAAATCCCTGCGGCAAATGCAATGGCGCCCGAATAACCGGCATTGACAGAAAGGCCTTGAACATTCGCGATCACATCAACCGTGCAATTCATCACGCTGGTTGCATTAAATACGGCCGCATCAGCCAGCTGCGGAGTCAGTCCTCCGCATGCAGCCCAATTGCCGGCGACGCTCCAGTTGCCTGCGGCCGCAGCACTCCATACGCAGTTGTTGGCAAATGCGGGAACCGAGAATCCCCACAGGAGAGCAGACAACCCCCAGAGAACCAGACGGCGCAGATCACTGCCCCGGGATCCAAACCCCCAGAAGGGGTTAATCTCCTGCCGATGACATCGCGTTTGCTTTTTCATGCCTAAAAATTGTTTGGGGTGCGCAATACTCAAAGACACCGCCTTCTACTCTGCCGAGAAGAAGCGCAGCAATTGCCTTCTCCAGAAAATGGGGCAGTCCTATGGACTTTGGGTAGCCTGAATGGTGACCGAGGATGTCTCTTTATTTGCGCTGGAAGACTGGGTCGGCGTATCAAGCCGGAACCAAAGATGGCGAGTTGAATTTGAAAAAGGATCGATATCAAGACCGGTTTCAGTGCCGTCGATCGTAAAATGCGAAGCATCCGCGGCGACCAAGCTCGCCGTGTATACATCCCCCAAGGTAAAAGAGGAAGTCGAAGGCTGAACATTATGGAAAGCTCCCATCAAGACAAAGACATTCGTGGAGGTAGGCGTGCTCGCCCCCAGGGTCCAGTCGGTGGTGGAACTGGCATCCATGCTGTAGTTCTCAGTGACGTTGCCGTCGTTGGTCACCGCCACCGCATTGGCAGAATTGGTCGATATCGCGGGCGCAATCAATCCAAAATCATAGAACGTAGTCGCTCCTGAGAGATTAATCGACAACACATAAATTTGAGCCCAGGTCGTGGCTCCGTTGGAGACCCCTGAGATATTGCCCAAATTTTCCACGGTCCAAAGCCTAAAATAGTAAGTCGATCCGGCCGTCAAACCCGTCACGCCGTAACCCTCTGTCGTTGCGGGATTCACTCCCGTTGTCGCCAATTGAACGGTGAAAGCATTGGCGGGAGTGGACGTTGGGCTGAACACTGTGGTGGACACGGTGGTGTACTGAATGGTGAAGGTGGAGTTATTCAGGACGCCCACGCTTCCTTGATCACCCGGAGCTGTCCAGGTCAGGTTGATGCTGCCGCCGCGGGTTCCAGTCAACGCGGAGAGATTGGTCACGGCCGCGGGAGAAGCAAAGTCCCAATTGACGTTGTTGCTGACACCGACTCCGCCATTGGCGTCGTTGATTTCCGCCCCCGGGCTCGCGTTAGAGTCCCGGGCGCTGACGAAACTCACGGCGTTGGTTCCTGCGTCTTTCAAATACCATTGGGTTCCTGAACTGGTGGATTTCACAACCAGCAGATTGCCGCTGGCGCCTGTCAGGGTCAATAAATTGCTGACGGTCTGAGTGGACCCCACTGCAAACTGGAAAGTCTTTCCCGCCACTGTGCTGGCCAAATTATAAAAGGTGGTCGAGCCCATGAGAGTCGAGGTGGAGGTCGAGGCTCCCTGGAATGTGACTGTGGAGGTCCCCGAGTTAAACGTCGCCGGACCAAAGATCCAGTTTCCCGACACGGCGACGGTGGAGGTATTCAAATTAAAGACGCCGCTTGCGATATTGACATCGCTTGACACCGTGATGCCATAGTTACTGGAGCTGGTATCGAATGTTCCCGATGAAACCGTCAGGCCGGCATTGGTCGTCAGAGGGGCCCCCAAATACCAAGTTCCCGCGGAGCTGTTAATATTGAGAAAATTGAACGGTTGGCCTCCGGGAATAATGACGTTTCCGCCGGCTCCGTTGAAGGTCACAGTCGAGGTATCGGCATTGAATGTGGTCCCTGTCAAAATCCAGCTGCCCTGGACATTCATGGTGGACGCATTGAGATTAAATGTGCCTCCGTTCAAAAACACCGAACTGGATACGACAATCTCGTTATTGCCCGAAGAGCTGTCCAGGGTTCCGGCAGTTAAAGTCAGGGTATTAGAGACGATCAGCTTCGCCCCCAATGTCCAACTCCCCCCCATGCCATTGAATTGCAGCGTGCCAAAGGACATCGTCGGCGCGCTAATGGCTTCTGGACTTGTGGCGTTGAATAACTGCAAACCCGACCCCCCGAAAGAACCTGACGTGAAAGTCCAGCTTCCACTGACGGTCACTGTGGACCGATACGCATTGAAAGAACCTCCGTTAATCAGCACATTGCTCGCAATATTAACGGCGTAGTTGTTGTTGGTATCGGTATCAAGAACGCCCGATGTCAGCGTTAAGTTTCCATTCGCGGTGAACGTATCTTTCTGTACCCAACTGCCGACCTTCGGATCATTGAAAATCACGTTGGCAAAACTGTTCCCCTGCGTTTGGATGTGGTATGACCCTCCTGTTCCCCCCACAAAAGTCACGGTCGAATAACCGGCACTGAAAGTCCCGCCTGAAATGGTCCAAGTCGAACCCACGACGATCTGGGCCGTGTTGGCGGCTAAAAGCCCATTGGTAATCACCACGTCGCTCGATACCGACAGCGTGGGAGTTCCTGTTAAGGTCACCGTGGCGTTGTTGATGTCAAAGCTCCCCCGAGCCGTGGCAGGAAGAAAAAATGCCAGCCCCAGAAGAATCGTCGCTAAAGATTGTGCGGCTGCTTTATTTTTCATTCAAATGTGCGCGTCTTGACCCTTGAAAATTCCCTCTCGTCTAATGCCGTGCAGCAAAGCTGTCCCTGAACAGAACTCCCTTCAACCAACCTCAGCTGGGATAAAGCACAACGGCAAATGTGGCGCCGGCCGCAGCGCTGGAAAGAGCCTTTCCGAATCCTGCCCCTATCGCAGAGGCTTGGCGAGCTCGCCCCGCCGCGACGTTGCTGGTTTCGACAACGTTTCCAAACGTCACCGCAGCGCCGGCAGTAACCCCGGTGACAATTCCCGTCGTCGCCACCCACACAGTGGCGCCTAAGGCCGCTCCCGTCACCGCAACTCCAATGACAGCCACACTCCCGTTGGCCGCAACAGTACCCACAGTATTGGCCCCGGTAACAACCACGACATCCTTCGCATTGACGGCAGTAGAAGTGGTAAAGGGATAGGCGACGTAGTTGTCACCGTTGGCGGACCCCACCATATACTGGCTGGTCAGCACTTCAAGTGAAGCGGCCGCCGCAGGAGCCACGACGGGAGCTCCGATGACCGCGTTGCCGCCGGTCCCGTCAATCTTCAAAGTCCCTGAACTCATGTGAATGCTGGTGGCAGGAGAGGCCGTACCGATACCGAGACGCTTGTTGGTGTTGTCCCAAAACAAATTGCTGTTGTTCTGGCTGACCAAGCCCCCGGATCCTCCAAACAGCATTGAGCCTACGGTGATATAAGGCAAATTGAACGCCGTGTTCACCGTGCCGCTGGACACGTAGAAAGTAGCCCCGGACTGCAAGGTGTTTTGGTCAAGAATCAGGTTGCCGCCCGAACCCGTTTGCGTGATGGAGTTAAAATAAGCAGCTCCGCTAGAAGTCACCGAGGCCTGCACGACCGCATTGGAATCCTGAAATGTGACGTTTGAATTACCCCCCGTCGTTGTCATTTTCATGTCCACATCGCCGGCATAGCAAAAGCCTGCCGAAGCTACCCAGAGGGATAGAACCGTAACGAAGAAAAAAGCCTGGCCTATGATTCCCTGGGAACCCCTCTTATTAACGCGTGCGTTTATACATTGCATTGCAACCTCCGTTTTTAAGATGTGTGTCCGCTCAATTCTGATTAAGAAATAGCTGAAAAAAGAGAAAAAGGGGTGGATGGCTCCTTAATTCCAGAGCAATCCACCCCCCTCTTGATTGGCCGCCAAGAAAAACGCTCACAACTAGATATAACCAGTAAATGGCAAAAAATCAAGATAAATATAAAGTTAACTGGAACTTCATATTACGGATAAATTAATAATAATCGACCCTATAAATAGATGTGTTTGGTTCAAACATTTGGTTTTTTACGTTTTGACAACCCGACCCAAGCCTGAAGCGCTTCCCTGGTGCTTCTGAAAGCCAAGTCTTTCCAGGGAATCTGATCGGGAGAGAATAAAGCCACTTCAGAAGTTTCATGGGTAGGACGGGGTTTTTGAGAAGATGGCACGCGGGCCAAATACACAAGAGTCACCACGCCGGCGTCGGCATAAGAAAACACGCCAAGCAACGATTGTACTTTTACTTTCAAGCCGACTTCTTCCCATGTCTCGCGGACAGCCCCGTCGATGACAGACTCGCCGAGCTCCACGTAGCCCGAGGGAAAGGTCCAATATCCCTTGGCCGGCTCAATGGCCCGGCGGCCCAGAACCACCTTCCCCTTAAGGACGGGAACAGTTCCTGCCACGACGCGGGGATTAAAGTAGCTGATGACAGTGCAATCCGAACAAACGTGACGCCAGCGTTTTTCATCCTTCACGTATTTCTTGGCGAGACCGCCTCCGCAAGCCATACAGAACCGGACCTGACGCATGACCTGCTTCCACCAAGCCCCGCGAAGGGTCGCCCGCTTACGACGACCCATGATCCTCAGGAAGAGCAATATGGGGCATGAGTGGATCCTCTAGATGAACAGGGAAAGTGTCTTTATCTGCCGAGTAGCGCCCGGGGAGAGCTTCTACCGGATAGGGAACCAGCCCCTCGAAACAAGTATCCATATCCTCCGTCAATTTCTTCTTGTCGATGCCCAAATAGCGGGCGGGGTAGGGAGAAATCAACTCATGGAATCCGGTGTGCAGCAGTTTGGCTCCTTTAAGATTTTGATTCTGGAAATGATGGAGGGCAGTCGCAGCCTGAATCAGACCCTGGATAAAGTTTCTGGAATCCCCGTGCGTCTCGTGCCACAATTCTTCCCAGATCTCGTGGGCATCAAAAAACTCGCGAGCGTTAAAGAGCTCAATGCCCTTTAAGTACCGGGGATCATAAGTCATGCCAGACAACGGAAAGGCATCGCCTGAAAGCCAGCAGTCGAGAATAAGAGATGAAAGCGGTCCATCAACGCAAAAGAGCCGACACTTTTTGCATCAGTTCTTTAATCGTAAAGGGTTTGGTCAAATAACCATTACAACCCATGCGGGTCCCCTGTGCGAGATCTTCGTCGGTTCGCTTGCCCGTCACGAACAAAACAGGGATATCTTTCCAGCGGACATGATCCTTGATCCCCTTGCAAAGCTCAAAACCATTTTTCCAAGGCATCACCACATCCAAAATGATCAGGTCCGGAGGGTTCCCTTCCAAGGCTTCGTTCAATTGAATCCCGCTCGGAAGCGTGTCGACGGCAAAATCCCGGCGCTCTAAGGCCTCCGAAAGAAATTGGCGCATCTCCAAATCGTCATCCACCACCAGCACGCGTGATTTTTGGTAAGGGCGGTCCTGGGTCATGTCCAACTTGAGCCCGGAAACTATCTTTGCCATGGCAGCCTCCTCGGTCGAAGAGATAGGGGATTCACTAGTAAATATAGCCCCTTTTTAGAGAGATTCCCAGCCCCCCCGAGTGGGGTCAGAGGAACGAACTCGGCGGATAGTGAAAGAGTGCTTTAGATTGATTTATCAGCTCGTTCTTGATGGTAGAAATATTATCCTGTTTTAACAGGATAGGGACACCAGCGTCTCACTGGACAGATGGGACAACGAGGCGTCCGTGCCACGCAAACCTCCCGGCCATGGGTGGTCAGGGCATGGCCAAACCAGATCCAGTCAGTGGCAGGCAATAAGGTCACGAGGTCTTTTTCAATCTTCACCGGATCCTCTTCCCTGGACAAACCCAGACGACCAGACAATCTCTTCACATGGGTGTCCACAATAATGCCCGAGGCGATCCCATAACCTGTTCCCAAGACCACGTTCGCCGTCTTCCTGGCCACGCCGGGAAGCGTCAGCATCTCCTCCATGGTCTTTGGAACACGCCCTTCAAATTTTTCCAGCAAAGTCCGAGCCGTCTGCCGGATCCATCGTGCCTTTTGATGAAAGAAGCCCGTCGAGCGGATTTCATTTTCCAACTGGCTTTGGGAAACTTGCGCAAAATGAGCGGGAGTGGGATATTTTCTGAAGAGAGGAGGGGTGACCAAATTCACGCGTTTATCGGTGCATTGGGCGGACAAAATAGTCGCCACCAGCAATTGAAAAGGGTTCGAAAAATTCAAAGCACAAGTGGCGTGAGGATAGGCCCTCTTGAGGGCTTTGATCAAATTCCGGATCCGAAGGTCTGATTTCATTGGGGAATTAACCGTACTCGAATTCTACCAATCCAATGAGTGTAAATCTCCTCTTTAAGAAAGACAGATCTCCGGAAACTTGGTCAGGACGGCATTCCCCCTTGAGTCCAGATTTTCTCGAGAGACTTGACCACGGCAATATATTCGCTCCATTCCACCGGCTTGGTAATAAAGCAATTGGCCTGCAGGACATAGGCGGCGCGCCTGTCGTCCGGCGCATTCGAGGTGGTAAACACAATGACCGGCACGTCTTTGAGGCCGGGCTCCTTTTTAATGTCAGCCAAAAATTCTCGGCCGTCCTTGCGGGGCATATTCAAATCAAGAATGATCACGTCGGGCCGCGCGGCGTCCAGGTAGGGTTCCTTCTTCAAAACAAAAGCCAAAGCTTCCACCCCGTCCTCCACCACGCTGACATGATGTGACATAAAGCTATCCTTGAAAGCTTCTAGAATCAAACGCACATCAGCCTCGTCATCCTCGACGATAAGAATTTCCAAGGGACGGCGAGATTCATTCATTTGCGTTCACCGCGGCATCCTTGAACTTGAGTAAGGTGAAATGAAAAGTGGTGCCTTTGCCAGGCTCAGATTCCACCCAAATTTTACCTCCGTGATGTTCAATAATCTTCTTGCAAATAGTCAACCCCATGCCATCTCCGGCATACTTTTCACGAGAGTGTAAACGTTTAAAAATAACGAAGATCCGGTCGAAAAATTCCGGCTCGATCCCGATGCCGTTATCGCTGACCGAGAACTGCCATTCGTCCTCTTTGGCCAGGGCGGCAATGTGAATGCGGGGCACGCTGGAATTCTTGAATTTGATGGCGTTGCCAATCAGGTTCTGAAATACCTGAACCAGCTGGAAATCATCTCCCCGCACCGTGGGCAGAAAATCATGGGTAATAACGGCATGGCTTTCGCTGATGGCTGATGTTAAATTGGAAACGGCGTTTTCAAAAACTGCCTGACAATCAGTCGGGTTGCTGAAACGGTCGACCCCGTCACTTAAACGCGAATAAGACAAGAGCACATCCAGAAGACCGTAAATTCTGTTGACGCCTTTGACAATGTAATCGATAAACTCATCAGCGCTCTTGTCGAACTTCCCTCGATAGCGGCTCTCGAGCAATTGGGCATAGTTGGCAATCGTACGCAAAGGCTCCTTAAGATCATGGGAAGCCACATTCACAAACTGCTTGAGCTCCTCATTCAAAAGAGTGAGCTCCCGGGAGCCTCTCTGGAGCTCAGCCGTTCTCTCGGCCACTTTGCGCTCCAAAGACTCGTTCAATACCTGCAACTCCTCTGCCGTCTGCTTGAGCTGGGTAATATCCTCGGCAATACCGACGACTCTGTACAAACGGCCCTCGCTGTCATTGACTGGAAAAGCGCGGTCCCGAATCCAGCGCAAGGAACCGTCGGGGCGAATAATCCGGTAGATCTGATCGTAGGTTCCCTCAATTTGCCGCGGAAGGGCTTCGATCACATGAATCCTGTCCTCCGGGTGAATGGATTCGAGAAAGGAACTGGGAAATTCGTAGAGGCTTTGACACGTCCGGCCCCAAAGAACCTCATATCCCGGACTGATGTACATCATGTGCTTCTTGCTGGGATCAGTCATCCAAAAAACTTCACGGATGTTTTCAGCCAGCTGGCGAAAACGTTCTTCGCTCTCGAGCAACGACTTCTCTGCCTGCTTTCGCTTTGCGATATCACGGACTTCCTGCAGGGCTCTTTGGACAGCGGGCACAAGCCGGGACATGCGAGTCTTCAGCACGTAGTCGGTGGCGCCCGCCTTCACAATATCAATGGCGGTTTCCTCTCCCACGGAACCAGAAACAATGATGAAAGGGACGTCCGGGGATAATCTCAAGGCGATCTTGAGCGCTGAGAGGCCGTCAAAATCCGGGAGATGATAATCGGCAAGAATGATATCGGGAGAAAACTCCTTGAGGGCCGCTGTGAAATCAGCCTCGGAGACCACGTGCTTGATCGTGAACGAATCGGTGACTTGTTCCAATTCGCGTTCTGTCAATCGAACGTGGATATCGTTGTCTTCGAGAACGATAACTCGCAATGCCTGTGCCATAAAATTGACGCCTCCAAAGCCCGAAAGCTATACTGGGACCTATGAAGATCTACACCAAAACAGGAGACAAGGGAGAAACCGGTCTCTACGGAGGCCAACGGGTCCGGAAGGACTCGCCCCGCATCGAAGCTTGCGGGGAGGTGGATGAACTAAATTCTTTTTTGTCAGTGGCCAGAAACCACATTACTGAACGGGCCACCAACAACACGCTGATCAGCCTTCAAAAAGATTTGTTCGTCCTGGGCGCCGACATCGCCACCCCTTCTTACTCAAAGACGGCCCAGAGAACTCCGCGAATCTCGCCGGCACACATCAAAAATATTGAAACCCTCATCGACGCAGCTCAATCAACACTGACGCCACAAACGCATTTCTATCTTCCGGGTGGCTGCCCCGCCTCCAGCGCCGTTGAAGCAGCCCGCTCGGTGTGTCGGCGGGCCGAACGACGCCTGTGGACACTCTCAGGAAAAGAAGAAGTGAGCCAGGACACCCTCATTTATCTCAACCGCCTGTCGGACTTCCTCTACGTATTAGCCCGGCTCATCAATAAAAACCAGGGGGTCGTGGAAATCCCCTGGGAACAAGACAAGTAACTGATCAAAAACGGAACCGGGTTTCATACATTCCCTGAATCCCCGCCAAACGGTAGTTGACGGCCCCTTCAGTCCGAGTTCCATAACCCGCCATAATCCCGAAAGAACTTTCCAGCCAGTCGCGCCACCGATGCGTCAGGCCTCCTGAGAATTTGTGAATCGGGACGTCGATGGTAGTGGAAAGATCGATACTGGCGGCATCCACGGCAGAATCTCCGAAGGAGTATCCACCCAAAAGATCCGTTTTCTCAGTCAACCGATAAAGAGCGCCGAAGCGAATCTTCCAAGTATTCCGCCATTGATAGGTGTCCTGCTGATTGGCGAGAAGCGGCTGCGGATTGTCATAGGTGACGGCGTTGGAGAAGGATCTCCAGAAAGTCCAATCGAGATCGCTCGTTAATGTCCAATTGGAATTGGGTCTGTAGGCCACGCCGATCCCTGAGGTCGCAGGCTGCTTGAGCACAAAGGTGAACGCGCTCGACTCCATGGGCAGAAACTTTGATGTCGCTGTGGCATCTCCCCGGAGTCTCACGTTTGCCCCCGTTCGATAAACGAAACCTAGAGAAACTTTGGGGTCCGGATCATAACGGAATCCCACAATCCCTTCCGGAGCCACACCGTCTCCGCTGGAATGGCCCACCAGAGTATCCCCTGCCAGAAAGGGAGGAGGCGGATTGGTGAGCGTCGTGTCGTTGCTGAGTTTCCCGTAAAGAAGATTGGCCCCGAGCCCCACCGAAAAAGTCGGCGTCACCTGATAGCTGGCTGAAGTATTCCAAGCCAGGATAACGGCGGAACCTTTGTCGCTTAAAGTGGTCCCCGTCTGATTCGAGGTGTCTTGAAAATTAAAACCCTGGAGAAGGGGAGTGTAAAACCCGAATCCTACTCCCAGCTTTTCAGTCACAGGAAGAACCGCTCCCAAGGCTCCCAGCACGTACGGGGAATCGAGTTCCTGTCTCTGAAAAATAGGGCCCACCAAATTGGACAAGGAATTAGAATCGCGTCCAAAAGCAGCCCCTCCGAAAACCTCCAGCCCGATCTCATGTTGGCCCTTTTCTGTGGCCCGGACGATGTTGGCTGGATTCCAGTAAGTTGCCGTCCAGTCATCGGAATCAGCGATGGCTGCCCCTCCACGCGACACCTGGGCCGCGCCCACCCCTTCAAACTCGTAGCCTGCCCCTAAGGTAAGCGCTGGGGCAATCATCGCTGCCGCCGCAATCAAACCCAGCAGGATCTGCCCGCGCTTAAGAAACGAAGTTATCATGCTTGAACTCCTATGAGAGACATGCAAAGAGGTAAGCGGGTCACGATCCAAGCCCCCTCCCCTCCGGCTTTAATTTCCAAACCGCCTCCATGAGCCTCCAGAATCTCACGAACGATCACGAGCCCTACCCCCGAACCCTCTTTCTTGGTCGACATCATTTCCCGGCTCAGCTTCTCGGAGATCTCCAGAGGAATACCCGGACCATTGTCGCGGATCGCAAGCTCGAGATTCTTCCCCACCACTTTCATCTCCAAACGGATGACCCGCGGGCCGGGAGCATTCTGCATGGCCTCAAGAGAGTTCTTGAGTAAATTAAAGTACACCTGCTGAAGCTCATCTTTCTTGGCCTGAACAAGAAGAGATTCCGAATCGGGAAAAGTTTTGATGAAAGTCACGCCGCGCGCCAAAGGATGAAACGTCAAAACAGCCAGGACAGTCTCCAGCAAATCAACAAGGGAAACGGGTTGTTTTTCAGACCGGCTGGGGCGCGTGTACTTCAGCAGACGCTGGGCCAATGTCGAGACGCGGTTAATCTCCTCGAGCATCAGGCTGCAATCCTCCTGGGCCCGGGGACTCAAGTTCTTCTCTTTCTGAAAGAGGCTGATGAAACCTGAAACAGCGCCCAAGGGGCCATTGATGTCGTGGACGATTTTGTTGACCAGGAGACCGACTTGCGAAGGAGCTTCCAGCTGGGAGAGCTGCCGGAGCATGATTTCTCGTTCGGCGTGTTGTTTTTCCAGGCGCGCTCTCAGATTATTCAGAATCATCTTATGGATATGATTTGTAATAAACATGAAAGTCCCGGTGACCACCACAATGGCCAGTGCTGAAGTGGGCGTCGCGTAAATACTCTGGGCCGAGATGGGAATCCGTTGGAACACGCCCCAGTATTCGCCTCCGATCACAACCCCATACACCAAAAGCGCAGCGATCGGGGCCACCGGATATTCAATCCCATAGGCCGCTTCGGAGATAATGATCGAGAAAAATATGAAGACGAACGGCGACACAACGCCGCCCGTGTAATGAACGGCAAAACCCAGCATGACCATGTTGGCAAGACTCATGACGGATAAGGTCAGGCGTGCCGCTGGAACAATACGGCCGAAAAATAGAAAAAGAATAAAATGGAAAACACCTGAAACAAATGCCGTCACATAGAAACCGTCGTCAAACGGCACCAGGTGGAAATTCTGCAGGTAGGAAACGAAAAAGCAGACTGCGCTTGTGAAAAGCAGTTGCCCGCGTGTAATGGCAGGATCAGTAAGTTCGGCGTTGAACTTCTTTAGAAATCCCAAGATTGTTTAGTGAGTAGAAATGGTCTGAGGGACCTTGAAGAATTGACAAAAAGCCAGGTAGATAGAAATGGCGGAGGCGGGGGCGAAAAGGTAGTAATTGAACTCCTCGATGGGAACATTCAACAGGCTCATCCGGGTCACCGCATGATAAACCCACCAGCCATGCTTGATCGCAAAGTAATCCCAGCCAAATCCTGAGGATCCCACCAGAATCACCGGCACGCTCAAAGCCAATAAATCCATGTCCCCGGCAACGATCGGCGCAAGAAAAAGACAGCACATAAGATCATAGACAACTAATTGGCTGATAAGATACGCAGGTTTGTGATGCCAGGTCGCCCAGGCCAGTCCAACAAACACCAAAGCTCCGGCAACAAGAAAACCCCAATAGACTGTCGGTCTCTTCCGGTTCTGAAACTTCTTCGATGAACAAAGGAGAATGTAGAGAAAAAGACACAGAATGCCTCCAAACGGATAAAACAAAGCTTCTTCGACAGGAAGGTGGTGGATAACGTCAATTCCCAGCATGAATGTCTGCCCGAAAGACCACCACGTGTGAGACGTTACCATACGACTCCAGGCCCAGCCAATCAAGGTAATCGTTGCCGCTGCGAAGAAAAATGGCTTCTTTTGGAGCCTCCCCCAAACGCGCCCGTTAAGTATTATAACAGGCATGACAAAGATGAAGAAGATTGATTCAAGGTAGCAAGGGTGACGGATCACCGGCATCTGAAGTTGAAGGGGCAACGGAACCGGACAGCTGGTCTTCTGTCTCTTCAAGCAAAATAAGGCCTTTGAATAAACTTCCCACGGGGCTGAAAACCCCTTCCCAATAGCGCACGAAAGTCGGTGCGATCAACATGAGCAGCGTGTAGCCAAAGAGAGCTTCGTAAGGCATACGGAAGAAAGGCATGATTCCCCAATCCCAATGCAGAATATCGTTGCGGTAATCCCAAACGCCCGATTTCAGACCCAAGGTTTCAAGCGGAAGACCAATCAGCAAAGCTCCCAGGGCATCGAAAAATAAAATTCGCTTATCCTGCGGCAGGATCGTGCTCTCTTTGAGAAACCAGCAATAAAGCTTTTCCGACAAGAAGACAACCAATGTGAACATCACGCCCCAGCCCGTCACCACTGACAGGGGCGTGTTGTGCTTATAGACAGTAATCTTGAAATGGTACTGCCACAAAGGCTCGGTGGAAAATTCGAGAAATGCGCCGATCAACGTCCCGGCAATCATGTGGCCGCTCACGTCCCGCCGCGCAAGCTTCTTGAACAGGTACCAGATGACAGGGATCTGCACATAGGACCAAACTTCTATGAGAATCAACGTCATGAAACCCCCCTTTGATCATTCAGTCTTCTCTCAAAGTAGTGCCGCAACGCCCCCCAAAGCGTGATCGTGAAGAGAGGCCCCAGCCAGTAATAGATGAGTGGTTCTTCAATGGGAATTCCCCAAATCTCCGGCCCCAGAATTCGCGCCCTGTTATAAATCCAATGACCCCGCACAAGAGAAAAATGTTCGGCATAAATCATCAGGCATTCAAAAATAGCCGCCGTTAAGAATGCCGCAAGCCAATTGACTTGGAACCGAGCCGATTGACGAAGCCGGTTTCTGATGAGAATGAAAGGGACGGCCAAGGTCGCGCTCGCCGGCCACCACGTTGCCGACGAACCCGACGATAATGGAAGAGTCAATGGGCTAGGCATCGCGGCGGGGGGTCCAGGGGACCAGTCGATCCAGGGCAAGATAAATCAGAATAAAAAGGGGCGGAGCTCCAAACCAAAAGACAAACTCCTCGATGGGCACGCCCGCAATCCAAATCCCCAGGAGGGGATCGATCTTCTCTGAAAACGTCCAGACATGGAGGGCCATATAGACGTACTCCATGGCAAAAGTAGCCCCCACCATAATGAGAACAGCCCACCAAAATGCTCGTTTGCTCAGCGAATCAAGCCTGCCCCAAACCCACGTACTTA
>Ga0206815_1202_pt1 | contig 14043 bp, 5 predicted proteins | sample Alteio_BWOrgCont_91_FD_152864 | JGI IMG/M metagenome (GOLD analysis project Ga0206815, IMG submission 152864) | Enriched cells from forest soil in Barre Woods Harvard Forest LTER site, Petersham, Massachusetts, United States -... | ecosystem: Environmental > Terrestrial > Soil > Temperate forest > O...
GTGCTTTGCGAGCTGATTGCCAAGATTCCTATCCCCATGCCGGGCGGGGGAATGGTTTATTACATTGACCGTTTGCCGGTAAAGGTTGATCCTTTCATTTCTTATGTCGCCATCCCCGTTTTATCTGTGGTTCTCTGTTTTTTAGCCACCCTTTATCCCGCGCGTCAGGCGGCCAAGCTAGAGCCCGTTGACGCCATCCGATACAGTTGAGGCGAACCATGGAAATACTTCGGCTGGAAAATATATCTAAAGTTTACTCTCTCGAAGGCGAAGAGATTAAGGCGTTGCGCGATGTGAATTTCCATCTGGACGCGGGCGACATCACCGTTATTTTGGGGCCATCGGGGTCGGGTAAAAGTACCTTGCTCAGTTTATTAGGTGGGCTGAGCAGTCCTTCCAAAGGCGAAGTGTTTTGCAAGAACAAGTCGCTTTATAAAATGAAATCCAGCGAATTAGCTTTGTTCCGCAATAAGGTATTTGGGTTTGTGTTTCAGTTTCATCATTTGATGCCGGAATTAACGGCCTTGGAAAATGTTATCCTTCCCAGCTGGATTGGCCGACGAAATTTGGAAGCGAGCCGTAGACGGGCTGAAAAATTATTAGGGCATGTGGGTCTGACCAAGCGGATGAGCCATATGCCGGGAGAACTATCCGGCGGGGAACAACAGCGGGTGGCGGTATGTCGAGCCCTGATGAATGAACCGGAAATCATCATGGCGGATGAGCCGACGGGTAACTTGGACTTCAAGACTGCTGAAGGTATTCATGATGTGTTATGGGAGTTGTGTCAAAAAGAAGGCAGAACCCTGATTGTGGTGACCCATTACGAACCCTTGGCCAAGCGGGCGGACCATGTTTTAACTCTGGACTCGGGGAACGTGGTTAAAAAGAAAAACTGATTTCGTTCAGTCCTCCGGCTTAGATGGGGTGTTTGCAGGCTTTTACCTAAATAATTACTGCAGTCCCGTCTTGTAAAAATTAATGAACCTTCGCAACTTATCCCTAGCAGCTGTGTCATACAGATAAGCGTTCCAGTGGGATACACTTTGAAGTCAGCAGCGATAATTTTATAGCGTGAAAATGCCTGACATTCCTTGATTTATCCGCTTAATTCGGATGAAATAGGGCTGGAAATTCGGCAAAACTAAGGAGAATTCCATGTTTGAACGATTTACTGAACGAGCCAAAAAAGTTATTAACCCGTTAGCCAAAGAAGAAGCCCGCCGTTTAAACCATAATTTTATCGGTACTGAACATTTATTGCTGGGTCTTATTCGCGAGGGCGGCGGAGTGGCGGTGGCTGTTCTCGAATCTTTGGGAATTGATTTGGAATCGGTTCGTGTGGAAGTTGAAAACTTGACCACGCCGTCATCGGACACCTTAACCATCGGCGATCCCCAATTTACCCCATCGGCAAAGAAAGTTTTGGAATTGGCCGCTGAGGAATCTCAAAAACTTGGTCACAACTATATTGGAACCGAGCATTTGCTCTTGGGCATTATTCAAGAAGGCGAGGGTGTCGCTGCCCGCGCTTTGGATAACCTCGGTATTTCTTATGAAAAATCCCGCGACATGGTCATCAATCTGTTGGGCGGAACTTTCCCGAAATTCTCGAAACAATCGAAAAAGTCAAAGACTCCGGCTCTGGACGCTTTTGGCCGTGATCTCACCCAAATGGCCCGCGACGGCAAATTAGACCCCGTCATTGGCCGTGAAGATGAAATTGAGCGGGTTATTCAAATTCTTTCCCGCCGTACGAAAAACAATCCCGTTCTTATTGGCGAGCCAGGTGTGGGTAAAACCGCGATCGCGGAAGGTTTGGCACAGCGTATTCGTGAAGGTAATGTGCCTGAACTATTGTTGGAAAAGCGCATTGTGACTTTGGACCTGGCGGCTTTGGTGGCCGGCACCAAGTACCGTGGCGAGTTTGAAGAACGTTTGAAAGCCGTTATTAACGAAATCCGCCAATCCGGCAAAGTGGTTCTCTTTATCGATGAGCTTCATACATTAGTGGGGGCTGGTGCCGCAGAAGGCGCGATTGATGCCTCAAATATGCTGAAGCCCGCTTTGGCCCGCGGTGAACTGCAGTGCATTGGCGCGACAACGTTAAATGAATACCGCAAGTACATTGAAAAGGACGGCGCTTTAGAACGCCGTTTCCAAATGATCATGGTGAATGAACCTTCCGTGGAAGATACCATTCTTATCATTAAGGGTTTAAGAGACCGCTATGAAGCGCATCACCGGGTTCGTATCACCGATGACGCGATTACCGCGGCGGCCACTTTGTCTCACCGCTATATCGCCGGTCGTTTCTTGCCGGATAAGGCAATCGACTTGATTGATGAAGCGGGAAGCCGTACCCGGCTTCGTATTACCACCATTCCCATTGAAATCCGTACTTTGGAAAAAGAAGTGGATAAGGTGAAACAGGAAAAAGAAGAGGCGATCAAGACCCAGGAATTTGAACGGGCCGCTGATTTGCGAGACAAGATGAAAAAAATGCGCATGAAACTTCAGGAAGAAAAAGACAAGTGGGAAGCGCTCAAGTCGAAAGAAGAAGCGGTGGTGACCTGGGAAGATATCGCCCATGTGGCCTCCAAGTGGACCGGAATCCCCATGATTAAATTGGGTGAGAAGGAAAGCGAAAAGCTTTTGCGTATGGAAGAAGAACTTCACAAGCGCATCGTGGGCCAGGACGAAGCTATTGTTTCTATCTCGAAAGCCATCCGCCGCAGCCGCGCGGGCATCGGCAATCCGAAAAAACCCATTGGAAGCTTTATGTTTTTGGGACCGACCGGTGTGGGTAAAACCGAGTTAGCCAGGGCTTTGTCGGAGTTCTTATTTGATGACGATGACGCCTTGATCCGCTTTGACATGAGCGAGTACATGGAAAAGTTTAACGTGTCCCGTTTGGCGGGAGCGCCTCCGGGTTATGTGGGCCACGATGAGGGCGGTCAATTGACCGAGAAGGTGCGCCGCAAACCTTACAGCGTGGTGCTGTTTGATGAAATTGAAAAAGCCCATCCTGAGATTTTCAACGTGATGCTGCAAATCTTGGAAGATGGCCGTTTGACCGACAGCGTGGGACGCGCGGTGGATTTCAAAAATACCGTGATTATCATGACAAGCAACCTGGGAGCCAGGGAAATTGGGGTGGAGAAGAGCCTGGGATTCAACCCCGAAAACGTTGAAACCTCTTACACGGGAATGAAGTCTAAAATTCAGGCCGAACTGAAGAAGGCGTTCAATCCTGAGTTCCTCAACCGTATCGATGACATTATTATTTTCGATCCGTTAGAAAAAGCTCAGATCGAAAAGATCGTGGAAATCCAATTGGCGGATGTTCAAAAACGCCTGGCGGAAAGAAAGATTACTTTGACGCTGGATCAGTCCGCGCGCGACTTCTTGATTGAGAAGGGCTACGACAAGATTTATGGCGCCAGACAGATGAAGCGCACGATTCAGAAGTATGTCGAAGATTCTTTGGCCGAGGAGTTGTTGCGCGGCGGGGTGGCGGATGGACAGACCGTTCTGTTGAAATCAGGCGGCGATAAGCTGGTTTTCGAGATTCCATCAGCCGTGCCGGCTGCGCCGGCAGCGGTTTGACCGATCTTCATCCGGATTTAACCCGATGAAGAAGTCTGGTGGAAAATTACGGCTTCTTTGGGGCGTCCTGGGGCTTTGCGGCCTCGTGGGCACCTATTTTGTGTTTCAAGACAAAATAGTAGATGTCAATTTACGCCCTCTGGTCGAGAGTGAGTTGGCCAAAGCGGTTCATAGTCCTGTCACCATTAAGTCGATTCGTGCCAGTCTGACAGGTCATGTGGTTTTGAATAATGTAGACCTCACTATTCCAGGAGAGCCCTGGAAAAGCCATCTGGAGGTCGAACAAATATCAGTCAATCTAGATCTCATCGGTTTAATTTTTCTCCATAAACCTCTCGAGAATTCCTTTGAGAAAGTTCTTTTCGATCACCCCAAAATCACTTTAATTCATTCGGAGGGTTTGTCCGCGGCGGCGACGGTAGCTGGAGCGCCGACTGATAAGATTGATCTAAGCAAAATTCCACTGCCGGTCATTCCGGCGGGAAAGCTCTCAATTAAAAAGGGTATTTTTTCCATTCAGGCCAACAAGCTTCCCCGAACCATACTTCGAAATATTAATTTCGATGCTTCCACCAAAGATGGAATGACCTGGGGTGTCTCGCTTCAAGCTTCTTCTCCCCAGACGGATAGCCAGGGTGACTTGGCTTTTAACGGCAGTTTTAGTGAACACAATTTAAAAGTGTTGGGCAAGATTAGTTTAACCCAGTGGCCGTTGGTATCGGGCAGTTCGACCTTAAAAGATTTGTCGGGCTGGGAACTGCTGGACGGTACGGTCGATGTGGAAAGTCCTTTGGTTTATCAACCGGGCCGGATTTGGTTTGACGCCGCGACCACCTTATCAAACGCTTCGATCAAATCTCCCGCTCCGCTGGGGGTCGTGTTTTCCAAAATTAACGGCAGAGCTTTTATCCGTCCTACGGATTTGAATGTACCGGGCCAATTGATCTTCCAGGTGGGGCAAACGTCCTGGAAAGCCTCCGGCCTCATGCCTTTTGACGGCAGGCCGATGGCGATGAAGACCAGTACGGACCAATTGATGTTGGCGGATGTTTTTCAAACTTTGATCAAATTGCCGGACTTGAAAGTGGATGGAACGGGCACTGCCTCTTTCGCCGCAACTGGAACTCTATCGGATCCTTCCTTAGAAGGGACGGCACAAATCAGCACTTCGCACATCGGCCAGTTACAGCTGGATTCTTTTTCGGTGAAGGCGGGCTATGAAAAAGGGGTTTTTAATCTTTTTGATGTAGTGGGAAAACTATACGCGGGTCAGTTTCAAGCGAATGGGTTTATCACTTTGGCGGGGAAGGATAGCGCGCCTATCACCCTCAACGCGGTTTTGAGCGGTTTGGACGCGAAAAAACTCGCTTCCTCTTTCGGCGTCAATGGCATGGATGGGCAGGGAAATTTTGATATTCATTTGGGCGGCACAGTGGGTGAACCGGTGCTTTCGGCGGACAGCCAGATTACGTTAGACCGAACGCTTCAGGATCAGATGGTTCACTATTTTGTTAAAGCCAATCTATTACTCAAAGATCAAAAATTAAAGTTTTATGAAATTTTCAACAAAGAGGGTTCCGAGTCGTCCAGTTCAACCGTTCCCGACAAGACCCGCTTGGACGGCGAATTGCTTGAAAAAGATGACGAATGGGTAATTAACAAACTTTCGCTGAAAACCGGAAAAAAAATAACGAAGTTAACCGGACGCGGAGCCTGGCCCAAAAAGGATGACAAACCGATTGACCTGGAAATTCAAGGTAAGAGTGTGCTTTTGGAAGACTTGCCTTTCCTGCAGGATCAATTTAAGGATGTTAACGGAAAAATGGACATCGATCTTAAGCTCGCCGGGACAAGAAAAGATAAAGAAGCGTCGCTACAAATTTCGTCCGATGAAATTGTTTTGGGCAATTTGGACCCCGAACCCATGGACGTTTCGCTGTCCTGGAAACAAAACGAGCTGTTCTTCGATAAATTCGAAGTGGGCGACATTTTGACGGTGACAGGCAAGATGGGGTTTGAGGATGATTCGCCAATGGATCTTAAGATCAAGGCGAAGGGAGTTCCTATTGAGACTATCTCCGAGATTAGTGGATGGGAAAATCCGCCACAGCCTTTTGAGGGATGGATCACGGGTGATTTGCATATCGCGGGAATTAAAAGCAATCCCGTTGTGGAAGGTAGTGGGACGGTAGATACGGTGAAAGTAGGGGCCTGGACCGCTGATCAAGTAGACGGTCTTTTAAGTTTGGATAAAGGTAAGTTGCTCATTAAGAAACTGAAACTGAGTCAGGGGATGAACTCTTTATCGGTGACGGGTTCTTATGATACACAAGCAAAGCCCGGTCCGGTCAGCCTAAAACTAGTTGCGGATAATTTTCAATTGGCGAACATTACTTCTTTAAGTGGTGAGTTCCAATTTAACGGCGAAGTAGTTGAGTTTTGGAAAAACATGCAGGGGACGCTCACGTCGCCGGATTTTTCGCTCGGCGACGGTAAAAAAATTATCTATCATTTCCCCAATTTTTCCACAAACGTCACACTTTCAAATCAGCTTCTCCAGGGCAAAGTCAATTTGGGGAAGAGTGTTTATGGCTCAACTACGATCGATTTTTCCGGCCCCAGCCCTCAAATTTTAGCGACTCTCAAGGTGGGGCCGGTTTTGTTGTCTGACGCTCCTATTCTCACCCAGTTTTTGCCCGCTACGCTTCAAGTGAAGGGATTGATATCAGGAGAAGTGCAGTTGAAAAAAGGTCCCCTGAGCGAGTTACCCATACAGGGTTCTTTTACGGTTACGAATGGATCGATTCAAAAATATGATTTTGATGAGATGGTTCTTTCCTTCGCGGGGAATAAACACAAAATTTCGCCGAAGTTGTCTTTGGTGAAGGACGATGTCAAATACGCGCTGTCAGGCACAATGTCGGCTTCTACTCCGACGAAAGATTTTTGGGAAACGGATAGTTTGGTTTTCATCAATGGACCGGTCAAAAACGAAAAATTAATCAATCTTCTCTCCCTTTTTGGATTTAAAGCAGAAAAACAAAAAGTGGCGGGCACCGTGAATGGAAACCTGGCTTTGTCCGGCACTTTAGCACATCTTTCACTGGGGTTTTCTCTGGACGGCGAAAACTTAAGATATGACGACAATGTGATTCCATCGGCCAAGCTGAATTTTACCGAGTCGAATGGAAAAATTATCTTTGGGAACAACCAAATCAACCTGGAAAAGGGAGAAATGGACATTAACCAGGGCAGTGTCCAGTTAGATGATAAAGATCCCACCCTGGTATCAATGGATATTGCGGGATCCGCTAAAGATTTACAGATATCTGTTTTCAATTTAAACGGTGAGGCGCATTTATCTGGAAAACTGGCTTTAGAGGAAAAAGAGTCTCGACCAACCTTTGATGGAGCTCTCTCGGTGAGTGAGGCGGTGACTGTGGTCGATAAAGGGGAGTTTTTAGGCCTAGTCGGCAAGACAAGCAAGGTTCAAAAGACTACGCCCTTTGATCTGTCGATCACGCTGAGTAAAAACATTCTGACTCTTAATCCTATCGATAACAACCAGGCTCAATTGGTAGGTTCGTTGGATTTGTCTCAGGAAAAAAAGGTCATCTTCAAAAATATTCGTTTGGAAAATACCACTAAGACCTTCACGGTCGATGGCACATTGGACTTGAAGGGCCAAAGTAACATGGTCTCTGACGCGAAGGATGTACCTATCGAGGAAATTGGCCGCCGAATGATGCCAGACTTTCCGTTGAGCGGCACCGGGGGTTATCACCTTATTTTTCAGGGCGGCATGGATAATCCCATTTTGACTGTCTCTTTTTCCATCTCCAACGGCAAGGCAAGAGATCTTCAGTTTGATCTTTTAAGCGGAGAGCTTAAGGCGCATGACAATGTGCTTTATCTGGGGTCAAAAGAAGCGCCGATTGAGTTGAGCAAAAGCGGAGTCTTTGATTTTAAGGTGGAAGGAAAGATGCCTTTTGCCTTAACGAAGGACAGCTGGGAATTGGTTCGTAATAACGAAATGAACATTAACGCCAATATGGTCAAAGGTGATTTTAGCATCATGATGTTGGCTGGTTTCGCGAAAAAAGCCTCGGGAAGTATGGACCTGGAAGCTCATGTGACAGGCACCCTCGATAATCCTGTCCTGAACATGGACTTGGATTTTTTTAAATGCCAGTTCGTGCCGCCAATGATCTGTGAATCCGTCAGCGACCTAAATGGACACATCAAAGTGCGTGATAACAAGTTGGCGATCTATGGATTGAACGCTTTGATCGGCAAGGGCCGAATATTCCTCTCGTCACCACCGGTCGAAGAGTCGAAGATGACTTTGGTGAATTTTGTCCCCCAATATTTGGACCTGAACTTGCAAAGCATAGGGAACCATGGGGTTTGGATTAGTGTACCCACGATTATGAAAAGGGGTCAGTGGGGAGAGGTTTTTTTCTATGGAGCGAGCTCTGATCTGCCACTGCGTATCCAGGGAGACATCTCGGAACCGCATGTGATTGGTACGGCTAGGATGGAAAGTGGCCATTACACTTTTCCCCCGGAGGAAGAAAAGGATGATAGCGGAAAGAGCATCTCTTTCCCGGCCTTGGGAAGGGTCTTTTTCGAACTCACTCTGTTAGCGGGCAGCAATTGTTGGTATTCCAACGAAAGTTACACTCAGTACCTTGAAGTGAGGGTCAATCCCGGAGATTCGATTAAGTTAACTGGTAAAGACCAGGACCGGACGGAAGATCATCCAGGCATCTACTCATCGGGCCAGGCAGGGACCCAGCAGGGTTATCTGCGTTACTTAGGGCATGAATTCAAAGTAGATGAAGCTAGCCTTTATATTCCTCATGGCAAAGTGCCTGTTATTGTGGGCAGTGCGACAGATACCTTACAGAACGTTGAAATTGTCACGGCAGGAGGTGTGCGGACAACTAATATGGATATTTCGATTAAATTTAAAGGTAGTTTTGGAAACATCGATTTTATCTTGGATTCGAGCCCTCATTTTATAACCAACGATCCTGATCTACAGCAAAAACTGCTTTTGTCCTACATCATGTTCGGCCGAGACATGACGGGTTATACCAGCCAGCAGTTGCAGCAGGTCTATCAGCAAAACACTGGTAGTGTGGTACCGGACGCACTTTTGCAGACGATCGACCGTGTTGCTTCTAGTAAAGTGACTTCACTGATCCGAGGTCCAGTCCAAGACATGTTAGATGTGGATGTTGATGTTAAGAGTGATGTTTTTTCAAATGGAGGTGCAAATGGACAGGCGACACCAGGGGCAAACCAAGTGATTGCCGAGCCCTATGGAAATACAGTTTCGGGTAATGCCGTCAACTTGGCCAAGGTGGAGTTCTCAAAACCTTTGGACCCTCGGCTGAATCTGAGGCTTGATACTGGGGTACAGAAGAATTTGAGTACGGGTGCGGCTCAGGGTCAGATCGAGGCAGGTCTGGATTATGCGCTTCGTAAGGATTTAAAACTCGAGTTAATGACAGGGGATAACGACAATGGGCAGAATGAAACTAAAGTGAGCCTCGGTTATAAGGCTATGTTGCCAGATGTCATGCATGCCGACAAGGATGATAAACAAACGCCTAAATTTTTAAGGTTTGATATTTTGGAAGTTGGTTTGGGTAAGTATCAACTCAACTGGCAGACGGATTTAGTGACGAAGGGTGAAATCAAAGTTTTGAATGAAAATAAAGATGTGATACAAGATATTCGTGAAAAGGGCCAGCATGCTTATGATCATCAAATTATGATTAATAAACTAAATCCTGAAGAATCATTTAATGTTCAAATTAATGCGGTCTATCTGAATGGGAACGAAGCGGTCAGTATTAAAAATATGCCGCCTCAAGTGCAGCAATAAGGATCTCCCGCGAGTCTCGAGAGGCAGTCGGTTTGTCTTTCTGAAACGTCTAAATTTTACGAAAAAGGTTAATTAATTGCTGATTTTTGAGGTGTCGTGCTAGAATGCGCGGCGTTTGGCTCAGTTTTTGTTGGCTTTTCTGGTAGTTTGAAAGGCTAAATAACATTAGGGGTTCTAACTTGTTTTCAGGTTTTCGACAACTTTTCAACGCCTTCGTTTTTCTTTGCGCAGGATTAGTCTGTTTTTCTTGGACCAGCCTTGCTTTGGCCCAAACTTCCGATTCCGCTAAGATTTCCTCGATCAAAATTGAAGGCAATAAAAACGTATCGGCTTTAGTCATTTACGGCCATTTGGAGGAAAAAGAGAAAGATCCTTTCTCTTTAAGACGCCTTCGCTTGGACATTCATAATCTTTTTACCATGGGTGATTTTAAAAATGTAACAGTCGACGCGGAGCCGGGCGATAAGCCTGGGTTAATCGCTTTAACTTTTCAGGTAGAAGAAAGACCTGTTGTTAAAAAGATCGCTTTTGTGGGTAATAAAAAATGGGACGCCAAAAAATTCTCTGACGACATTAAAACGGCACTGAATAAGCCGTTCAATCAAGCCATTGTCATCCAGGACGTTGAAATTATCAAAAAAGATTATAGGGATGAAGGTTATTCAAATGTGACCGTGACTTCTGAAAGCAAGTCTAACGCGGCGAATAACACTGTGGATGTGACTTTCCAGATCTCCGAAGGATCACAGATTAAAATCGGCGGTATTGTGGTGATTGGTTCTGAGGCATTTAGCCAAAAGAAGGTGGCGGGACAGTTTAAAGACAATCACGAAGGTGATAACTATAAACCCGAAATGTTGGACTCTGACATCAAAGCGGTAGAGGATTTTTATCACGACGAGGGATATTTAAAAGCGGTTGTTTTAGACCATAAAGAAAAGATGAGTCTTGAGCACAAAAAAGTTTACATCACCATTACAGTTAAAGAAGGTTTGAAGTACACCACGGGAACGATCCAGTTTCAGGGAAACATCCTTTTTGAAGATGAAGAATTGATGAAGGCTTTGGCTTTGAAAAAAGGCGATGTCTTACGCAAAAAAGATTTGGACGACGGTCTAAAAAAAGCAAAAAGCCTTTACGCGGATAAAGGTTATATTTATTCCAATATTGTTCCTAATATCCAATATGACGATGACGCGAAGAGAGCGGATATCACGCTGGCCGTGACAGAAGGCCAAATCGCTTATGTCCAGGACATTAAAATTGTGGGAAATTATAAAACCCGTGATTATGTCATTCGGCGCGAATTGGCTATCAAGGCCGGTGATAAGTTTGAAGCCAATAAGATTCGCTATTCCTGCCAAAATCTCTATAACCTCGGGTTCTTTGATGAGGTGAATCCGGATGTTCAGCCGGGAGACGGTCCGGGTAAAGAAATCCTGGTTTTCCGAGTAAAAGAACGTAAAACCGGTTCAATTAGTGTGGGTGGCGGATATAGTTCCGTAAATGGTTTTATTGGCGATGTAAAATTAGAAGAAGCCAATCTTTTCGGTAAGGGTCAAAAAGTCAGTATGGATGTGGAGTTGGGTGCTTCGCGGTCCAGTTTATCCGTTGGTTTTACGGAGCCCTGGCTGTTTAACACACCGACTTCTTTCAGCGTAAACCTCTTTGATACCACTCAGATTTTTACAACCGCCGTTCCTGATACGGATGGAACGAACACTTTTTATACTGAAACCCAAATCGGTGGATCCATCAGCTTAGGCCGTCGTTTGAGCCGCTATTGGACTGTCTTTGGAACTTACACGCTTCAAAACGTCGATATTTACAACGTCGACTCGGAATACACGACTATTGGAACTCCTCAATATATTCAACAGTCGGACACTACGACGAGCAGTATCACTCCCCGTATTGTTTACGACAGCCGAGACAATGTTTTTGATCCGAGCACAGGCTGGAAACATACTTTTTCTGTGGAGTTGGCCGGTGGTCCTCTGGGTTTTGATAACAACTTTATTAAGGTGATACAAGATTCCAGTCATTTTATGCCGTTACCGGGCGACTGGGTTTTGGGTGAGCACGTGAAATTGGGAGTAGGTCAGGGATATTCGTTTGGGAGTAAGAATTACACGGATCTGCCGCTTTACGAAAAGTTTTTCGCGGGCGGTACCGATACGATTCGCGGTTATAACGAACGCACCGTGGGTCCCGCGGCAGGTGGCGACGCTTTATTTGTGTCCAATACGGAACTTAAACATACCATCGTGGGGCCTTTAAAAGGCGTCATTTTCTTTGACGCGGGTAATGCTTGGACCAGTGTTTGGAGCTTAAGTGAATCGCAAGTTCAATATGGCGCCGGGCTGGGTGTTCGCTTAACCATTCCTGGTACCATTATGGCCATTCGGTTGGATTATGGCTGGCCGATTGCTTCCAATCTTCCGCAAACTTCCGCCCCTCCGGGCGGTGTGCTGCACTTTAACTTAGGCAATCTTTTCTAAAAGCCTTCATTGCGCTTTAACTTCATTTCAAGACTCGGCCATGCGAATTCTTTTAACTAATGATGACGGGTTTGACGCTCCGGGGCTTCAAGCGCTTTATGAGGCGGTAAAGCCCCTGGGCGAAATCGCTATTTCGGCACCGGATCAACAGGCGAGCGCCACGGGCCATTCCATTTCCTTAAATACTCCTTTTCGAGTTCAAACCGATTCCTCGAGGGGTGTCCCGTACGCTTTTCGTATTTCCAGCACCCCAGCGGATTGTGTTAGAACAGCAGTGCTGCGATTGCTCCCTTGGAAACCAGACTTAGTTATTTCGGGTATTAATCAGGGCGCTAATTATGGCACATTGATTCTTTATTCGGGTACAGTCGCCGCGGCAGCTGAGGCGGTTATTTTGGGCATCCCGGCCATCGCTATTTCTTTGACCAGCCACACGTACAAAAATTTTGAAACCAGCGCTAAGTTTTGCGCCCAACTGACGAAGTGGGTAGAAAAGATGGGGTTAGAGCCGGGAATGTTATTGAATGTGAATGTTCCGCCGTTAGAAAGCCATCAAGTCAAGGGTTCAGCTTTAACCCATCAAGGCAAGTTTCGGCATATTGACGATCTGGAACCTCATTCGAAATTGGCGGGACATTTTTCTTATGTTCTTAATAGTCCCAGTGAGCCTGCTAATGAGCATCCGGATTCGGATGTGGCAAAAGTTCAAGAGGGGTTCATCTCGGTCACGCCTTTGCACTTGGATCTTACCGCGAGACAGCATTGGACGCCTTTGTCCAAATGGCCTTGGAACGATCGCGGCTGGGCAGATTAACTAAAAGTTGTACTGTTGATTTAGATGGGTTTTTTCTTTGTGTAAGCTTGAACTTCTTTTATACTGATGACGTTTTCCTCGCTGATTTCCTCTCTTCGCTCAAACAGTTGAATTTGTGTTTTTAGGTTGTTGTAAGTAAGTGAGCCATTTCGGTTTTGTTTCTCAGGAACAGAGCTGTTGTGGATTTATTTTCTTTTTGGGGGTTTTCCTTGATTGCCAGATACACCTTACCGCGAATGGGTAACATATGGACGGAACAGGCAAAGTACGACGCATGGCTGAAGGTGGAAGTGGCCGCCTGTGAAGCCTGGGCGAAATTGGGACGGATTCCCAAAAAAGACTTAGCGGTCATCAAGAAAAAAGCCAAGTTTTCGGTCAAACGCATTGAGGCCATTGAAAAGAAAACCAATCATGACCTCATTGCTTTTTTAACGTCGGTGGCGGAAAACGTTGGACCTTCCTCTCGTTTTATTCATTTAGGTATGACTTCCACGGATGTGGTGGATACGGCTCAAGCCATTCAATTAACCAACTCCGCCGATGTTCTTTTAGAAAGCTTGGGTCGTTTGGCCCAAATATTGAAAAAGCAGGCCAAGACCCACCGCTATACCATGATGATTGGGCGCACCCATGGGGTGCACGCGGAACCAGTGACTTTTGGCCTCAAGATGGCCTTGTGGTATGACGAAGTGAACCGAAATGTGGAACGTTTAAAACAAGCCAGGGAACATATTGCGGTCGGAATGATATCGGGCGCGGTGGGTACTTTTGCCAACATTGATCCTCGGGTGGAAGGCCAGGTTTGCAAGCTTTTGGGCCTGAAGCCGGCGCCTGTTTCTACTCAAACGTTACAGCGTGACCGCCATGCTTACTTTTTATCCGTGTTAGCGGTTATTGCCTCTTCTCTTGAAAAGTTCGCGACTGAGCTTCGTAACCTTCAGCGCACCGAGATATTAGAAGTTGAAGAATACTTCGCCGAAGGCCAAAAGGGCTCTTCGGCGATGCCGCACAAACGCAATCCCCTCACCAGCGAACGTGTGGCCGGTTTGGCCCGGGTTGTTCGGGGTTATGCCCTTGCGGCCCAGGAGAACGTGGCTTTGTGGCATGAACGGGATATTACCCATTCTTCCGCTGAGAGAATAATTTTTCCAGACGCGACAATTCTGCTTCATTATATGTTGGAAAAATTTATTAATGTGGTCGAGAAGATGAATGTGTATCCC